>JAEEGF011118238.1_pt1 | contig 50514 bp, 55 predicted proteins | sample 9134171 | NCBI WGS metagenome assembly JAEEGF01 (sample SAMN16246542, study PRJNA631951) | gut metagenome | biome: gut microbiome; feature: rumen; material: AP-attached | host: Bos | place: Iran: Karaj | collected 2018-10
TTAGAGAAAGTTACGCAGATCTATATATTTGCAGAATTGCGTCGAGCGATTTGGCATACGGTTGGCATATTATGGCATACGAATTGGCATACTGCCACGAATACGCTGATTATTGGAAATGAATAAAATACAGAAAAAGCATAAAAATACCTCGGATCGCTCCGAGGTATTTAGGGAGTTTTTTAATAGAGTTTTGCGCCTGCCGGGATGTGCGGATCGAGCTGCAGAAGGTGCAGCTTTTCTTCGCCGTTTTCTGTGTGGACTGCCGAGAGCAGCATGCCGCAGGATTCGATGCCCATCATGGGGCGCGGCGGCAGATTGGTGATCGCCACGCAGGTTTTTCCGATAAGCTGTTCGGGCTCATAATAGGCGTGAATACCCGATAAAATCGTGCGATTCTCGCCGGTTCCGTCATCCAGCGTGAACTTCAAGAGTTTCTTGGACTTCGGTACGGCTTCGCAGGCAAGAACCTTAACCGCGCGGAAATCGGACTTACTGAAGGTCTCGAAATCGACGAAATCCTTGAACAGCGGTTCGATCTCGACGTTCGAGAAGTCGATCTTTTCTTCGGCGGGAGCCGTTTTTTCCGCCTCCTGCGCAGCCTTGCACGCCTCCTGAGAGGGGCAGGTAAAGCAGGCGCATTCGAAATCGGAGGACGCTTCCGGAGCAGTTTCGGATATGCAATCTTTATGCACATCATTGGTTCCTTTGTTCTTGCCGACTGGTTTCATTGTCGGGATTTAGAATCCATTGTTCGGCAACATCCTTTCACATCCTATAAACGCCTATATATCTGGCATCTCCATAGGAGCGGCAACTCTATAAAACTATAGAAATCTATAACTCTTGATGGGAAATTGGCATACGATTTGGCATATTTGGCATATCCCTTTTATGCCCACATTAGGCGTTGTTTTTGCGCGATCTGAGAGCTTCTACACGCCGTCACTTCATTGTTGAGCGCACAGATTGTTCGAGGACAATAATAGATTGTGAGGAGCTTGGAGTTAAGTCGTAACCGATCACAAATAGACTTTCGAAAAGTTTTGGGGTTTATTGCCGAAAGTCTAAGTTTTTTTACCATCTCACAAATACATTTTCTGTCTTCACATATATGATTTTGAAAAAAGCGAGATTTTCTATTGACACCCTGCTACAATGGCTGCATCGATACGGAGCATCTTTGTTACGCTGGAGGGAAGGGTGGTTTACGTGGAATGGAAGAAGGGGAAAAAAGAACAGAACCAATAACTGTTCGCCTCATTAGCAAGGAGCAGTTTTGTGAGATCATGGATGCCATCCATGAACAGGACAAGCTTATGGATTCCATCTGTAAATCACTTGAGAGAATCGCCGACATATTCTCTTTTGACGTGGACAACAGGTACCGGAAAGCATTGGAGGATTTGCTTGTTTATCTATTTGACGATACAAGCGACTGGATTGGGTATTGGATGTATGAAGCATATTGGAAACCGTTTTCATGGTGGGATGAACAGAGTGTAGAGCATACGGTTTCTTCACACGAGGAACTGTATGATTTCTTAATAGACAATCTGATCGCCCATCGGGAAGCAGAGGCAAAAAAGAAGAATGAAGATAAGGACGGACAAAAAGATGATTGTTGATATTGAGCAGGAAGACTTTGGAATGCTCTGCGCCTGTGCAATTCGATACTGTCAGGGGCGGGAAACGTATATGCCCGATTTAGTCCGATCAATCGTTAAGCCGTTCCTGCCGCTGCTTGCAGATAAAGAACTTGGAATCATGATAGACGATTGCGGATTTCAACGTGAGTTCCATCTATATGGAAACGATTTGATAGATCAGCCCGGATGGATTAAGTGGGAAGCAGATCTCCGAGCAGAGCAAGAGAAGAGGAACAAAGCCCATTCTGACAAAGAAAAATAAAGATATAGAAATGAGGAGGAATGAACCAATGGCTGAAAAAATGTTAGTGACACAAGCGCTGGACGAACGCGATTTATTGGTCGAAAAGATCAATGATAAGATCCGAAAGATCAAAGCGGTTGATGTGAAGAAGCGCAACGAGGACCAAACTGCGGTCGAGCGTATGACTGTCGAAGATTTCAAGAAAGGCGCGGAATCTGCGTATCAGCAAATCATGGACTTAATCGCTCGATATGAGAAGATCGACGCCGCTATTGTAGCATCGAACGCTAAAACAATGATCGAGACCACTTACGGCAAGTACACAGTCGCCGGTGCAATCGCGCTTCGTAACCGCTTAAGAGAAGACCTCGGTGTGGGTGATTCGACTAATTTCGAACTTAGACTTGCGAAACAGTTTGAACAGCAGTATCAAGCCGGTGTTCAGATGTTAGAATCAAAGAACAGAATGGTAGATGCTCAAGCGGAGAGTATGAGAAACAGTATTGTCGGTCGGGATAACAAGGTGAAAGATCCAACACCATTGGCGGTAGTGGACGAATTTGTCAAAGAAAACACGACCGAAATCGTTGATCCGCTAGATTCAAAGAAGAAAGCACAGGAACTGAACGAAAAGATCACCACGCTGCTGACAGAGTTGAATACAAAGATCAAGGTCAGTAACGCCACAACGATGATCTCGTTCTGATACCATTTGCCTGCCATACGAAAGCCCTAAATCCGCTTCCCCCGCAGCGGGGTTATGCTGCGACAGGTTTGCCCGTCGCCCTAGTACGGGCTCCTACGCCGTTTACAGTAGTTCAATGGTTGAACACATGGCTGGTAACCATGAGTGTGCGGGTTCGACTCCCGTCTGTGTGAAAATCGGCGCACAACGGTGTAAACCGTCACCTGTTTTATAGGAACGGTGAACCGTGAACCATAAACCGTGATGAACATGAATCATTTTGTGACACCCATCACTGTGAAGCAGGCATAGCAATATGCTGAAATCCATGAGCATGGTTCGGCGGTGAAGCGGTTAGCCGAGGGTTTCCCACATGGCTGTATGGCAGGCAATTTCTTTCAATACAAATGCAGAAGTGCGTATGGTATCCGGAACGAATAGAATCGGGTAAACGATCAATGGGGGATACCATACATGGCAAAGAACTATTATATTGCAGACCTGCACTTGAATCATGAGAACGTGATACGATTTGACAACCGTCCCTTTGAAAACGTGGCGGACATGAACGTGCGGTTGCTGGAGAATTGGAATAATCGTGTTACCGAAGAAGATACGGTGTTCATTCTTGGCGATTTCATTTGGGCGAAGGAACCGGAATGGATGAACTATCTTCCTTTTTTCAAGGGGAATAAGGTTTTGATTCGGGGCAACCACGATCCAAAGGAGTTTAGCCGAGATGTGCGGCATCAGTTTTTGGACGTGAGAGACTACAAGGAACTGACGGATAGTGGCAAGCGTGTGATTCTATCTCACTACCCTATGCCATTTCATCGGGCGGCATACGGCGAAAATTGTTGGATGCTGTACGGTCATGTTCACATGACACGGGAATATGATCTCTTGCAGCAGCTTCGCAGGGTAATCAAGGCGTCATGCACCGTTAAGGGTTATGCGCAGGGCAATTTCGTCAATGTCGGCTGTATGCTGCCGTACATGGGATATACCCCTCGAACCTTGGAGGAAATTATTGAGGGAGATCGGAAGGTGAACGAAAATGATCTATGTGATGTCAGATATTCACGGCAATCGGAGGAGATTTGATTCCGTAATGGAACAAATCAACTTACAGCCGGAAGATCATTTGTATGTGATCGGGGATGTTATTGATCGGCATCCTTTTGGTATTGATATTCTGTTACAACTCATGGAAATGCCGAACGTGACATTGCTGCTTGGCAATCATGAGTACATGATGCTGAAAGCCATTGATTATTTCAAGCAAGGTGATCCGTTCTATGAAGATTACTATGTTGGTATTTGGCGTCGCAATCACAATCGGACAACCGTCGAGGCATGGAATAAACTGAACAGAGCAACGAAGGAAAAACTGTTCAGGTATATAATGTCATTACCCTTGACAAAAACTGTTATCGCTGGGCATAAACGGTATATGCTCGTTCATGCTGCCCCGCCAAAACTCTATAATCCTCGTTATCATCGCTATGATTCTGAAACGGAATTTTGCGTGTGGGAACGGATCGCATTTGATGAATGCTTACCCAAAGGGTATACCTATATAATCGGGCATACACCCACGGATTATTTTGTGGAGCAGAAAAGGATACAAGAATATCACGATCAGGGGATCTATGCGGTGCCGAAAGAACTTCCCCAAATGATGTCAATCTTGCGTGGAGACCGCCGCGTTTTCATTGACTGCGGGAGCGGATACCCTGATACATTCCAAAAAGAGTACGGCGCAATGGGACGGCTTGCCTGTCTTCGCTTAGACGATGGAAAAGAGTTTTATTCTGTGGAAGATTTCAACCAGGAGAAATACCGTCTTCCTATCGTACAGAAAGATGCTGTATAATGGAGTTAGATATGAGTACATGGATTAAGGCAGTACCGCCCAAAATGCTTCATGATCAATTCGGGTTTTATAAGGGACAGTGGTTCCCGGAGATGGATCGTTGTTGGATTCGCAAAGAGGATGGAGTTTGTGTATCTTCCCGGCTTATTCGGACACCTATTTGTAATATAGAACACGTTTCTATTTCAAGAGCTGATAATGATCCGAAGCGAGATTTTTCATGGGCCGAAAAGCAGCAGATTAAGGATGAGTTGTTTGGACGCAGGCGTTGTGCTGTTGAAGTCTATCCTACAGAAGACAGGTTGGTTGATGTAGCGGATGTTTATCATTTGTGGGTATTTGAAAAGGGATATTCCCTTCCATTCGGGATTCACCCGAAAGAATATCAGAAGGCAATCAACCGTGGATACAGCATGAATGATACAGAGATGAGTGCCTTGAAAGAGTATTACAAAACAGCTCATTATTTGGGAGGAGCGGCTAATGGAGGAGCAGACTATCAAGCTGCGGGGTATTGAACCGAAGGACGTGGATTTTATGCTGCGGCTTGTCAGCGATCCTGAGACAACCCGTTATATTCAGGGACTGATCACAGACCGTGATATGCTCCTCGATTGGATTGAATCGCTGACCGAAAACGATCACGAATACCTCGTGGAGTTGTCAGACGGGACACCGATTGGTGAATGCAGCATCACCGCATCTGAAAGTATAGGCGACATAGGGTATATGCTGCTACCGGAGTATTGGCGCATGGGCTACGGGACAATCGTCATAAATGCTCTGCTCGTGATCGCAGCGCACATAGGTTTGTCTGACGTAACAGCAACCACAGATACCAACAACATCGCATCGGTAAAACTGCTCGAAAAAGCCGGCTTTCAAATCCACAGGCATGGATGGATGCTCCATTTATCCGAGAATGTCAACGACGAAAGCAGCGGACAAACCATTGTAGAGTACAGAAGATCTCTTTGATCAGAGGATAAGCCTTTACCTTAAACAATGGAGGACAGGATCATGTATGACCGACGGAAAGCATTATCGGAAGTGTTCATAGATACGCAGTTGTTTTATAGGGAAAACTCTGTGCTGGCGGCGGCCGTAGAACATAGTAAACAACATACTCGGCTGTTCCTCGAAACAGAGTACCCAGAACTGCCCGAAAAGCAAGGACAGGACGCGAAGGTTGCCGTTACCAAGTTTACGTCCTTTGGAGCTGCTAGACTTTGGAAAAAGACGCATCCAGATCATCGGGTAGCGGTTTTGAACTTTGCGTCTGCCGTGACACCTGGCGGAGGGGTCAAGCACGGCAGCAGCGCACAGGAGGAGAGTCTCTGCCGTTGCTCAACGCTGTACCCTACACTCGATCAGCGATTTCTATGGGACGCATACTATAACAAGAATCGCAACGTGAAGAATGTTTTGCATACAGACGATTGTATTTGGTCGCCTGAAATCATCATCTGCAAAACAGATGAGAGTATTCCAAATCGGATGGAAGAAAGAAATTGGGTGATGGTTGATGTTATCTCCTGCGCTGCTCCGAATCTACGCCAGAATCCCAACAACTTCTTCAATCCGGAAGGCGGGGCGGCAGTGAACTTGTCGGATGAGGACTTGTATGCACTGCATTTACAACGCGCGAAACACATCATGCACATCGCGGCGAGTCAGCGTGTCGATGTGCTTATTCTCGGCGCGTTTGGGTGCGGAGCATTTGAAAACAACCCGCAAGCGGTCGCAAAAGCGTACCGTGCCGCATTGCCGGAATACCGGCCTTATTTCAAACGGATTGAGTTTGCGGTTTACTGTCGCAAATATGAAACTGGGAACTTTGATGCCTTCAATGCTGTCTTATCACAGATGTGAGGAGACATAAATCACAATCGTTGAACTGAAAAGGAGACCCCCATGAATGATGCTGCATCTGAAAGGATACTCTTTTCTTTAGATACCGATAACAGGATCACGAATGAGTTGGACGAAATCATAATCAAGAACGGATTTGCCGCGGCATTGATTGAACGGCGCACTTCGCTCGAAATGACGCAAAAAGAAATGGCTGATTACCTTGAAGTTTCGCAGCCAACCGTGTGCCGTTTGGAAAGCGCCGTTTATCCGCTGTCGATCAAGTTTCTATGCGAGCTGTGCGAAAAACTTGATATGAAAATGCAGTTTTCTCTTTCCTTGGTTGACTGAACAGAATCAAACATACGCAAATCAGTCCCGCAAGGCAATTCTTTGTCTTGCGGGACATTGTGTATTATCCGATGCTATGAAACAATCATTTTCGAGAGCGATTGATTGTTTTCCGGTTTTCGCGCAGCGTTTGTTTGAGCGTTACGACCGTGTCGTATAACACACGGCTTTCGTATTCAGTGCAATCGGAGAGAAGCTCTGAAAAAAGCACGTTGCTATGAGCGGGCGTATAGTTCAGGTTGTCGGTCAACAGGTAATCCGCGCTGGTGTTCAAAGCGTTTGCGATCAGCACAAGTGTTTCCAAGCTCAGACTTTTTTCTCCACTTTCGATACGGGAGACATAAGAGACCGAACGATCAATCCGATCTGCAAGCTCAGACTGTGTGATCCGCTGCTTCTTCCGCAAACCGCGGATGTACGATCCGATAGAGATGTAGTTAAGTGCCATAGTGTGTACCTCCTGTGAATTTAATTTCAGCAATAATATAACGCATACGGAAATATTTGCCGTACACGTTATATACGTATAGGGAGGTAGTTGATAAACTTTTAGGCAATAAAATGGGGAGAAAGGAGGTATCCGACATGACAGATTATGAGATATTCAAGTCCATTGGAGAGCGTATTCGCAAAAGACGTCGTGCGCTCGGCATGAGCCAAGCGGAACTTGCTGCCAAAGCGGATATTTCTCTTCCTCGTGTCAGCAAACTAGAGAATGCGAAAGAGGAAATGAAGCTTTCGACATTCATAAAGGTCGCAGAAGCGTTGCAGATTTCTACTGACGAACTGATTAGAGCGAATGTGCCCTCAACCTCGGATCTGTACAAAGCCAAGTTTTCTGAAATCTTAAATGACTGCACGGCGAGTGAACAACAAGTGATCCTTACCACCGTTAAGCAGTTAAAGAAGGCAATGCGAGAAAACAAGGATAAAGAATAAACATAGAATATAGTCATTTTTGAACCACAGGACAAATTGTTGCCCTGTGGTTTATTTTATTTTGCATACAGTTTTTTTATAATTTTTGTACTGAAGGACAACTCCCCGTCCCATAGTATTTTTCAATTTGCGGTGTTGTAGGTGAAATCATGGAAGAAAACGATGTTATGGCAAAACTCAGTAACGTGTTTGGCTCGCTCATGCAGCCGAATAAAGACGTTGCTTACATCGAGAAGATCAATAAGCATAAACAATGGCTGGCGACTATCAGGCATGAGCATCCGAGCCCCCATAAGAAATATAACATTGGTGTTTACATTCGGTATTTCAATCAGACCAAATACGATGACTATCTGAAATACCATATACAGCAGTTCACAGATACTATCGCACTGTGTCCCAATTGGACGCTTGTTGATTTCTATGTGGACGAAGGCAGCGTTGCGCCGCGTATGGAAACCGCGCCAGAATGGTGCAGACTTTTAGGGGATTGTTTTGATGGAAAGGTGGATTTGATCATAACACAAAAGGTTTCAAATGTTTCGCGGACACCGGAAGAGATTGCCTTTGTTTCGAGAATCCTTGCGGCGCAGAAGCATCCGATCGGAATCTATTTCGTGTCGGAGGATTTGTTCACATTGGCTTCCTACTATCAGGAGGATCTGCTAGATACAGAGCTTTTGATAGATCAAGACACAGGTAAGCTATTAGTGGAATATGAGGAGTCGGATACCGAATGAATGATACGAACAGGAGAGAGCGAATCAAGGCTGAAAAAGAACGGCTTAAAAGAAGGATTCGCGTCACCGTAGATCCCAACAAATACGAGTATATCCCTGAAAAAAAGCCGTTCGATGTATTTGAGGACATAGATACGCATCAGAGGGTCGGTATTTATGCGCGTGTTTCGACGGATAACCTCGAGCAGACATCCTCTTATGAATTGCAGAAGAAGTATTACGAGGAATTTGTAACAAAGCATCCAAATTGGAAGCTTGTTGAGATATATGCAGATGAAGGAATCAGCGGTACATTTCTGCGAAAGCGGAAGAATTTTTTGCGAATGATAGAGGATGCCAAAGCAGGCAAGCTGGATCTGATCGTGACAAAAAGTGTTTCGCGTTTTGCCCGGAATGTCGAAGACTTCCTCGGGACTATCAGAGAACTAACGCATTTGAAGCATCCAGTTGGCGTCTTATTTGAGATGGAAATGATCTTTTCACTGAAAGACGAATCCAAAATGGCGCTATCTTTTCATGCGACTATGGCGGAAGAAGAGTCTCATGTGCGAAGCCGGAGCATGGAAACATCTTTAAGGATGCGCCTGGATAACGGGCTGCCGCTTACTCCAAAGCTATATGGGTACACGCACGACGCCGAAGGTAATCTGGTAATCAATCCCGAAGAAGCGCCTACGGTAAAGCTGATGTTTTTCATGTATCTGTACGGTTTTACAAGTCAACAGATTGCAGACGAGCTAAATAAGCTAGAGAAAAAGACTTACTATGGAAAAGGAGAATGGTTGTCAAGTGTTGTTCTCGGCATCCTCCGCAATGAGCGACATTGCGGTGATGTATTGACACGAAAAACGTACACGCCTGACTTTCACGATCACATCTCACGTCCGAACAGAGGAGATCGCCCGCAAAGCAGATATTATGATCACCATGAAAGCATAATCAGTCGTGATGACTATATTGCCGTGCAGCACATGATTCAAAACGCACGGTATCGGAATAAATCAGTATTGCCAGAGTTGTCGGTGATCGAGGACGGGATTCTAAAAGGCTTCGTTGTCATTCATCCGAGATGGTCTGCATTCAAAGAAGCAGAGTATATGCAGGCAGCGCGTAGTGTCCCGAAAACGCCCGAACAAGATCAACCGCGGGTAATCACCGTAAAGCCAGGTGACTTTGACTTTCGCGGGTTTGAAATAGCGCGATCCGAGCTGTTGGACACCAATAATCGAGCGGCGGTAACATTTAGCAAAGGCCAGATAAAACTGAATGTACCTGTCATAAGAAAGTACGGCGAGAATAACTATCTGGAACTGCTAATCAACCCGCTGGAAGGAAAGTTTGCGGTGCGGAGATCGGAGAAGGGGAACAAAACCGCGGTTCAGGTTTCCTTGCTGCGCAACGGACAATACTTTCCGAAGCCGATTCCCGCATCGGCGTTCTATTCGACAATATTTGGGTTATTTGATTGGGATACCCAAATAGGGTATCGGATCATTGGCTCGCTATACGAACAGGACGGAGAAAGCGTGTACATTTTTAACCGGGCAGATTCTCAGGCGCTTATGCACATGGACATGATGACTGTGGTGGATAAGCAGGGGGGAGACAGAGGTGACCTCTCCCTGTCATATCAAGGAAGAAACGTGCGAGCAATTCAGGCAGAATGGTTTACTAGCTTTGGCAAAGAGTTCTATTTCCATGAGCAAACCCTAATTGAGTTGGAATCGCAAAGTGAGCGAGATTGGAAACTGCGTATGGAGGGAACGACCTTCAGTGCGGGAAAGAAACTGAATGTTACGGGCTTTGATGAACTCAAAGCATATATCTGGAAAGAACTTGGAAAGGAGATATAGCCGGTGATGGATAGACCGTCCGATCAAGATTTGCACGGGAACAACAGCTCGTCCGTCCCTCCTTCATTGGAGGGAGAACACATAATCGAGTTAGGAGATCATGTAGATTTCTCGAACTTTCAGGTTGTTCGCGGCGAATACTATGCAGACATACGAAGCCCGTTTATCACCATTAATAAGTATAAGGTGTATGTAAATGCTGCCTGTCTTCGGCTGTTTCCGGAGGCGGAGTATGTATTTATTCTAGTTAATAAAGAATCCAGGCTGATGGTTTTGCGTCCGTGTGAACCGTTTGCCCGTGACGCCTATCGCTGGAGAAAGGAATCAAAAGGAAAGATCGTTCCCCGGCAAGGCGTATGCAAGCTCTTGTTCGCGCTTGTGATGAACCTAATGCATTGGAACCCGGACATCCGTTATAAGTTGTTGGGCAGTATTGCTCATGCCAATAATGAGTATGTACTTGTTTTTGACCTCAACAATCCTAAGTTCTTTCCCACAATACAGGGTGATGGGGGAGAGGCTACAGTTTCCAAAACAGGGATCTATCGGGAGGATTGGAGCGGACAGTTTGGTTTACCCTATTATGAACACCAACGATATATGCAACTCAACGTCCTCGAAGGGTTTACCGTTATCGCGGAAACCCCTCCTACAAAGAGACCAAAACCGACTAATCCAGCACAAGGAGAATATGACGATGAGCGAACTCCATCAAGAACTGATCCTAACGATCGATATGAAGAAGAACAGGATTCGGGTAAACAGGCAAACACTGGCGGCGATTGGAATGCCCAACAGTATCCTGCTATTGGTCAGTCCGCCGGAAATGTCTATAGCGGTGAAGGGGACGGATCGGATTGAGAAGCGAACGGACTCACAGATGATCGTACTCCGTTTGAAGAACCGTAGCCGCTCGATTGAGGTGTACAGCTACGCTCTTGTGACGCAATTTCGGATACTTGAACCTAAGCTCAAAGTAACCGAAGTTTACCATCTGCGAGGGAAAGCGTTTCCAGAGGAGAGGATTGCGGTTTTCTCATTGCGGTCAGCAGAACCGGTATCTGCGTAAATCAATGGACCAGGAATTATACATCGACAAAGAATTTCAAACGCTAATACGCCCACTTTCTAAAAAGGAGTATAAACAGCTAGAAGCAAATCTGCTTGCGGACGGGTGTTTAGATCCCATTATAGTGTGGGGTAGAATCATAATTGACGGTCATCACCGATACGCGATCTGCCGCAAGCATAATCTTCATTTCGAGATCAAGGAAAAGGATTTTGACAGTAGAGAGGAAGCCATCGTTTGGATTTGCGCGCATCAGCTTGGTCGAAGGAACCTTTCTGAAGAAGCCATGAAGTTCCTGATCGGTGTTCAGTATGAAAAAGAAAAGGTAGTCGCAAAACGGAGAAACGAAGCAGGAACAAACCAATACACTTCGACCAAACAAAGAAAAGAATCGTCTCAGAGACCTATGATTGCGACGACAACAGCACAACGAATAGCGGAAGAACAGCACTTGTCTCCGTCTACGGTTGTAAAATACGGCCAGTATGCTTCCGCACTGCACTCCATCAGCGAAAAAGAGCCAACGCTTCTACCGAAGATACTGTCAGGGCGCTATAAGATCTCACATCAGAGCATCCTTAACCTATCGAAGATGCCGAAGGAGGATGTCAAAGAGGTCAATCGAAGCATCGAGAATAACGAAGCATCGTTCGTAAAGTATAAGCATACGCGCAAGGAAATCAATGAGCAACTCAATTCAAAAGAACAGTTAGTTCTCCCGGGAACGACAGTAAAAACAAAACCCCAATATGACCCAGATGCGGAAGTTACAGGGTTGATGCTGACGGTTCCGTCTTGGATAGGATCTATGGAGCGTGTCCGAACGAAAGTCGATCTATCCGACGTAACAGACATAACAAAAGATAAGTTATGCAGAACGCTTCACTTGCTTATGATCGAAGCCGCAAAAACGATGAAGGAAGTTAGGAGCTGAAAATGGAAACAAACAATCCGTATGTACCAAATGTTCACTATGAGTTGATACCGATCAAGAACCTCGTGTCGGATCAGATGTATCAGAGGAACCTCTCTATCTCACATATTATGAAAGCGGTAGACCACTTTGACCCGTATCAGATTAACCCTGTAAAGGTCAGCCGCCGAGACGGAACGAACTACGTGTTTAACGGTCAGCACACCATAGAGATTGTCGCAATGAAATCCGGTTCGCGGGATACTCCGGTCTGGTGCATGATTTATGATGATCTGAACTACGAACATGAAGCGGACATCTTTGCTAATCAGATGAAATATGTGAAGCCGCTGATGCCCTACGAAGTGTTCAATGCCAATTTGGAAGCAGGCAATCCCGATCAGCTAATGATCAACCGGATTGTTGAATCTTACGGTATGGAGATAGGCCAGAAGAAAAGCGCGAACACGATCACCGCCGTTTCAACGATCGAGGCGATTTATAAGAAATATGGGTATCACACATTAGATCGTGTTATCCGGTTATGTATTGGGACGTGGGAAGGTGAAGTCAATTCCTTCTCAGCCAATATCATGAATGCTATCTGTTTGTTGGTCGTTGTGTATGGCGATCTGCTGAATGAGCGAACCTTTAAGGAGAAGGTCGGTGCGATCTCAGTGAAACAGATTTGCCGTGTCGCAAAAGACAGAAGACCGGGAAGCCTGGGTGTAGCGGAAGTAATGGTGATCGAGTACAATGGTAAGAGAAAGAATAGGGCAAGCAGACTTAACATGAGCCAGCTCTACTCAAAGAAATACGTGAACTACGCGCCAAAGGACGTTAATTCGGATTCGGAATACGATCAGATTAGCTTGATCGATGATGAAGAATAGCGGATATGCGGCACATCCTATGAACAAAAAAGACCATCCGAATGATGGTCTTTAGGTTTATTCTCTAGTGGAATAGTTGTTGGGATTGGATAGAGTTCTTAATGAAAATCGATTTAGCCTTTAGGTTCATTTATTGCATCATAATACATTTCAGCAGTATCTTCGGCATAAGTTCGCGCATCGATTTCGGTTTTGTGAAAGAAGAAATCAGTCATTATTAGACTGTGACCCATAATTACGGAGAGGTCTTCTTTATAACACTCAATAATACCGTAGCCAGGGAGCTTTTTGTATTGGGGATCTAAACTGTCATATGCATCGCACATGCGATGCTCTGCAGCATGATACACTTCATGGAGCAATGCGCATAATACATCGTAAACATCTGCAGTATTTAAGTATTCAACGCTTATCGCAATACAATGAGTATCGTCATTGTAAAGGGCAATCATAGTTTGAGGGAGTGGTCGCGCTTCAACTGTTAGAGTATGCGATAAACCAAGCTCGTATGCCTGTTCATTTGCACGATCTTGTAAGACAAGCACTTTGTCAGTTTCGTTAAGTTCATCCCATTTTTCTGGTTCTAGGCAAATGAGCGAATCACTATATACGTTAAATATGTTAGAACTTCCGCTTTCTATTTTGTCATTTGAATATGAGGTCATAAATCCGCGATAGTAAACACTAATACCAGCAACGAGAGTAAATAGAGAAAGCCATGCTGTGAGGATAATACCAGGATGGAGTAATTGGCGGATGCTTTTTCTTTCGTGACTGCTTTGATGGATTGCGTTTCTTCGTCTCTTAATGAGCTGAACAAGATAATAAAGCATTACTGAAATGATACCAAGCCCAAGAAATACGAATAACTCGATAGGGAGACTCTTTCCAAAGGATAACATTGTATAACAATTGATTGGTGCAATTGAGATAATTAGGGGATAAAGAGCATTCATGCCCCTCATTAATGGCACAATCATTCCCAATACTGTTATTACGATAACTATGCTCCAAAAGACTAGCTTCGAAGCAACATAGCTTAATCCATCAATCGATCTAAACAGGAGAAACTGGTATGTTGAAGCAAGAATTATGCTCCATAAAAGAGTTGTTAATCTGAAAGTTGCTCTCTTGGTGTTGTCACAGCACTTCATATTGTTTGCCCCTCCTTATTAATCTGACGAATACTGTTATTCTCCGGTTATGAGCTCGGCATTCGTCTGGTTTCTATCAATGAATACGGAATTCGCTTTATAATCTCCAAACATAGAGGCGCCACATTGCCTATTTATATTACCTATCTAAGTGAGCATTGATATCTTTAGGGTGAAGAGAACAGGAAGAGCAGTAAAGCAATAACTGTACAGCTAAGTGCAACAAAGTAGAGGAGCCATACTACTGGATAATAGTGCCGCAAAGCAAATTGTAATAGTCTACGGAAAAGAGCATGGAAAACAAGATTCACTATGCTAACCTCTTTTTCTCATATGGATTATGCGGCTGAAAGATGAGGGAGATCTGGATTATGTTGATATAATGGAATACCGTGATAATCAAACAAAGCATATATAGCTTCAGTGTTTTCCGTGGCTGCTTTTGCCATATCATTGATCGGCGGATCGGATTCCCTTACACTAATCATGGATAATTGACTTCTAACGATCCGCAATGCTTTGTTTATGTCTTCTTCTCTAAACAAATACTCAGTAGGAATTGTAAGTATTTCATCTGTCGAAAATCGACACCCAGTGTATAATGCTGCTATTCCGATTTTCCCGTTACGTATTTCATAAAGCCTATCGATCAAATCTGTTATCCGCCATTCAAGTTGCCAAGCCGGGCATTGAAATGAGTGGTTGTTCGCATTTACATCTTCGTCTATTGCCATCGTGGAGAAATAACCCATGGTGCTACCTCCTATTATCTGCATTACATATTGAGCTGAGTTATGGTTCAGCCGGGTGCAAGTATAATTGTATCCTTGAATAATACTCTGCTATTGATGCATTCGCATATTTTTCAGCATCTTGATCTAACCTCGTTGAAGCAGTTTGCTTATTTGGAAGCACGTCGTTTCCTGAAGTTCTATCGAGGTTTGTCATCTCTTGTTCGTAGGTTGCTGCTTCATACAGAATTTGCAGACTAGCGTACTTCCTAGTATCTTGATTCAGTTTGATCAAAGAAAGCAATTGTACTTGATAATGTTGATAACGGTGGTACATTTCACGACACAGAACTTGGGCAACGTAATAACCGCTTATCTTTGAATCGACAATAACGCTGTATGACAATGAAACAACATCGCTTTCTGGATCGTATTGTCCTCCAATACCATCTTGCAAATACACTATTTGAAGTGAGGGAGCACTATCCTGCATTCCCAGGTATCGGCACTCTATCCGAACAATCGTTTCCAGTACAGCCACCTTTTGTTCTAAAGATAACGATCCCCATCCACCATCCGGGTCGAGCTGGGTCACGATATCAATATTAGCTGCGAGTGAGTTTTCATAATCTTGAACATCGTTATTTGAATCCGAGATTGAGTAATTTATATCTTTGTACTCTACACGATGACTTGTACTAATCAGCGTTCTGCCATAGATAAAGCCACAAAGAAGAATGAAAGAAAAGATAACGCTTGCATGGCGGTAGGTTTTGACAATAACAAGTCGGTTTTGCTTGGTATAGGGAGTTCCCTTAATTGTGTTGAATGCAGCCATGAACACTGCAATACTTATTGAACACACTCCACCAATCGTATATACAAGCTGAATAACCCAAGAATAGCGCCCCATGATGATGGCATCGAACAACAGTATGGGAAGGATTGTCCCGATAGCGAGGCTTATATAATTTCGTTCCGTATTTAGAGAAAGAATCAGTCCCCCGACCGTAAATAGTAATATGATAATCAAAAGGAGCAAGTATCTTAGGTTACTGCCAGAATGCATCATAAGGTATTTTGCATATAAAAAGGCCAGGCAGATTTCCATTCCAACAAATAATCTAATGAATTGATTGAAAGAGAATTTATTGTTTTGTAGTGTGTTTCTAGTCCTCATGTTATCCACCTTATTTCCTTTCTTTCGTGCGAAAACAGTCTTTAGAATAGATTGAGAAACAATGATGCCACATCTAAAGCGATCAATAACCAGAGAATCACTTTAGATAGCAAAGTGAGCGTAAAGATGCAAAAGCATCCAAGTCCTTTAGGCCCTGAGTGTATCAGTTTATATCGGAGTTCTCTTCTCAGCAGACAAGTCTTTGCAATTTTGCTAATACTTCCTACTCCGAACAGTGCGCTTAACGCAGTTTCCCCATCAAGCCCTTCAGCAGGCAATAGATTTACTAATGCGAGAATTACATTCATATTCGCAACCATGACCATTGTTGCAGATAACGAATAACACAGTTTTGTGATCATGAGACAGATGCCGGCAATCAACAGATTCATTTCAATTCCCGCAAGCGCAAATTGCAGTTTTTCCACTTTTGTTGCATCCTTTTTGTCTTCATGCGCAACATACGCGCCTAAAGGAACAACTCCGATAAGGAGCACTCCGACATCGTGGATTCTATATCCATAAGACACTCCAGCCATGAAATGGCCTGCCTCATGGCACGCAAGAGAGATAATAAAGAGCCCATAACACAACCACCAGTTTGTTGAGTTTCCGATTGGTGTTGAGCCTGTACTCATCAAGAACACACCGATGGCAAATAAAAGAATAGACATCACCGACAATCCGGCGTTAACTATTCTGCAAGCTACGGAGAGGTTCCCTATGCTACCTACTTGAAATAGGATAAACCGATTGAAGAGACCTTTTGACTTTACGAAACGAGATGTGCTGACGAGACCGTTTCTCTGAAGCTCAGGAAGGACACTTCTACCTTTATCAGGAAGATCCAATGGTTTCGTTCCATCTGCCTTCAGCAAAGCATCATGCAAAGCGCGGCTGATTTCGAACTCATCTCCCTCTGCATTTGCGATGAAGTAGTGCTTTGTATCGGAACCTTCATAACAGAAGGTTCCGATAGATACGTTGTCACATAGAACCGGATACATAGTTCTATACTCCTTTCATTCATGTCTTATAGCAACTTCTCCTCCAACGCTTGTGACCTTCCTCGCAAAGGCTAATGCCTCGTCTTTCGTATCGAATGATGCGATAACCGCGGGGAATTGATTCATTTTTCTATAGGCGTTTTCCATAGTTGTATTCGTCGAGGATGCGATTATTTGAGCCAGTGAGGACTTTTTGCCACGATAGTTTTTAAGAACAACATTATACTTTTTAGAAGTTTGCTGTTTCTTGCGTTCGGCTTCTTCTTCGGCTTCAAGATTGGCAATCTGCTTGTCGATTCTTGTAATCAAGCTATCAATATCAAAAGGCGATGGTTTAGTCGCGGAACTGCTGGTGAAAGGCAGAATTCTTTCCTGCTCCGGCTCTTGGCTTTTATTAGTTCGGTGGCGAACAACAGCTTCAAAGTCATAGGGCTCACGGGATTTCTTAATCGGTGGAACATGATCATTCGGCGCTATCCAATCCGAGTTGTCATACATTTCGTTGAAAAACGGGAGATGCGCAACAAACTTGTATTGACTATCCACCATGATTAATGCAGTACCGGTAGGCATTGCAGCAAGTTGAGGCGCGGTAATCAGCGGTTCCTTGACCATAAGACTGCTACCGTCAATCCGTCTTTCTCCACAGCGATGTGCCCATTCATTAAGTGTCTCCCAACTATTGGTGGAGAAACCAATAGTAATACCAATGCAGGAGTTAATGATCTCGGCTTTGCTTTTCCCGTATATATCTTCAAGCTGAGCACTTCCACTTTGCAGGATCAGCATTATGCGGATATTCCTGCTCCTCGATGCTACCATCAAGTTTGGAAGCTGGGTAATGGCTTTACCAACAGATCCCAATTCTTCGAGAATCACATTAACACGAATTGGGAGTTTTCCTCCTCTTTCCTGTGCGATACGAATGAGATGCTGCGTAACCTGTGATACCAGCAATCCTGCAAGGGCATCATAGACATCTGTTTCATCTGGCGTGATTACGGTGAGAATAAACGGTCGATCAACATCAATGCCTAAAATGTTTAGCGTGTCCTCACTAAGCATTTCCATGAGCCCCTTACTACGGCTGAATACTTCAAGCCCTGAAGCAGCAACGCTGTGAATAGAAGCTCTGGTATCGTTCGGACCGGTGACATAGGTTGCGAGATTTCTCTTGGCAAGTGAATCGTGAGGGAGGGACTCATAGAATGATTTAAGCAACGTGCCCATACCAATACGAGTTTCTGATTGCTCCATCATGATCGCAACGCTATCAAGATTGATCTGATTCTCTGAACCTGTTTCAAACAAGCCGTAGGTTAGACCTTTCGCGTAATTTACAGAGGAATCAGTCCAGAATCTATCTGAGTGCCCATCATAAGGATAGACGCCATTCCAAAGTTCGCTGAGCATAGAGCTTGCGATATCGTTATCGTCTGGGTTTTCAGATCGAAACAAACGGTATGGAATGAGAACCGGATTCCATTTTGTCGGGCTTGTTCGCGGGTTGCGGAAATCAACACAGAAACGCTGATAACTTTTGGGGATATAGCAGGCATTTCGCTTGTAACCTTCACCCTTAGGATCAAGCATGATGAGGCTCTCACCTTTCTGAAGGATCTCACGCATGAAAGGGAGACTACAGCACTGGCTTTTACCTTTGCCGGTTCGTCCAATCACGGCGATATGAGATTCGCTGTCATCAGAATACTTCCTGCCGTTCTCAACATATACGATCGGGCCAGCTCCGCTAGAGGGATCAGTTGTCTCGTGAAATCTACGTTTGATTTCATTTACAGTGTTCCAACGCTCGTTTCTGCTCATTTTGCTTCGCTCCTCTCTGCTTCATCGTGCATATGAGTGATCATTGTTTTGAGGCTATTTTCATCGACGATAGGGATAAAACCGGAAAAATCGGCGTATTGAACAAGGGAATCGGCGGCATTGTTAGCAGCTTTAACATCGGAGATGCAAAACTCCGATACCATATCTGACAAGGATTCAATAAACAACGCAAAATGGTTAATCACAATCCCATGTTCATCTATGGCTTTTACGATCAAAGCACAGATATCATCCTTCGTATAAGGGTCGACAGCTAGCCGCTTGACGTTTTCGATCACTTCATTTAGTTTGTCGATCAGCTTCTCCTCGTTTCTGCTTGGCGAACTATGGACAAAAAAGACTACACATGCATGGTCACAGATCCTTTTACAGCTCTTCAAGAATTCGCCAAATTGAGTTTCTCCGAGGTGAGAGGCAATCTCGCTGATGTCCATGCTGACAATTCCGTGGAATTCGTTAGCATAAACGGCAGCGGAGTCAATGGCAGCGAATGCCTGCTTAAGCTGTGGAAGGCTACCATCAAAAGTAATCTCGAGGTAGTCATCAAGTCCACTGCTAAAATCCATGATACCAGCACTCTTGTACTTATCTGTCATGTATTCGATAAGCGTTGTTCTCCCAGATCCAGCATCCAAAGGGATAATAAAATGCTTTGGACGGATACCACATTTTCTATACATGTGTGAACTGTTGCATGTGTTTTCAATCTCCGCGCAAGGAACGCTAAGACCTATGGGCTTTGAAATATCGTATTGATTCATAGTGCAATACCTCCATTCACCATTCGGAAATTGGATCCCCAATCTTGTCCACGAGACCATATTCAAGAGCTTCAGTAGCACTCATGATGTAATCTCTTTCAGTATCGCTCTCAATCTTGTCAGGAGATTGACCAGTGCATTCAGCAAAAATGTGATTCAGCTTTTCGCGTGTATTGAGTATATGCTGAGCATGAATTCGAATATCTGTTGCTTGTCCACTTGTGCCGCCAAGAGGCTGATGGATTAGTACTTCAGCATTAGGCTGACACCAGCGTTTCCCTTTTGTGCCGGCTGCGGATAAGAGAAAAGCGCCCATACTTGCTGCCATGCCGCATGCAACGGTAACAATGTCACATCTCAACGCCTTAACAGTGTCATAGATGCTAAAGCCTGCGGATACAGATCCCCCGGGGCTTTGAATATAGATAGTAACATCATCATCAGAATCTCTCGCAAGACACCTGAGCGCGGAATTCAAAACAGTTGCTACTTCATCGTCAATCACACCTGTTAAGGAGATTGTTCTATGCGCAAAGTCAATATCAAGCGGAGCCAACATCATGTCCTGACCGTTGAGATTAACGGCTTTCTTCATAAGATAGTTCATACATTCAATCCTCCCTTATTCTTGCCTATTCTAATGAACAAATCAGACTCGCGTTCGGTCATCTGATCCATGAGGATAATCTTCTTTTCGGGCACGTAGATTTTCTTCTTCGCCGTAACGATCAGGGAATTGGGTGATTCCTCGATAACCAACCCCTTCAGATCAATGTTCCCGATGCTCATGATTCCTTCAAGACCTTTCATTGCTCTCATCCTTTCTGTTTTCTTGTCTCTGAATACGGAGAGATTGAACGAATCTCCACTATCGCGTTTTGTCTTTTGCTTACATCCTCTATTACGGAAGAGTGAAGCGAATCTCCAAAATAAGAAGAGAGCAAGGCGGCTCTCTTCTCTAGCTCTGATTATATGGACAAAAACCACTCGGGTTGGTAGTTCAGTGTTTGGAATGATAAGTTACTTTTAACTTCCCCACAGAGCGTTTCCTCCTGTATGACCGACAGAATGATCGTCCTGTGACACCAAGTCAAAACTGCCTGTTTCAGGATTGTGCTGCCAGGTGTAGCCTTCAGGGGTATAACCTTGCGGCAAATCCATCCTTTCCATAGCACCAAAAGAAATGTCCTGCAGTTTTTCAGGGTTGTCGTACATATGGTCTTGGAAATCATCTCTACAGGCGCTGAATTGCTGATGGAGACTCATATCGTTTGCCGCACTTCCAAGGTCAACATGATGCTTGCTATCAAATTCAGGGAATACACCTTCAACAGTTAAGCCTTCAGCAAGATCCGCCGTCCGCCTTTCAAATGAAACGCCGTTTTCGGATTCCAGTCCATCCAGAGCCATGTTGCGAGTGGTTATCGGAATAGGACTTCCTGGGACGAAAGTATCGCCATCATAATGCCGTTCAATGTAATCAGCAGCTTTATCAAAACCAAAAGAGCGAGCATAATCGGCGGCTTTTTCCGCTTCTGTCTGAATATCGCATACGTCAACTTCAAGCTCCGACGAAAGATCCGAGATGTCTGCTTCGGCAGGGAGCTCTGAAGCATCCAGGCTTTCTTTGTCCATTTCAGTAAAATCAAAGCCATCCCAATCGCTTGTGCCTGGCGTATCAAATCCCAAGTTGTCAGAAACCTCTGCTGTCATATCATCGAATTCACTCATTCTCAGTTCCTCCTTTCCCTTGCTTGTCCATTTCTGATAAAAGCTTTTTGACAGCTTGCAAGCTGAATGATATGCCGTTTTCTATTGAGCATTTTCTTAAAAGATGTACAGCAACACATCGGCTTTTCTTCTTGAATATTGTCGCGTCCCCATCGTCAATACGGATCGACAGGACAGACGGAATACGTACTATGTGTGCTGCTATCTCATCCGGAGCATTCAACTTAAGCTGACGCTCGGCAAAAATCTGTTCTGCATACATCTTTGCTTCTTCCCGGATGGCAACCGTGCAATAATCGCAACCGGCTCCTTCACAGAATGTGAAAGGACAATAGTCCTTTGCGTGGGAAGTCAGGTATTTTGCCTGTGCCTTAACTATCTGCTCATCTGAAATATGATGCAGCTGATCCTTGTCTGGTGAGTATTCCATTCTTATAGGTAAAGCAGATCGGAGGAATCGATTCTTAAGCACAAATTCGCCGCGAGACATCAGCGGCAAAACGTCACAGAAATTGGTATCTGCTCCGATATGTTCTCTAAGCATGTCCGCTTCTTCACCGCTTAACCTGAAAGACATAATACTGTCAACATTATCAAGCATTCTCCCGCCGACACGCGATGGAGATTGATCCGAAAAAACGACTCCAACCCCATATGCTCTGATTTCAGTAATAACATTGATCATTAACTGTGTCATGGTACTGTTTAGAGCTTTTTCCTCCTGGGTAGCACCTTCTCCCTGATCCAGGAGAGCGTGAGCCTCGTCAATCAGAATGATATTTCTAAGGTAGTGATTGCTCTTCCTTGTTGATTTCAGATATGCCAAAATACTGATTAGAGTCAATGCCGAGACAAGTGATTTCTGTTCCGGCTCGAGACTTCCCATCTCAAGAACTGCACAGCCGTTAAGGAGATCCTCCACAGATGTAGAGTGGATTGTGTCGAATGTGCGAGGGCATCTCTCAATTAGGCTTTGAAGCCTGAACGCGCCGCCGGACATCATGTTCCCCTTTACTTCATTGCTGTAACAGGATCTTGCAATAACGCGTTTAAAAGTGCGAACAAAGTCAGCCATATCGAAAATGGAGACATTGTTATCATCACTCGTATTCGTGTCAGTCCAGCCATGCAGCGTATATGCTTCTGAGATTGCTTTCTCAAAAAGAGCAGGCAGCGGATCGGGCATGGAAAAAGCTGCCTTAAATGCAGACAAAAGACTGCTTCTATATTCTCCGAGAGGCACATCTTTGGGAACATAAAATGGGTTAATCAGCAGCGGCGTCACCGGACGTTCTACAGAAAAAATCTTGCTGTCCTTCATGATGGCCACCAAGTCTCGATACTCTCGTTTAATCGGTTCCAATATCAAAACGGGGATGTCACAGCTTTGTAACTGTGCTATTATCCGTTTGAGGAGCGTGGTTTTTCCAACGCCTGATTTACCCATCACAGCGGTATGAAGTAATAGCTGCTCAAGTGGAACATACACACTTTGGGAAGAAAAAATAGACTTTCCGAGGAATAGACTTTGATTGCCTCCAATAGTCAATTGTTCGGACAGAAGATCCACTTCGGGCATTAGCGAGAAGGCGTTTCGCTCAATGCCAACGAAAAAGTTGCTTTGTGTTGGCAACTGAAAGATTTGTGATACTTCATCCGATGTCCACTTGTGTAAGCTTGCAGAGTCCGCTTTATTTAAATTGCGACCAATCTTCCAGGGATGGTTATAAATACCATGCTGGCGGTATTCTGAAACAGCAATGGTTCGGAAAGCAGCTCCTTTTATAGACTGTTTTATCCTTGCGGTAACCAGCGCCGCACTGGTTACCGCCCCAATAACCATAATGTTTACCTCGGCAAAAGGATGCGAAAACTCCTGCGCATAGTATTTCCACCGTTCTGCTGATGCCGTAGCAAGGCTGTCTCGCATATTCGGCAGCACACCATCAACAGCCTGCGAGCATTGAGCAGAGGTTTTGGCGATTAACTGACGTTCACTATCTGACAGCAAGGCCGGGATAATCTGTATGCACAAACCACAGCCGGAGCCATCCAATGCGGAGTAGATTTTGTTCCATGAAACATTTTCAACTACTGACGGCGACTTATATGTGCCTTGCACGCCGTATTCCTGAATGTCTTGTTTCCTTAAGGCCCACACAGAGTCGCTCTCCAAACCTGAAAGATGCTGTCTATAGCCCTCAAAGGAGATTTCTTCGACCAGAAAACCAGCATGGTGGAGCAGAGAGAGAACGCCTTTATCAAGCGCTTCTTGTCTAATAACGCATTCTTGTTCAGATGTGTCGTGTGTCCTAATGGTCAGCAAATGATGAATACAACTACCGGTTTTTCCTCCCGCAATTCGGAGGATTTCGATTGATGTCTGCCCGTTTCCAGAGGCGGATAGGTAACAGGCATCTTCACAAATCGTTTTTGCAAGCTCTATGCTTACCTTGCTATCTTCCGCAATGGGTACCGCCTTGATGCGATATGAAGATAAAACAAAGTACTCTCCGCCTTCAAAAAACTTCTTCATAAGAACCCTCCTAAATAAACGGATTGTGTTGATAGTTCGGAACAGCACTCATAAGCTGCTTGATGACTTTGACAGGATGGGAACTGAACACCTTGTATATGCAGCCTGCTAATCCACATGTGCTGAGCACAGAAATGAAATAGTATTCCATTTCAAAACAGACTCCTGTCAAGATTGAACAAGTTGCAGATGCGAAGATCCATGCAAGGATTTTTGTTCTCTGTTTGTTGAGTTCTTCTCTATGTTTCTCATAACGCTGACGGCCGTATCTTATCATATCGTCGTTTACGCCGTTAAGCCGTATCAGCTTATCCCACGCCTCAGAAGCAGTGGCTCTAATGGCAGCGTTTTGCATGTCTATGTCACTGAAATCCTGGGTAGCCGCCCGCAATACTGCCAGATACACCCTCTTTTCTGTAGGATACTGACTCATCAACGGTCTCAAAAGGCCGATGGCTTGCTCCCAGTTGCCGGCTGTAAGGTGGCTCATGGCCTGGGAATATGTCCTGTCATACTGCATGAGCTGCTGTTCTTGCTGCGGATCTTGAACCGGAGTTCCGCACAAATCGCACTCCATTCTCATCCTGCTTCGATTATAGTGAAAGCTGGAACAGCCACACCGGCTACAGACGCGGTCCATAGAATCACCACCTTTCTATTGCTATTAGTCGATTATCGGTTTCTGGGAGGCAAAGGTTTTCTGGTAGGAATCTGGTGAGGCATATGCGAAGGGATGGGATTATGCGACTGGGTACTACCGATTTGATCGTTACGAATCTGGCTGTCTCGTCTCAGTTGACTGACCGAATCGGAAGAAATCTCCGCTGAATAAACGCCCTGTCTCTGGAGCTTTAGTGAGGCATTGATCAAAGGAATCAGAATAATCACGATTACCAGAGTGGTAATGATAAAAGTGAACACAGCAGATCGTATGGAAACATCAATCCTCAAAAGCAAAGCGGAAAGTACAACCACTGCAATTTCAAGGACACAGCAGACGACTGAGAGACCTGCTGTCTTACGCAGATTGCTCTTCCAGTATGTCACCAAATAAGCCAGTGGAATTCCTACTGTAAGGATTGTGCCTCCAATGTATACTGCGAGGCGTGCGGCTGCCGTCACCGGTGTGAGCCACCAGAAGAGAAGCTGGGGGATCATTACGATTGCTGCAAGGACAAGAATCAGAGAGAAGTTTTTGCGTGTCATTTTTGATCATTCCTTTCATTAGAATTTGTAACCACAGATGGGACAGGTGCTATTGCTGCGCATAACATCTCCATTACATGAAGGACAGCGCTTGTATCGTTCGGGCATAGGAGGAGGCGATTCCGCGGATGATGTGCTTCCTTGAGCACTAGGCGAATCGGTTCTGAACATATCAGTATGTCGAGTCATTTCAGTCAGCGGTTCTCTCAAAGCAGGAAGCATCTGAGAAAGCATCATCATTTGCATCATCATAGGAGCCATTCCGCCTGCGTTCCCGATAGGATTGCCAACATTAACACCAGAGGGAGTATGACCGCGAGATGAAATCCCAGTCATCATTTCACTCAACGTACGGTTGTTAACATTGCCGTTCCATACCCTTTGCAGGTTATCCATCTCAAGGTCTGTCCTGTTTTTCCCTCCAGCATACTCCTGTTCCAAACTATAAAGTCTGCGAATCTCTGAATCGGGGATATTGATAGCTACGAGGTCAAACCGCTCCAGCTTGATACCGTACTCAGACAGACCAGTTCTGATCGTAGCAACTGCCATGTTTCCGATATATGACAGCCTACTGTTGAATTCAGTGACATCAAGCTTGCTGATTTCCCTTGAGATAGCTTCTCTTACCGGAGCGATTACCATCTGCTCAATACACGGATCAATATCCTCTTCAGAAAAAGCTGAGCTATAGCTTCCGACCAGTTTGGTAAGAATCCTCAGAGGATCAGATACCGAGTAGGAAAGATTGCACGACGCAAACGCTTTCATTGTGAGCCGGAAACGATGCTCACGGAAAGGAAACTCACTGGTACCGAGTTTTACAAACTTTGCCTTTTCAGTTGAAACGAAGAAAACGGATACGGTTGTTCCGGTATCTCCACGAGTCAGAATATTCCGTAGCCTCACAAAGAACGGATCAACACCTGTAAAAATCTCATATCTGCCTGGGCCATAGGGACGTGAAAGCGTACCGTTAATTGCAATAAATGCAGTGGTTCCGGGTGGGACAATCAGAATGCTTCCGTTAACGATAGCAGAGTATTGTCCACATACGTCTGGCTGGATTCGTATCAATCCGTTTCCTCCCGGATCTCTAATGATTGATTGGTACATAGTCTCATCTCCTTATTCTAAAATTGCTTTTACAGCCAAGTTTTTCAAAGTGGGGTGATAATACAGCTCATGCTTTCCACTAATATGCTCGTCAGCTAATGCTTTTTGTGCTTCTTTAAGGTAGCCGCCTGGGGGGAGATGATAATCGAAATGGATTAGAATAGTCGATACACCTCTTTGCGATTCCGATTTCAGCAGTGTTCTTAGATCCTTATAGGAATGAACGCAAAGACCGCGATGACGGTAATAGCTTAATGCATCAGATGTGCATATCGGTATGCTGGAATCTTTGAAGTCATAATGATCGCCTGAGATTTGATCGTCTGACAGATTTAGGTAATTAAATCGCAGAGTTCCTTCCTTTGCTCCATCCCATGTAATGTCACAATGGACAGGGATACTGTTTATCCAAGCAATCGTCCAACAGTGCCATCCATCTGCTTTGGTTCTGCCATATACCTTAATGCAGGGGATACCGATTCGCCTGAAGGATAACAGTAACAACGCGTTATATCCTTCACATACACCTGAAGACATAAGTACAGGGCCAACAATGTTGTGATCTCGCACGTCTCCGTTGTTGGTGTATGCGAGTTTTTTCGCAATCCGCTCGTAAACGAGTGCCTCCCGCTCCATTGTGGAAAGGCCAGCAGTTCCGCGTACAATGCGGTAAATACTCTTTCGCATTTGTTGACGAATTCGGTTAATGATATCACCTGTGTACAAAATCGGGTATCTAAAGGTGCCGATCTGACCACTGTGAGTAAACTCGCTCTGAAATCCAAGGAAGAAGTATTCCGGATGATCGTCTTTGATTGCTTTGTATGCCGCAAAGCAATCAGAAGCAGATGTTTCAGGATTACTAATAGAGAAACTTATTCTCCCTGAGTAATCCCCCCGGAGAAGCTGAGTGTTGATACAGTCATAGAAAACCTGCCCCTGCCGAGTAAGAAATCCCCTGTAGTAATCTGATCCAAGCTTCTCCGGTAGTCTTCTCATTATCAATCACTCCCTTTTAGCACGTGGAATAACTAACTTTATCTTCAGGCATCCTTTACCATTAATACGCGTGAAAAGCCTAATATCTCCATCATAACCGCGGGTATGGAGGCATTGGCTGGCAAGCCGTACAATTTCGTCAGTCGGGGGAATTAACCGCTTGTCTTCACTGAGATCCTCCTGAGGAGCCGTCCCACGCGAATAAACAATGATTTCGGCTTCGGCAAAATCCTTTCCGATGCTGCCGAGCATCTTCTTTCGAATCGGATCGCATACAAAGATACATACGGGAGATGAAGCAGCACGGGCAGCGCCGCTAACCTTGTCGGTTCCGCTGTAAAATACTCCAAGGTCGGGATGCGTGTGCCCTTCAAGGACAAACTCCGAAGGACCGCAAAGTTTGAGGAAAGGATCAACCTGGCAGCCAAATGCATCGGTATTGAACTTCGTCTCGTTCCTCAGAAATTCTTCACGATGGTATTCCAGGAAATCAAGACCGGGGTTATACTCACCATTGGGACCGAGATTTGACGCACCGACCGGATTGCGATTCATGGTCTGAATCTCGATGATATGGCTGATAATCGTAATGACATTGCCATCATCGTCAATCAGGAAATGCCCCATCCCGTATAATTTCTGCTCATAGACATTCATGGGGGATCTTCTCCCATAGGAGGTAATCGCGGTGAGCTCCTGTTCGGGTTCCGGAAGGATAATTACTTTGTTGCGGCCCTTGCCGTGTCTTTCCTTGACATAGACATCACCGCACTTGCTTTTGATAATGTCCATAGCTTTTTTAAGGCTGCAAACCGGGTATGTTTTGGACTGCGGAGGTCGTCTGGTAGGCATAGGGGTATATTCAGTCATAATAACTCATCTCCTTTCAGTGGCGTCTGACGGGCAGGGGCGGCGCAGAAACCGGCTTGCTTGCCACTCTGCGGGGAGGAAGAGCCGTCATCTCGGGCGCATAGAGCAGCTTGGGATGAATCGTGGGGAAACGTCCGGCGGCAACACCGTCCTTATGCCACTGCGCCACACTGCTGTTTGCCATGCTTTCGTATCGAGTGACGCCGGGATCATGGATCATGTCCCGCACAAGCTTGTCCACAACCGTAGTCAGAGAGCTCGTAAAGGGAATCCAGGTGTCAATGCAGGCGTTGCCGGAACGAAACACGTTCGGGCTTGCAAGATAATGATCCAAAGCGTATGAGGCTGATACAGACTTCAACGGGTAGCCGGGATAGCAGATGATATCCGCCGTCATGGACTCGCATGCCTTCGGGGAGGAATCCTCGTTGGTAGTGAGATAATGCGAGGGGGCTTTGACGGTGACTTTAAGGTGCATCGCCTCCCCGGCTTTCGCTTGGACCCTCTGGATCGTCACATACTCGGGATTGTATTTACGAACGATTTCCTGATAATCGTTCTTCAGAGCTTCAGCAGAGTCTTCTTCGGTAATGGAGACTTCTCTGGTGTGACCGTACTCATCGGTATAGTTGGTTGAGTAACTCATATTGAACCTCCTCTGTTTAGAGCTTATGAATGTCGTGCATTTTCAGATGATCCTCGTCGAAAGCGAATACCGTCTTGGTGATCTTTTCGGTGTCCAGGAAGTCAATCGCACCGTTGCGCTGAATCACCTCAATGTGAGCGCCAAGAGGATAGCCGAGATCGTAGAGCGACATGTTTTGGATATCTTCTCGGCATCCGGGTTCAAAAGCATGCAAAATCTCGCCGTGAGAAAAGGCCGCGTCGTGGTGGGCGTGCTTTCCCTGGGAAGAACACTCGGCACACAGCAGATCTTCGAGAAAAATGCGTCCTTCGTGCTGCATCACTCTGATAGGGACTCCGCACGAATGACAAACGTCATCTGCGATGAAACCGGCATGAACGACTTTTCTGTAGTTCAGACGATGTACAGACAACTCGAAATCTGTCGTTCGTAGGAGAGTGGAAATCTGCTCCATGGCGTCTTTCAGTGTGACTTCCATGACGCTGCCGTGAAGCCATTCGATCTTTGCAGGCGGATGGATTGCACAGCCGGGACAGTAACGTTTCCGCATAGGATGAGAAGAACTCAGTTCTAGACGTGGGTATGCAGTGTAGGTCAATCTACGATTCATCACACCATCGTTCCCAACGACACTGGCCCTCAATTGTTCAGCACTGAGATGTGCAGCCATGGAACTGGCAAGGTTTGATGTGCGGACGATTTCATTGACACCATCGATTTGCCTGACCTGCGGACCGGTGCAGGATGTTCTGATGCTGCTGTCCTTCATCCAGTTTTCATCGATCAGACAGCGGAGGCAAAACTCGGTGTTGTCAAGGATAACGCTCTGAGCCATCTCATCGTGAGTCCCATCCATGATAACGATTGGTCTCCGATCTTCTGGAAGCTGACGGATCAGCTCGTTCAGAAGCACCTTGGCGTCAAAATTATCGACAGCAGCGACCACATAGTCATAGTCAGAGAACGCTTCAGGGCCGAGCTTGCAAAGGTCGCCGTCGATTCCGTTAGATGAACAACCATCATCCAGCAACGGTTGTACTCGGTCTGATGTGCATTCTGCTTTGTTACGACCGGCATCATCCGGCGTGCGAACAAGGCAGCTGTGCTTTGCTGCATTCTCGAGTGTGAAGGTATCGAAATCCATCGCATCGGGAGAAAGTCCCATTTTTGCGAAGAACTCCATGAGATGCGTCCCGACTGCACCTGTGCCAATGACCAGCACACGAAGCGCATGAAACAAAGGCCGGTACTCAGAAAGTTTCATCGCATTATAAATCGCGTTTGACATATTGCAACATCCTTTCAATAAGTATTGTCAGAGAAGTTTCCCGTTGCTTTTAAATTGGTGCCCTCTAGAACATCGATAACAGCTCGCACCGTTGTCCCAGAAGATCACCTGTCGCTCCCCGGGCACATTCCTTTGTTTATCAAAGGGGCAACATGGAAACTGAAAGGGCTTTATTCCACGAGGGCCATAGCCGATCTCAACAGTTTTTCGATTAGCATTAACTGTTGCCAATGTTGAAGAATGACGAGGTGGAAGTGCTGTAGGAATAAGATTGTTGCTTATTCTGGGATTGGTTTGGCTGACTAATGATGAAGGCATGCCCACGTTGACCCGAGGTGGGAGCGGAGGGGGAGAATTGACGTTTTCACTTTTTCGCCCTCTTGCCGTTACACAAGCGATAATGACTCCGCAAATAGCCAAACCCAAGCCGACAAGAAAGCATACTGTCATCATCATGCCTGCCTCCTCTCGGTCACGCTACGCCAGCATTGTCGCTGATTGCCAGTACGTCACCCTCCTGCAGATTAAGTCCTTCAACCGTTTCGTTGGTGTCACTGGTAGATGCCCCGGTACGCTTGTTTTCGAAGAGAATCTTGCTGTCGTGCTGGTTGACCCCGATATCAACAGCATACTCCTGAAGCACTTGACCGAGTGTGTTCGTACCATACACAGCTGCTCTGGGATAGGTCGTACCGGTCACCTTGTTGAGAAGATCAATTTCGAAAGCCTCTTCATCAGCCGCTACACCAGCATTATCGCTGATAGCCAGCACATCTCCTTCCTGAAGGCCAAGACCTTCAATGGTTTCATTGGTGTCGCTCGTAGATGCCCCAGTGCGTTTGTTCTCAAAGAGAATCTTACTGTCGTTGGGATTCACGCCGATGTCAACTGCATACTCCTGGAGAACCTGTCCAAGGGTGTTCGTGCCAAACACGGCTGCCTGGGGATAAGTAGTGCCGGTCACCTTATTGAGCAGATCGATCTCAAAGGTGCCTTCGGTCGCGGCGAGAGCCTCGTCGATAGGATAGTTTGTCATAGCCTTTATCTCCTTTTGTTTTGAATTAGTGGCTGCCCACGACTACAGCAGCGTTTATGACTGCTGCAGTTTCGGCCGATTACCATTCGGCTCTCATTCGGGTGGGAGGAGGTTATTGGTTCATGATTAAGACTTAATAGGTCGGTCCCATGCCGTAGTCATTAAGCCCGAAGAAAACATGTGCCTTGACCTTTCTATCAACACCGTAATGATAATGATAGAAGTAACTTAACTGATCCTTGTCACGTTCGGCAATGGCAGATCCATCAAATGCCAATGCAAGCATCATTGCTGAATCTTCGCTTTCGGTATAGACATCCATGCCAAGCAGTACTCCGACTGCCATGGCTTCATAAATATCCATACAATACGGGCTCAAGTATTTCAATCCGCCAGAATATCGTTGTACAAGATGATAGTTGTAGGGCGTACAAACGGTTTTCTTGATTAACAGATCCTGAATGATATCCGCTTCTGTAATTGTACTTGCAAATTCCTTTGCACTCGGCACCGCAACGTCGCTATATACACAGATTGCGGTGACCGCCAGAATCAGACCTACAACATCGCCGATTGGAAGGGGTCCGTCCACTGCAGCAAGGCCAAGAGAAGCTTCAAGCGGTGCGGCAAGAATCAACGCATTCCCTTCTTTGATTTCGTACTTGCTACCATTTGCGTAACAATCTCCACATCCATTACAAATCTTGACTGTAAGGTCGTTGATGGTGGTTAATGTTTGATAGCTATGCTCATGCTTTTCCACGTTGCCCGAATAAATGTACCCCTTTTGTCCGTTCCATTTTACCTCGTACCACCTATGAAGCCGTTGGTTGATGGTATAGCCTTCATATTCCAAAACTGCTCCCTTTTTGCATTTGGTAATAATGGTTCCTTCCTGATAGGGTGTCGCGCGGATAGGCGCATTGTCCTTAGTCACTTCGATCAGTGAGCTTGCGTCAGCAAGCGCAACGGTCGGGATGCATGTCAGTACCAGGACGACGGTCAGCAAAATAGATACGATCTTTTTCATAGTGTGCTCCTTTCTCAATTACAGTTTGTGTGTTTCTGTTCCTATCCCTGAATACGAAGGGAGATTTCAATTCTCCATTTTGGTGGCATGCATTGCTGGTACAAAAGAATAACTCTAGTTTATTAAGTAGCATCGTCGGGGGAACCCACTGTCTCAAGATCTGGCTCAAGATCCACAGAATCATCATCAGAAGAATCCTCCGCATCAGTCATTCGGGCTTCCATCATCTTACGAAGTTCATGGAGCCTCTGCATCAATTCAGCAGGAACGTTGTTTTCCTGGATGCTGAGTTCATTCTCTGTGTAGAGTGCCTTCATAAAGATGCTATACCCAGAGTTGAGGATGTGCATTGCTTTGCCAAAAATCTCAAGTGCCATTTCACCAATACTCTCATCAGGAGTGCACACGGGGAAGTCATATGCGCCGATGACATCTCCATCGTCATCAAGAGTGAAACTCATATAACGAAATCTGTGATTGAGTGCATTGCAAGCTTCCATGACACGTGTTCTCTTTTCCTTAGGGGTGTTGGAAACCAAGCCGATAATGCGCACTGCAACATCATTGTCATTGTCGTGGCTAATGAATCGCATGGCTGTATAATTGCCAATATGAAGAGGAATGAAAGCTCGTAGTTCTTCCATGCCGTCATGATTCTTCACATCGAATTCGACACCGTTCTGCTCAAAGGTTTCCGCGATAAGATTGATCGCTTTGAATTCATACTTGATCATTTTCTTACATCCTTTCGTTTTTCATTGTTAGTTGGCATGTATTGGTTTCTGTCTCTACATACGGAGGATTAATCGGATTCTCCACATTTGCGGTTCCTGTGGTCGTGAAAAGCTGAGTTTATTTCTCCTCGACCACAGCTGATGCTTATAAACTCTTTGTTTGAAAAGGAATAGCGACCCCATCGACGATCTTACAAAGGTCTTTGGATTCGAACACACCCTCAGTCTGATCCTCGAAGCGGACAAGGATTTTCTGAGTCCAGTAGCTGAAGGGGATGGTATCCTTTACGATGCCAAACCCTCTTTTGGGATGAATGACTTCGTTGCCGATTTCATAGTAAGTGTTAGGATCACGCTCCTTGATGCGCGTGATCGTTTTCGCTGCTGCTTTAGCATCGATCGGAACTCTGTCCCACTTGTTCAAAAAGGGTATAATATCGAAATCGTTGATGTCGCTCGCATTATAAGCTGCGTTTGCCTCATCGATAGACCAATTCTTATCTTTGAAAATCGATGGATTGTGAAGACGTGTGGGATCGGCACCTACCATCTTGCAGGCCCATTTCCAGTCAGCACCATGTGCAGTTTCGCGGGCGGAGTGACCGATGTAGTGATCCAAGCGTGCAGCATCAACATAGTAGTGGGCATATTCATGCCGAATTACATCTATGACCTCGGATTCCTTTGTGTTCGGATCGTTAAGAAACTTAGGCTTAAACCCGAACTGCTTTTCACCAGAATACTGATAGTAGCCAAGGGCAGTCCCGCGGCTTGCAAGTTTAATAGGAAGGCTTGCACCATGCAATCCAGTTTTTTCATCCAGCTTGCGAATGATGCCACGGATCTTGTCTTCGGTCCAATTATTCGTCAGGGTAGACATGGGCGTATGCTCCTTTCGCGTTCTCTGCCTTTTATTACGCTGTTGAAAGGAGAATCTCCAAATGAATGGGAGAACAAATAGAGCATCAGATCCGGTTATCTGATGCTCACATAAAGGACTATTATCTTATGCAATCAAAGTAGTCGTAGATGCCACAATTGTTGATTCCTATTACGGAGGAACAGGGGGACACATTCTTTGATGCCCCCCTAAGCAAGATAATTGTCTATCAGTGTTAACAGACAATTGGTCGAGGGATCCTTTTGATCTATATCAAATATGCTACATGCATTAGATAACTGTTCCATAATCGCCACGGAAAGAACGCCTCTATATGATAAATGTGGGATTAACTTCGGCAAATCGGGCATGCATGTCCCATTCAGTACACTTGTTGAAATACTCTCCCATGTAGAATAAAACATACCAACAAAATGCAAATTATCAAAACAAACTTCATGCTCATTTGCATATTGTTCGTTCCAAACTTCTTGCGCAGTCATACTTGGGACAAGATAGTCATGTCGATTATCCTGACGGATCGTTTTAGAGTTTGCATTAGAAATGTGGAGGATTATGAAGTCATCAGCGCCAAAGACAAATCCTGTCGTCGCCTTTGCTGCAGCATCAAAGAACCTAATTGCATCATGAATTCTAGTAGATGCTACCTCGTCGCATTTTTGGGTCATATTGTCAGGATCATCCCATGAATAATAATACGTCAATTGAAGTCCATCCAGAATAGACGCTTTGTGAGATAGATAATCATTAGAAAGAAATTGTCTCCACATTAATTCATATGCCGCAAAATCGAATTTCTGAATATATGCTTGAAATAGTTTTTGATCACGAAAAGACGCTTTTACGGCATTGTCTAGTAAGCCCTTTGGCATTTCCGATAAATCATTTTCAATGTCCTCAATCGTCAATTCATAATGATACTTATCGGGATCGATTAAGAGCGTTTTAGATATTCTTTTGAGACCTTTCTCAATGTCTTCTACAGTCCAACAGTACTTTTTAGGCGCAACAAAACGAGCGTACAAAGGATAATCAAAACTGGATTCAAGACGTAACAGCGAACGTATTTCCATCTCACTTAACACTATATCAGGCATTATTTCGCAAGCAGAAATAGGAATGACAATTTTCGTGGAGCAGACATATGTATCTCCATAAATTGCGAGGGTTCTACGGTAATAATTGGTTCCTACCCAAAGAATTGCCGCTACCATGTCCCCGTTAATCTTAACAACTTTTGCAATTGAAGGTTCTGATTCAGAACAATCCTGATATAAAACCACGCTTCCGACTTGTGGAACGCATGTATTATGCTTATTGATAACATCTGGATAAAAGGTATCAACATCCTCAACATCATCGCTAAAGTGCTTATGGATCATTCCTGTGGTCGGAGAATAGTCAATGTAATGCTTATAGAAAGGGTCGCCATCAAATTCATACAGTCCACCGAGATCAAAACTTAACACCTGTAATTGTTGATTAGAAAAATTAGTGGTGTGAGTCGCACCATTCGGTGGCACTTCTTTCCATTCGGTCACATTAATTGCAGGAAAGAAAAATAACTTATTCATGTATTGGACTTTTGAACAAAAAGCATGAAAGATGTCTTCACCTTCATGAAACCATTCTCGGAATGTATCACATGTCTTTTTCTCAGGCCCAACCCACAATTTTCTTAGAGTTGAAGCAAAGCAAATTGACTTTGCACGATAATCATGGCTATCTATCACTCGACAAGCATCTTTCGGAACACATTCTATGTAGTGCTTCTGACCAAACCCATCATCTTGAAACAGAAGATCACAGTCCTTATTGGAGAAAGCGTATCCCTCATATTCCTCCAAAAAAACCGAATCGCCCTCTACTTCAAGGACTCTACCACAATGGGATCTTTGATCAACCAGGGTTATATATTCAACTGCATCACCAGGTTTTACGGTAGTACGATGCTGTTCTGTTACTACTTTAGGGAATAAGATTGTTATTTCGCCAATGATCTTCAGTACTAATCCGGATAACATATGAATATCTACATGTGGAAAACTGTAACGATTCACTTTCACCATTTGCTCGTATCCGGGAACAACAAATCCGAAATAATCTGTATTATCTATGAGAGGGGCATATATATATCTATATCTTTCACTTTCATTATCTATCGGTTCTAGTGTGTAATAGTAGATATAACCCCGTCCTTTATGGTCATTATTGTAATAAAGAGAGTTATCAAAAGCAGCCTCCTTGTGCTCTTTATAAAACTTGAAAAAAGCATCACTGTTCGTTATGTTCTGAAGAAAGCAAACAGCATCAAGGTCGTTGTTTTCCCAGATTCTCTTTGTTATATCAATTAATAAGTCTTTATCGAGCATTTCTAATACCACCTGTTGATTGGAATAGTAACCTTGATGGTCATTCTGTTATTTGAAATCATCTGTTGCATTCTTGTTACCTTTTCGCTTTCAAAAGCGAGTTTATGAGCTTATTCCGAACAATTAATTGCAGCTTGAATTTCTTCTAAAACGATTTGGATTCTTGCCCATTCTTTCTCAGTCGTTATAGGGAATAGCCTTCGCTGATCATCGCTTGGATCATATATTGAAGCAAACACCCTAGTATTTCCTTCATCGTCAATCGAGTGATCAGTATAAGCGATATAGCTTTTTCCAGTTTCTTTGCTATCAAAAGAAAAGAGAACTTCACATTCGATTTCTTCGCCTTTTTCGTTCAAAACCGTAAAACAGTATTTATCGTCATTCATTTGAGACACCTCCTCAGAAAGGTTCATTACCATCATGGCTTTCTATATCCATTATACGGTTGATGATATATAAATCTCCACTTCATAGATTCTGTAAAGTGCTTAATTATCCAAAGCTATTTACCAGAAAGGTTTACGCCGGATCATTATCGCAAGCATCATTGTGACGAATCCAATCAGGGAAAGTACTGATCAAGGTATTTAGCTTCTTAGATAAATCTGTAATAGATCCAAGGCCGCTTTCATTAATCTTATGATGTCGAAGCAGAAAAAAGTGAACGAGGAATCCTTCCGGATCATTTTCTTCACCTAGTTGTTCCCACCAGTATTCTGCCCCATTAAGGTTTTCTGGCAATTGCGAAAACAGTTCGTCAGCAGTTTTCCAGTCCTTTTGTGAAGATAAGGATTGAGCAAACACTAACCCCATGTTGATAAGACAGAAAGGATCTCTTTTTTCTACTCCAGGGAGCAAAAGTGATATTACTTCCTGCATGTTGAGCGAATCGTTGCTTTTCCTACGCAAAACATAAGCCAAATTGTTTTTGTAGGTGGTATCATCGATAATGCTGCAGGCACTTCTAAATAAGTATTCTGCAAAATCAAGATTGCCTTTCGTATATTCATCTTGAGCTATTGAATGAAGGCGATGCGCATATTCTGAAATCCCTGTTTCAGATACAAGCATCACTAATCCTAAAAGTTGAAGCATCCTGTTACGCACATTATAGTCTGATTCGAAAAAAGACGCTTTTAACAGATCAACTATTAAGCTCTCATTCTCGTCCAAGAATAAGGGACCAGGGTTTATACAGAATTGCTCCACCTTTATTTCTAATTCTTTAATTATTGTATTCATATTTGTATATTATTGAACAAGATAACACAGTTCTTCAAATCTATCCGGAACACGTACGCCTGTTTTACTCATTAAAACAATCGTTTTTGTTTTCATGTTGTTCACATAGGCCGATCGGTGCTCTTGTTGCAGAGAGATATCAAAATCAGCATAAATCTCATAAGCGGTTTCTTCGGTGATCGGGGTGTTTGCTTGTTGCGCTAATGCCATCTTTGTAAGTCCCATGAGATAATACAGATACCCCTCATTGATAGACCGTTGAGTTTGCATAGCATCACGAAGGCCGCGTTGTATCTGTAGCAATGCTTCTTCATAGTCACCACGATCAAATAGAAGGTCAGAAAGACGTAAAGCACACTTCGGCGCGATCTTAAGATTGTTCAAAGCCAATCGTAAGACATCTTCTTCCTCTTTCTTCATGTGTAACAGTTTATATATATCTGCTTCGCAACGATAGCTTTCCTCATCATATGGGAGGTTCTTTCTAAAGCAAGACGCCAAATAAAGCATTTCATCCTGAAGCTTTTCCAACTCTTTCTCTGAATCGCTGCGTTCCCAAAGATATGTGAGATAACTAACAGAAAAACTGTAACCTCGCCAGCCCCAACGAATCATGGGGATTTTAGACAAGCTCTTGTAAATTGTTTTACACTTTTCAGCTCTTCCGCATGAAGTTCCATATTGAAGATAGTCGGCTAACAAATCAATGTTTTTAGGGTATATTGTCAAGCCACACTCAATCAAATCACAAGCAAGGTCATACAAGTCCTTCCTCGCAACATCAACGGCAAAATTATGCCAATCATCAGCGTCGCCCGATTTGATTTCTTGATTTATTATCCGTTGAACTAATGCAGACAAATCCTGTAACGCAGCTTCCGCTTCGTACAGGTCTTCACTTGAAATGTTCTCCAGATATGTTTGAGCTAAAGCATTAGCTGTCTTTACCGGAAGGTTAATGATTGATTCGCTTTCCATTATGGTACCTCTTTCATCATTAGTTGAAATAATCATTTCTTTATCCATTGAAACAATCCTCCTTATTCTTCGCTTGAAATAGTACTAGGATGACTAAGCTCATCTCTTCGTTCTTTTATTGTTTCAACTAGTTGATTCAATTTGGAATCACACTGTTGATCATTCTGCTTTTCTTCTTCTTCAAGTTCAGCGATCCTCTTGTCGATGTTCGCAATCAAATCGTCAACATTTATTGACTGTTCATCCGAAGAACCATTGTTGTTAGTAGATGGTGTGGCAGAAGATAGCTTGTCAGTTCTTAGATCATTAAAAGGATTAAAGCCTCCCCTTAATGAAGGCGGGATGGTATCTCTTTCGACAATTGCTTTAGCATCTTCTGGCAATTCAGTAAAATCAATAGTGAATCTAGACACTCTTTCGGGGGTAAAAAAGTCAAGTATCCTGTAACTCCGTTCTCCAAAACGGTCAATATCTAATAGATTTACGATACAAGGCTTGGCTTTTCCTGCGAGCAAAAGCGCCTCGTCTTTTTCTTTTGACAAGTGTTGCAAATCGTAAACTGAAATATTAGGCGATCGATCCTTATTTTGACCACAGAGTTCAGAAACTTCTTTTAGGAGATCTAGTTCTCTAGTAAAAAGTACTAACCAATTGGTACAATTGGAGATGATCGTCGCGGCTTCTTCCTTATACCGTTTAATTAGCTGCGATTTCGATTGTATGCATATAAGATATCTTATGTTCCTTGATCTTGCTGCAGAAATCATACTTGGGAAATCACTTCCAATTGCAGGAAGACTGCTAAATTCGTCAAGAACATAGTTCACCCGGACGGGTAATCGACCTCCGCTTTGTGTCGCAGAATAGATCAAATGCTGATAGCTTTGTGAAATAAACATTGCCACAATTGAGGAATACGTGGTCTTTTCATCGGGGGTGATAAGAAATACCGCAGTTTTACTATGCCCAATCTCCTCAATGTCAAAATTCGAATTAGCCAACATCTCAAGCAAAGACGGTTGTATTGCCAATGCTCTTAACTTTTGATCTAGCGTTGCAAGAATCCCTCGCATAGTATCTTGAGCAGTCATAACGCTACCAGTTAAGCTGGCAGCAATCAATTCATCTTTGCTTGCCCATCTCCACAAGTAGGACATTTTCGCATTTGTCCCATTCTCGAACAGTTTCCTTCTGAGCCTCAAAAGATTTGAAATATTTACTGCATTATCAGGGTAATCCATTTCTTTACATAGTTTGAAAAGGAGCATAATGAGCCCTAAACAACAGTCATATGCAGAATACCCCCAGAAAGGATCATCGGAAGCAATCTCTCCAAGAATTAGAGTGTTTGCAATATCATTTGCAAATTCAGCAGCCTTATCCATGTCGCCAGACTTGTAATAGCTATAAGGAATCTGCAGAGGATTCCATGCATGACCAACAGACGGATTTCGCAAGTTGACAGTAATAATATTGTAGCCTAATTGCTGGAGCTCTCCTGCAGAACGATTAAACAGCTCACCCTTTGGATCATTAATTATCATGCTTTCCCCGGCATAACCGAGCACTTTAATTGCTGGCAGCACTAGAGAACGTGTCTTTTTGCTTCCAGAAGCTCCAACAACGAGTGTATGACTATCAGTTGCATCAATTGCTAATTGTTGTTTATCCTTGTTATAGAAGAGGGGCACTCCACCAATTTGACCATCGTAGGACTTCCTTCCGGAAAAGCGGTGCGTATTAATATCAAGATGTGCAAACTCTTGAAATAACACTTCCGGTCGTGCAAGGTTTGGATTGTTTGAACTAATCATTTTTTACTCCTTAGATCTCCCTTCCTTTTGAATGAGGAAGCAAACTATTGGCATCATTGTAACCCAGGAGATTCAGCAAATCGTTGATTTTTGAAACTTTTGAAACTGCTGAATCCAAGCCAACATCCTCAACATCTACTTGTAGTTCTATCAACAATCGTTGAATCTCTTCAATTATGGTTTCCTTACCATCACTTGGAGGGGAGTAATTAAATCGTTCTCGAATCAAATCGGTTAACTTGCTTTGATAACGTGTCCTGTGCTGTGATAATTGTTCGTTTTCTTCATCTGATTGGCAGTAGCAAAAACAAACAAGTATGAGAGCTACTATGTAGTCTATTACTGTGTTTGGCTTGACAGAAATATCACAGTACCCAAAGAAATCAATTCCTGCGTTAGTTGTTTCAATGAGTTCTTTGATTGAGGGACAAATCCTTTGCAAAGACCGCTCTAAGCGTTCATTTGTGACAGAATATCCTTTAAGATCTGTCAAGCGCGCGGGTATCTCTTTTGTCTCGTAATGATATATAGATGCATTGAGGCTTAAGGAGAGATTCTGACCTATACGGTCCCTCAATGTTTTCCAAATAGCATTTAACGATATACTAAACCGAGCAAGCAGGCTGTTTAGAAAGTCGGCTTTGCAATGGCCTTCTGTCACTAGCCTATCAGTAGCAAATAGTGGCATTTTATCATCTGACAGAATGTGATCCAAGCCTAGGAAAGAAAGAATGTTCCTCGGCTCTGCGTCTGAAGTCAAGCAAGCATCTATTGTATTGGTCGTCTTCGTTATGGCAGCAATAACATCACCATATCCTATTATGGTAAACAGCTTATATAGAGTAAGCTGTATTTCTTTTGAATCTTCACCTAAAACCCATATTTGAGGGGTACCCTTATAAAAAAACATCCCGTTCTTTCGGTCAAAGGTCGCCTGAATAGATGAATCATATTTTTTGAAGCGCGACCATGTTGAATTAATGCTACCCGCAGTATGTATACCGGACCAATCTTCAAGGTCTTCTCTGGAAAAAAGAGTATTTGGAGTGCGTGTTAGTAGCTCGATAATTGCAATTTCGCTTTTTGTTAGCTTGCAAGGGTTACCATTTAGCTGGATCGAGTTTTCTCGGTTTCCTTCCCTCGCACCTTTCTTCTCTTTGTAGCCATATGCACCAAAAAGCGTTTGAGAAGTGAAATCGTAATAGCACTGTGAATCCGGAAGGAAGCGGATAAAATGGTTAATCCCAATATCCTTAAGCAATGATGGAATTAGATATTCAACCCAAGAATCAATTTCGTTTATCTCATCATCACTGAGATTGCTTGCTTCATAGGTGTCTTGAATAATGCCATCTTGACCCAGGGCACAAGAAATCAATTTGTATTGAATTGTCGTGCCACGACCAAAAATAGTGACGATCGGTTCATTATCAGAACCGGGAATTATCTTACCCGGTTTTGGAGTTTCCATTCTATACTTTAATCCGCGAGGCAGTTTCAATTTCATCATTGAATTTCCCAACCTTCTTAGACGAACCGTCTATTATTATTCTACACTGTTATTCTCAAGAAGCGCTCAAGAAATCAATCAAACTATCTTGATTTCTTCTTTTTTTTACCTTCTTGCCGGATTGATTCCAAGTCAATGGTGGCTTGTAATCGTGATTTTATCATATTGGCAGAGGGAAACGAAAACGCTGGATCACGCGAGGTTGCCCTCAACAACAACTGAGAGGGGGACTCATCATGAAGAAAGCCACTTGCAACACTTTTGTGAACATCCTGAACACTATCCATCTGAACGGTATTACAACCAAAGACGCTCTGATGGCAGATCAGTCTCTTTATACAGAGTTCTGGTTCGCTTTGACTGAGTTCTGTCACTTCGCACTTCTTTCTAAGACCAGCGGAAAGAATGCCGAAGGAGAAATCCTTCCTGGTAATTCTGGAAAAATCGATGCGCTTGAGATCCGCGGCGCGACTACGAGAGACGAGATTGAGACTGACTGCGTTATCAAGATCATCGAGAAGCTCGACCTTGTTCTCCGCCAGCCTATTGAGAAGCAGAAGAACTACTGTTACGCGATTTGCAACAACATGGTAAACGACTGCTTCAGGAAACTTCCCCCAGATGGCTTCAAGATTGTTTCCTTTAACAGCACGATCGAAGGTGCCAGCGTTGCGGCGGAAGACGCATACACTTACGAAGATGTTATCGCTGACTATACATACGATCCAGACCGTATTATCTCCCAAAAGGAAAACATCAATGAACTCACGAAAGAACTCAAAGTCAAACAGCTCAGGGAGCTGGCTGAAAAGAAGGAATCTATTCTCCGCGAGGTCTCCCTCCTTAGTAAGCGCCCTGCTGAAGTCATGGTGAGGCTGGCTTGTACACATCTTAATTTGAAGCCTCGCAGCCTCGCCCGTCTGATAGTTGACAAGGGCTGCGATAATGCTTTTGCCAAGATTATCTTTGAGGTGGCAAAACGGAACAGTATTGAGCTGTCGGACATTCGCAACATCGTCGCTGATCACAGTTTGAATGCTGCGTCCTTCAAGGCGGACACTAACTCTGCAGACCAGGTTGCTGGTCAAATCAGCCGTCTCGTATACAGAGCAAACAAGCGCCTGATTAACAAATAACCACAACTGCAAAAAAGCCCTCTCTGCGGAGAGGGCTTTGAATTTCTTCCAGCGTTGAGACCTCAACTGCTACCTCATCCCCTGATTACAAGATAGAGCATCTTTCACTCATTTGTTATTATAGAGGAAAAAGACGTGATTCGCAAGGAAAAATCCAAATTAGCTGGATTAAAAATGACTGATGATGGCGAATAGCGAATACTCGAGCACATCCTTTGAACGAAAAAGACAATCCAAGCGATGGCCTTTTGGTTTATTCGCTTTTGTATAAGAAACCTCTTCTTAGCTCTTGGCTTTACATCAAGGTGATAAAGTCATTCATTAGGAATCGGAACCGATCCACGACCTTATCTATGTGCCAATGTCCGCATAGCCAGTTTTGATAAGTCAATCTGTCTTCAATGGTATCCAACCATTCCTCTGTACTATGGTCAACGGTGCTTTGGTCGATCATTGGCAAGAACGCTTCAACCGGAACAAACTTCTGCGGACATGTGTGAGATAGAACCAGGTCGATGCGCCAATCGAGACATGACAGTTGTTCTTCTACTCGTGTTTTGATGGCATTATCCGGCTGCTCGCTCGGGAACCAATTATACCCTCGCTCCAAACGGTAATACTTATCAACCGAATACGCGCCGCCGATTACGATTGCTTGATGCCCCTCAAGGTCGTATATCTCTCCGTCTTTAGCGAACAAAAGGTTGGGATACTTGTCCTCAACGTAGACTGTTCCTCCATGCCATACGGCTTCATGATAATCAGGGCGGTTATAAGGTCGTTCCTCATGATTCCCATGAATGGAAAAGATGGTGATGCCGGTTTCGTTTAGCCAATGCTTTACATGGGAATCGCGTCGGTCACAGTAGTAGTTCAAGCCGGCGTCACCAAGGATAACGATGGTGTTATCGCTCGACAGGGAATGATTATTGATGAAATTGAGAATCTTATTGGGATTTCCGTGAATATCTCCGGTGTAGTAAATCATAGTATACCTCCTCTGGCTGTATTCTATCATAGATGTAGTGGATTCTTATCAATACATTTTCCGTTCATTGAAAATGTATAGGTGAGTTCTGTTTGAGCCTCCAAAGGTAAGGATTACCTACCTTTGCTGATCTTTGAGAGCTTGATAATACTGCCGAGCGGCGAGGATATCGTTCTGTAGGTCTGATCGAATATAGATATTCATTCGTTGAAACAGAGATCTTGCTTCTTGTGCTGCCTGCTCGGTGGTTTCTGTCTTTGAATAAGTCAGATACTTCACGTTCCGAGCGGCACATAACCGCCGTTTGACTTCCTGTTCCTTCCGTTGATATGTGTGGGGAGATTCTTCCTCGATCACTACGGATAGATCAGGGATATACATCTCAACAGGATACCCGATCAGAGCGGCAGAATCGAAGGCGATACGTCCCTGATTCCGCGCCGCATATACCATAATGAGCAGTTTCGTCAATACGGATTGGAACTCAGCTTCACATTTTACGCAAGGTACCCGTTTGATTGTCCGGTCATAGATCTTTGCCTTCCATTCGTGTCCGCAGGCGCTTCTCCACCAGTAAACCTGATGTGAGGTACGAACAACACTTTGCGGAGTGTCTTTGCCGTTCTTCTCATACAACCATTCGGCTGCAATGTCGGGATCGGTTGTAGCAAGATCGTTTATTCCGATCTCAACGACGCGATTGGAACAGTAGGGGCATTTGCTTCCGGCGATCCGATTGACGATCCACGCTTGATACTCGCCGCCGCAATCCTTACAAGTCCACCATGCCAGCATGATCTTTTTCTCCGGGATGGAGTTCGGTGCAATCTCGTTCCGATTTGACCATTCCTTCGCCAAATCCGGGTGTACGGTTTGGAAGTCATTATATCCAATCAGCAGTTTGTGATCGTTACAATACGGGCAGCCATGACCTCGAGAACGATCTGAAATGAACGCCATCCACTCATGTCCGCATTTCCCTTTCCACCAAACTTTGCGATTCGCAAAAGCAGTTACATCAGAAGGAGAGAGGGGCGCGTTTCTATCCGACCATTCGAGAGCCACATCGGGGAAACGGGTGGCAAGATCGTTGAACCCGGCAAGGACTTTGTTTCCATAGCAGTATGGACAGCCGGATTGCCTTCCCGTTGCTCGGCTCTTGATGCTTGCCTTCCATTCATGCCCACACGATCCTTGCCACCACACGATGCGGTTTGAGCCATAACTGACGTCATCCGGCGTCAAAGGATAGTTCTTGCTTGACCATTCCGTGGTTAGATGCGGCTGAACTATTGATAACGCATTGCCCATATCCATTCCATCTCCTTTGCCTTTTTGAGGATAGTATAGACAAAGCGGATGAAAAGGGAAAATGTGCGATTGACGTAGCTGGCGCAATAAAGGACGCCGTGCTTTATGCCGACGTCCTTTTCATAACATGAGGATGATGCTCTGTTACATGGCTTTCTCCTTTAGGTAGTTGGTAAAGCCAACCATATCGGCGTTTCGTGCGTCCTCGGTGGAATCAACGTAAATGTTCATTGTAGTCTTAATATCTACATGACCGAGGATATACTGCAATGATTTGAGTGACATTCCGCTTTCGGCACACCGCGTAGCAAACGAATGGCGCAGCACATGGGTGGTGAAATTGGGCATGATCTGCACTTTCCCACCTGAAGATGCGTTCTCGATGATCTCCAGATTGTAGTCTCGGATGATCCGTTTCAATGCCCGGTTCAGCGCGCTTTGATTCTGAAGCAACCCAAAACGGTTGATGAAGATGAAGTCATCGTAACCGTCCACTTGCGCGTTGCACTTTATGTCGCCTGCGAGATGGAACTCCTTTTCCATAATGAACGCGCTTTTTACGGCATCAGTTATGGGAATATCTCGGCGGCCTGCGTCCGTCTTCGGAGTGTTGATCGAGAAGTAGCACCCTTTTTCGTTCTTGTGGTCATAGTACACAAGCGTGTGATTAACGCTTATGATCCGTTTCTCCAAATCTACATCGCACCAACGCAAGCCGGTGATCTCACCGATACGCATTCCGGTATTCGCCATGATAAAGAAAACCGGATACCAATGCTTATACAGCGGGTGGTGCAGCAGATATTCAAAGAACGCGCGCTGCTGGGCAACCGTCAATGCCTCTCTCGGCTCAATCTGTGAACCGTATTCTTTTTTCAGTTCTTTCATCGTCAATGCGGTAGGATTACCACGGATGATATTATCATCTACGGCAACCTGAAAGACCTGATGAAGCACGTTGTGAATCCCGTCAACGGTGCTAACCTTCAATCCGCGTTCATCTACCAAATAGTTGTAAAACCGCTTGACATCGGATTTCCGCACGGTGACTACGCGCCGCTTACCGAAGGTGTCTTTGACAAACGCTTCATACATATAGATGTAGTTCTTCTGTGTGCTGTCTTTCAGCCCTCGCTTTAGCTCGTTCCATAGCTTAAAAAGCTCATTGACGGTCAGCAGCTTCTTTTCTTGTCGAATACCGTCCAGCTCATCTGCTACGACATGGGCTTCCTTTTCGCGGAGTTCTTCCAATGAGTTGGCATAGATGGCATGGCGCTTTTGATTCTTGTCTGTCCACCGATAAACATAACCGCCGTTCGGCCGTTCTGCTTCGCCGGTCAGCAGCCGAACCCGATGGCTGTCTACCCGTGCGGGTTTCTTTGTGACTTGCGCATTGTTCTTTTTCATGTCTTTGTCCTCCTTGTTTATCGCTTTTATAGAATCTTATAGAGATTCATAGAGCAAAACAAATGTGCGATTTCATTGTTAAACAGAGAAGGACTTTTCCAAGAACTCATCGAGCTTCCGGCGCTTGAACAAACGCCGACCGCCAACCCAAATGACATAATCGCATCCGGGTTCATTCGACATTTCTCGCAGTTTGCAGACGCCAATACCTGTATAGGCGGCAGCTTCCTCCAATGTGATTGTGACACGCTCCCAAATGGGGACAATCTGCATTTTTTGTTCTTTTGTCATTTGATTGCCTCCCGAATGCCGTATTGTACGCTGAGTAAGAATTGGAGATTATCCAGAGTTCTTCTCCTCCGGAAAAACACAACACGCTCCGGCATCGATACGAGTTTCGATAGATTGCTTACGCTCATGTGTGGTTTAGCAAAATATAAGCATGTCAAAAGGTCTTGTTCTCGCTTTGGTAACTGGTCGCAGCATGTATGGAGGTTCTCAGAAATCAGGAAGGCTACCGCTTCTGCCTCAACATTGACAGATTCATCTTCCAGGAGATCTTCTCCGTAGATTTCTTCATCATCGGTTTCTACCGCATCATAGGAAAAGGTGGTATAGCCCATTTCTTCCTCAGTTTCGTCAAGATAATCACAGGCATCCTTATATGCGCGGATGTCTCGCGCCTGTTCCGGTGAACATTCAAAAATGTAGATGTCATCATCCATGTCACACGCATCAAGTTGTGCAAAATTAGGTTCGCGGCTTTTTCCTTCCGGTGTTTCTATAAAGCGACAGTACTCTGCGTGGCTCATCATGATCCAGTTATCTTCAGAATTGGGGAGGTCAGGATTCTTCTTTGCAAAATAGATCTTTTTCATATTCGTAACTCCTTTGATTTATGAATTTTTGGTGGTGGGTAACGGTCAAAAATTCAGGAGTTACGGGTATTTGCCTATAGGTGCTTGCCAATGACAAACAAAAATCATAAAGCCCTTTCCCAAGCGAGAGCTTGAGAAAGAGCTTTCTAACGCGGTACGAAGCAGATCGTGCAAAAAAGCGCCGTCGAAATCGAATCAAGGAAAGGGTAGAATTACCCTGTTCTCAATCCGGCTTCGCACGGCGCTTGGAAGTTTTTCAGCCCTTACGGGTCCTGCTCCGCTTGCACGATTAGAAATCGCATTGTCTTATATTCTGTTTTCGTTCGTTGGGCTAACTTTGCAGTAAATCCCAACGAACATAGCCGTATCTCTTCTTTGCCCTATGGAAGTAGGCAAGATTCAACGGGCCTTCAAACTTGCATTTACTGCACTTGACCTGGATATATCCCTCATGTCCGTACACGCCTGCCAGTCTGAAACGGCAAATAGGACATTTGAGATCACGAAGGGCCAATGCTGCTGCTTCCTCTCTTGATGAGAGGATCTTCTCCCATGTCTCAGGGGGCGGTTTCGTAAACCGATGATCGAAGGTGATTGCTTCCATCAGATGGATTCTCCCTGTTTCATGCTTTCCGCAATGTATTCGTCGATCGGGTGATAATCCAGGAGATTCAACTCACGCAGACGGTTTACGAACGCTGCGAAGGAGACAGCTAGACTATCAGCCATTTTCTGAGCTTTTTTTCGATCCTCGCTGGCAAATACGTTCCCGTCATAGCAGCGGAGCGGCTTGCCGTTGTTGTGCTTCTTCAAAGTCTCAACAACCATAAATCGTGGCATGAGGATCGCTGCACCCAATCGGCTTGTGCAAACTTCGTTCATGGAGAACATTCGCTGCATGGACTCCGGCGACAGGGTTTGATCCATGTCGTATTCCGTATGGAAGCAGCTTGCTGATTTCATTCCGGTCAACTTGTCCAACAGAGGGTGACCAACTTCATGCGCGAGAGCGAATCGTCTGCGTTTTTCTTCACCGGGTTTGAGCAGGTATCGTTCCAGAACAATCGTATGCTTCGGAAACACTATCGAGGTAGGCTGCCCGTTTCGCAACACTCGCAACGGAGTGGCGCCATCAGCACTAAAGCCGTTTTTGCTCTTATCATCTTCAGCAAAATCCTCGTAGATTACGTTGAAACCGAGGGATCGGGCAAAACCGTCAATGTCAAAAGAGGTTGCTCCGAAGATTAGAGAATTCTTTAGATAGTTCGCGGCATACGCTTCGCCCACGGCGTCCAGTTCTTTGAAGGAGGGGAAATGCGTCATTAGAATCACCTTCTTTGCGTTACCCGCACATCGCGGGAGGGAGGTCGTCATCCATGTCAGAGAGAGCTACAGATTCCGAAATGATCTCAAACATGAATCTATCCAGCAGCCTGTATCTGAGGGCAGTACCGCAATGCGGGCATACTGCTTCTTGTGTTTCTTTTTGAAAGTCCAGTATCATACTGTTTTTGCAGACCGCACAATTTCTTACTCGTGTCATACCAATTCTCCTTTGCTTATCGTATTGTGCTGTATCCGCTTCGGGTCAACCGATTACACGGATGTCGTATAGGTCGCAGAAGAAAATCTTTTCCTCACCAAGCCGGAAGAATTGGAAGGGGCGGTTGATTTCGGATATGATACCTTCCTTTTCCACGTCATGGAAATTGGAGTAGCATTCGAGGAAAACTTTGGAACCTTTATCCACCCGGAGGAGAACCTCCGAGATCTGGTATCGCTTTTCTTCTGAGATTTCGTGTTTCAAAACGCGCGAATGGCGTTCTTCTCGATCTTTTAGGGCTTCGGCAAGCCCCTTCATTGCGTCAAAGGGCATGAACTGCTTCGCGCGGTTTTCGCGGGTCATCATAGCCTGCTCTGTGGCCTCCTATCATGTCATTTCTCTCTCGCTGCGTACCGGCCTTGTTGAGGTTGATTCCGCGAAACACAGCGTTTTTGCCAAACTTCTGTTTGATTTCCAGCACGGTTCGTTCAGCAGCCTTTTCACGATCAACCTTTTCCCAATCGGTAAAGAGATCGTATCCTTCGCAACCTTCATCTCGTGTGTCGCAGAACTCGATGGCAAGATTGCGAATGAGGACCCCGCGGGCAGTAATCTCTTTGAACTTCTCCTTGACCGCCGGGGCGATAATCGAGGCGAGCTGCGTTGCGCATCTCAGTTTGATCGATGCCTGCGAAGGGGGGCACATTTCGTATTTGGAGTAGCCGATTCCAATGTTTACTCTTTTCGTAATCACATGACGTTTGAAAAGCTCTAGACACCCATTTTCCGCCATTTCCACTATAACGACGGCGGCTTCTTCATAGGTGTAGTCGCGTGGAAGGATTTGTGAGAACGATACCGAGTGGCTTTTGCTTCGGTACTTCTTGATGTCGCTTATCAGACAGGTTTCCCGCCCCCATGCGTGGTCGATCAGAAGTTCAGCGTCGATACCGAAGGTCTTATACAGCAGAGACTGGTCTGCCTCCGCGATACCGCGCATGGTGAATATCCCATAGCGACTCAACCGGTTTGCCTTGCCTTTGGCGATTCCCCAAAAGTCGGTTAGCGGTTGATGATCCCACAACTGTTCTTTGAACAGTTCCTCGGTCAGGTAACCAATGTGATCTCTTGCCTTTTTAGCGGTTAAATCAAGAGCGATCTTCGCAAGGTAGAGGTTGGTTCCGATACCGGCTGTTGTTGGAATGTGCAGCTTGTCGGCGATCTCATTCATAAGGAACTTTGCAAACTCTTTTGCGCTCATTTTATAAATGTGCAGATAGTTTGTAATATCCAGGAACGTTTCGTCGATCGAGTACACATGAATGTCCTCCGGCGCGATGTAATTCAGGTAGAGGGCATAGATGTCAGCGCAGTAGTCCACATATAGCTGCATCCGCGGCAGCGCGATGTCGTACTTGATATTGCCCGGAATATCAGAGAGCCGGCAGCGGTTATGTACTCCCAACGATTTCAAGTGGGGAGAGATTGCCAAGCATAG
>JAEEGF012418414.1_pt1 | contig 50491 bp, 43 predicted proteins | sample 9134171 | NCBI WGS metagenome assembly JAEEGF01 (sample SAMN16246542, study PRJNA631951) | gut metagenome | biome: gut microbiome; feature: rumen; material: AP-attached | host: Bos | place: Iran: Karaj | collected 2018-10
ATTCAAACGTAAAACCCATCCAGCCGCGCTTCGTCGACTTCCAGCGCGACCTCACGTTTGGCAAGACGAAGAAGCAGCTGCCCTACATCTACGTCAAGAACACCGAGAACGGACGCTTCACGCTCAGCTTCTACTATGACTTCGGCAACGAGTCTGACCTTCGCTACGGTTACGCCAAGGAGTATCTGGACTATCTCGGCACCAATAAATACACGAATGAGCAGCTGAAGCAGCAGTTCTACAAGCTGGCTTGTAACTACAGCATTAGCGTCGGCGCTCGCCAGTTGAGCGTCTCACTGAACGGTTTGGCCGAGAACATGCCGCAGGCATTGGCGCTGCTCGAGCACCTGTTGCAGAACGCAAAGGTTGACAACGATGCCTGGCAGCAGCTCGTAGCCCTCGAGGAGAAGAGCCGCAACGATGCAAAGCTGAACCAGCAGCAGAACTTCTCGCGCCTCGTTCAGTATGGCATCTATGGTCCTTACAACCCCTCACGCCACGACCTGAGCATCGCCCAGCTGCGCCAGCAGGATCCTCAGGAGTTGCTCACGTTGCTGAAGAACCTCTCGAAGTACGACCACACCTTATTATATTATGGTCCCCTGAGCGAACAGGAGCTGGCCAAGGTGGTAACGAAGGCTCACAAGACCGGCAAGAAACTCATGGCTGTGCCCGAGGGAAAGCATTACACCATGCAGGCTACTCCGCAGAACGAGATCCTCTTGGCTCCGTATGATGCCAAGAACATCTACATGCGCATGATTCACAACGAGCAGCGCCCGTGGCAGCCGCAGGAAGCAGCCGTGAAGGCATTGTTCAACGAGTACTACGGTGGTGGCATGAATACCATCGTCTTCCAGGAGCTGCGCGAGGCCCGCGGACTGGCCTACAACGCCTTTGCCGCCTACATGGAGCCCAGCTATAAGGACCAGAAGGAGTACTTCTTCACCCACATCATCACGCAGAACGATAAGATGATGGACTGCGTACGCCAGTTCCACCAGATTCTCGATACCATCCCTGAGAGCGAAACTGCATTCCGCATCGCCAAGGATGCCCTGACGAAGCGCCTGCAGAGTCAGCGCACCACGAAGTTCTCGCTCATCAATGCCTGGCTGTCGGCCAAGCGCATGGGCATCGACTACGACATCAACAAGAACATCTACGCAGCGCTGCCCGCCCTGCAGCTGAGCGACATTGTGCGCTTCGAGCAGCAGCAGATGGCCAGCAAGCCTTATCGCTACGTCATCCTCGGCGATGAAAAAGAGCTCGACATGAAGTCGCTGGAGCAGATTGCTCCCATCCGTCGCCTCTCGACAGAAGAAATCTTTGGTTATTAATATACTAAAAACAACATTATGGCTACAAAACCTGAATTCAAGTACGCACCCATGTTCCAACTGGGTGAAGACACAACCGAGTATCGCCTTCTGACGAAAGAGGGTGTAACGACTGCCGAATTTGAAGGCAAGAAAATTGTGAAGGTATCGCCGGAGGCACTCACCCTGCTCGCCCAGCAAGCCTTCCACGATGTAGAATTCATGCTGCGCCGCGAGCACAACCTCCAGGTGGCAGCCATCCTGAACGACCCCGAGGCATCGGAGAACGACAAGTATGTCGCCCTGCAGTTCCTGCGCAACGCCGAGACGGCAGCCAAGGGCGTACTGCCCTTCTGCCAGGACACCGGCACAGCCATCATCCACGGTGAGAAAGGTCAGCAGGTGTGGACGGGCTTCGAGGATGAAGAAGCTCTGTCGCTGGGTGTCTACAACACCTTCACCGAGGACAACCTGCGCTATTCGCAGAATGCTCCGCTGAACATGTATGACGAGGTGAACACCCGTTGCAACCTGCCCGCACAGATCGACATCGAGGCTTGCGAGGGTGCAGAGTATCGCTTCGTGATGGTTGCCAAGGGTGGCGGCTCGGCCAACAAGACCTACTTCTACCCGATGACGAAGGCTACCATTCAGAACGAAGGCACGCTGCTGCCGTTCCTTGTGGAGAAGATGAAGAGCCTCGGCACCGCTGCCTGCCCGCCCTATCACATCGCTTTCGTGATTGGTGGCACCTCGGCAGAGAAGAACCTGCTCACGGTGAAGCTTGCCAGCATTAAGTACTACGACTCGCTGCCCACCACAGGCGACGAGACGGGACGTGCCTTCCGCGACATCGACCTCGAAGAGAAGCTGCTGAAGGAAGCCCAGAAGATCGGCCTCGGCGCACAGTTTGGTGGTAAGGCTCTGGCCCACGACATTCGTGTCGTACGCCTGCCGCGCCACGGAGCCTCCTGCCCCATCGGCATGGGTGTGAGCTGTTCTGCTGACCGTAACATCAAAGCGAAGATCAATGCCGACGGCATCTGGTTGGAGAAGATGGATGCCAATCCTGCCGAACTGATTCCTGCAGAGTTTGCACAGGCCGGCGAGGGTGGCAATAGCATCGTTATCGACCTCGACAAGGGCATCGATGCCGTTCGCGCTGAGCTGACGAAGTATCCTGTTTCCACTCGTGTGAACCTGAAGGGAACCATCATCGTGGCTCGCGACATCGCCCACGCCAAGCTGAAGGCTCGTCTGGATGCCGGTGAGGAGATGCCCGCTTACTTCAAGGATCATCCCATCCTCTATGCCGGACCTGCCAAGACACCGGAGGGCTATCCTTGTGGTTCGATGGGCCCGACGACGGCCAACCGTATGGATCCCTATGTGGATGAGTTCCAGGATCATGGTGCATCGCTGGTGATGATTGCCAAAGGCAACCGCTCACAGGTGGTCACCGATGCCTGCAAGAAGCATGGTGGCTTCTACCTCGGCACCATCGGCGGCGTAGCAGCTGTGCTCAGCCAGTCGAGCATCAAGTCGATTGAGTGCGTGGAGTATCCCGAACTCGGCATGGAAGCCATCTGGAAGATCACCGTCGAGGACTTCCCAGCCTTCATCCTGGTCGACGACAAGGGCAACGACTTCTTCCAGCAGCTGAAGCCCTGGTGCCCACAGTGCAAGAAGTAAACACAACTCAATAGCTCCATCGCGTCAGCAACGAAGCTTTGCATCATTGCAGCAACGAAGCTGAAACACAGCAACGAAGCTGAAACATTGCGACAGAGCTGAATCAAATCGGCACCCGCCACACGCACATCGTGTTGGCGGGTGCCTTTTTTTGATTGCTTTCATCATGTCAGATGTGGTCTTTCGTTTGCCTGGATGCATACTCCTAAAATGCTAGAGTAATGACATCGTTCAGTAAATTAACTTAAATTGCGAAGTAAATTAAGTTAATTTGTGTAGTAAATTAAGTTAATTTACTGAGTAAAATAAGTTAATTTACCGAGCAAAATAAGTTAATTTACTGAATAAAATAACTTAATTTACAAAATAAGGGCATTGACATAGCATCGCGAAAGCATTCTTCCTGTCACACGAAAGCAATGCTCCAACCACACGAAAGCATATACCCTGTTGACATTAAAAATTGTTATTTGCGGGGTTTTGTTTTGTTCTTCCTCAAAGAATTGTTACCTTTGCAGTTGCAATCAACAAGTGAACAATCATTAAAAATACATCTATGAAAAAGAATTTCACCTGCTTCGCTCTGCTGCTGGCAATGCTCTGTGCCTGCGGTCCCAAAGAAGCAAAGAACGAGCCGACACAGGCTGACTCCTCAGTTGCCAACACTCAGAAGCAACCGACCGACACACTGGTCATGAACAAGACAACGCGCTACATGAGCGACTCTACTGCTACGAGTGCGCTGAACGTGGCCTTCCCCGTTGCGAACAAGAAGAACGCGCGACTCGCTGCCGCCGTCAACGAGTGGATTAGCGAACAGCTAGGCGGCACCTATGGCGACTCTCTCGAAGGCGACTACACAAAGTTGCTGAGCGACACGGCCGCTTTGGTTGACCACTATTTTGCCAACATCAAGAAAAAGAACGCCGATTTGTGGAAAGATATGGCTGAGCACATGCAGCCCGAAGACCTACAAGGTATGCAGCTGCTCGACTCCGTCTCCATCACGAAACTGGCTGAAGGCAACGATTGGGTGACATTCCAGCTCGTGAACGATGTGTTCCAAGGCGGTGCCCACGGCAGCCATCTCGTCTTCGGTCAGACCTTCCGCAAGAGCGACGGCCGTCGCATCGGTTGGGAAATCATTCGCCAGTTGCCCGAAGGTAATCTGCAGGAACTCATGCGCAAGGGTCTTGTGAGCTACTTCGCTGCCGACAACGAAGAGGGATTCAAGGAAGAAGACCTCGAGAATGTCCTCGACGAGTCGGCCCGCTACTACACCCCCATGCCGCAATGTCCGCCGCTGTTCACCTCTGAAGGCATCCTCTTCCTCTACAACCAGTACGAGATTGCCGCCTATGCGATGGGCTTGCCCAGCTTCGTCCTGACGTGGGACGAGCTGCAGCCCCACCTCAACGCTACAGCAAAGAACATGTTGAAGTAGGGAGAGCGATGGCCTGCTTGAAAATGTAGTGACGCGACGTGTCGCGTAATTGGATTTAACTTCTCTTTTCCAGTTACGCGGCACGCCGCGTCCCTACATCATTGAAGGCCAAAAAGTATATAACCAGCAAAATAAATCGCAATTTATTTTGTTTTCTTCGCGCTTATTTGTACCTTTGCACTCGATTTACAGACAGTAGATTAAGGGGTGCCGGACTGTTTACAGTTAATAGTTGAAAGTTGACAGTTAATAGTTGACAGTTGACAGTTTGGCTGAGATCATACCCTCTGACCTGAACAGGGTAATGCCTGCGTAGGAATAAGACCTTCTCCCCCCTTATTGTATTTATTATTAATAAGGTTTATTTCAAAATGAAAAAACATTTCTTGTCATTGGTCCTTGTGACCTTTGCACCTGTTGCTGCGACATGGGCGCAGCAAGATTCTCCCGATTCCTTAGCGTTGGAACAGCTGCAAGAGGTTGTTGTGAGCGGCGTACGCGCCCAGAAGAACGCACCCTTCGCCGTTGCCAACATTCAGAAAGCAGAACTGCAGCAGTTCTCCACCACCGGTCAGGAGCTGCCTTTCCTTTTCTCCCGTACTCCTGGTGTGCTGGCCTGGAGTGAGAACGGACTGGGAACGGGAACCTCCTATCTGCGCATTCGTGGCGCCGGCGATTCCCGAATCAATGTCACCCTCGACGGAGTGCCTCTCAATTCACCCGAGGACCAGTGTGTGTTCTGGGCAAACATGAACTCCTATTCCTCGCTGCTCGGATCGGTACAGATTCAGCGTGGCGTGGGCTCGTCGACCAATGGCGACGGTGCCTTTGGTGGAACGGTATCACTGCAGTCGAAGACTCCTTCGCTGACGCCATCCGCCGAGGTAAGTGCTTCCTATGGTTCCTACAACACCTTCAACGTGGGTGGTTCCTTCTCGACGGGCTTGCTGTGGAAACACTGGCTCTTCGACGCCGCCTATCACGAGACAAACACCGATGGCTACATTCACGGCACCAGCGGCCGATCGGGCAGCTATTATGGCTCCCTTCGCTACATCAGCGACCGTCTTTCCATCGCTTATAAGAACTTCGGCAACTTCGAGAAGACTGGTCAGGCTTGGAACGGTGTGACTGCCGGCGACAACGACCTCTCGCTGATGGACGGCACCTACGGCGCACAGACTGGCATCAAGACCTATAAGGACATGTGGGACGCCGGTCTCGGCCGCTACAACTCGCTCTACGAGATGCTCACCTACGACGAAGACGGCAACTTCGCCCGCGGAGCAGATGGCAAGTACATCACCGAACGCTACACGATGTCTGACGGTTCCCTGTGGAACAAGACCACCGATAACTTTTGGCAGAGCCACAACCTGCTTACCGCCACATGGGATATCAGCAGCAAGTGGAGCACAATGGCCACGCTTCACTACACGCACGGCTACGGCTACTACAAGGAGTTCCGTTGGCAGAACAAGCTGAAGAAACTCGGCCTGCCGAACGAAGAGTTCAACGGCGACGCGCTCTCAGGCATCAAGCGGACCGACTGGGTGCGCAAGAAGGGCCTTGAGCAGGATGTCTACGGACTTGTCTGGAACCTGAACTACAAGGATGACGACTGGGACATCGTGGGCGGACTCTCCCTGCAGCAATTCGACGGCAACCACTTCGGCTACATGACCTATCTGAGCAACGAGCAACTGCGCGCTTTGCTCATGAAGAACGGCGACTACCGCTACTACGACTCCGATGCAAAGAAGCTGGACGGCAACGTCTTCGTGAAGGCTCTCTACCGCATCACGCCTCAGTGGGATGTGTTTGCCGACATGCAGTATCGTCACGTCAGCTATAAGACTGACGGCTACAACGACAAGTTCGTCTATAACAAGCAGACCTACCTCTATGAGAAACATTACCTCGACATCGACGAGCAGTACAACTTCTTGAACCCAAAGGCAGGCTTCTCGTACCATCAGGACGGACATCGCGTCTACGGATCGGTGGCCATGAGCCATCGTGAGCCCGAGCGCAACAACTTCACCGACAACGGCAACTACCCCGCACCGAAGGCCGAGAGCCTCCTGGACTACGAGCTGGGCTATCAGTTCACGGCACAAACGTGGCGCGCGGGCCTGAACGGCTACTACATGTCCTACGACAACCAGTTGGTACAGACGGGTGCCGTGAGCGACATCGGCGAACCACTCACCGCCAATGTGAAGGACAGCTACCGCCTGGGTGTTGAGCTCTCTGCCTCGTGGGCACCGCTGCCTTGGCTGACACTGGAGGCCAACGCCGCGCTGAGCATGAACAAGATCAAAGATTTCGACGAGTTTATCGAGGACTGGGACGACTGGGAAGGCAATCCTGATGCAGCAAAATATCATTGCGACGGCAATGGCGACGAGCTGCGCCAGTTCCACTACGACAACTCCACGCTGGCCTTCTCGCCTTCGACGATTCTGAATGGCTTCATCGACGTGCACCACAAGGGTTGGCAGGCCGTCTGGCACACCAGCTACGTCTCGCGCCAATCCCTCGACAACACCGAGAACCGCGATCGTTCGCTGCCAGGTTTCTCACGCTCCGACCTCAACCTGAGCTACACGTGCAAGGCCTCGTGGCTGAAGCCGGTGAAGGAGATGGTCGTCGGCCTGAACCTCGGCAACGTCTTCAACGCCCACTATGCCGCCAGCGGTTGGGTCTACTCAGCTGTCGCCGAGAGCTATGGTCACCTGCCCGAGAACCGTTACTACCAGCTGGGCTTCGTTCCCATGAGTGGTTTTACGGCGATGGGTAACCTTATCATCCGATTCTAATGGAAGAATTTCTCGCCGCCCATTGGCTCGACATGCTCACAACAGCACTCGGTCTGGCCTACATCATCCTTGAATACCACGCCAGCATTTGGTTGTGGGCAGTAGGCTTCGCGATGCAGAGTCTGGGCATCGTGCTCTACTATCAGAAAGGACTCTATGCCGATTGCGGTATGGAGTTCTACTATCTGGCGATGACAGTCTATGGCTACTTCAATTGGATGAGGAAAAAGAAAGCTCCCACCCCATCTCAACCTGTTAAGCACGAAAGCGGCGACTCTTCACAGCAAGAAATGCATTCTACTCCCCTCCATTCTAGGGAGGGGCAGGGAGGTGGGTCTGCTATCACCCACTTCCCCATTCGTGCGGCTTTGGTGTGGCTTATCATCACCCTCATTGCCTGGGCGGCACTTTACACGTTCCTCGTCACCTGCACCGACTCGCGCGTGCCGCTGGCCGACTCGTTTACGACTGCCCTCTCGTTCGTGGGCATCTGGGCGCTAGCCCGCAAGTACTTGGAGCAATGGTTCATCTGGATTGTCGTCGACGTCGTCACCTGTTGCCTCTACTTCTACAAAGACATTCCGTTCAAGGCCAGTCTCTATGCCCTCTACGTCGTCATCGCCATCTTCGGCTATCGCAAGTGGCGCCGCATGATGAAGAATGACTCCCCACAACCAGCTTAACAGCAGTAAAGGAAATCAATAATTATCAATTATAAATTGTCCATTATTAATTATCTAAATATGAAGCGATTTGCATTTAAGATGTTCCTCAAGCCAGGCTGCGAGGAAGAGTATGCCAAGCGGCACGCTGCCATTTGGCCCGAACTGAAACAGATGATCAAGGAACAGGGTGTGGGCAACTACAGTATCTACTGGGATCGTGACACCAACATCCTCTTTGCCTATCAGGAGTGCTCAAAGGAAGGAAACTCTCAGGACACCGAAAACGTTGACCCAATCACACAACGTTGGTGGGACATGATGGCCGACATCATGGAAGTGAACCCCGACAACTCGCCCGTCTCTATTCCCCTGCCCGAGTTGTTCCACATGGACTAAGGGCACAGCCTCGGCTGTGAGCCAGATTTCCTTCCCGTCCGTGCAGGACATCCCGAAAACAAAATAGCTGTAGTCCTTGCCTCTTGGCACGAACTGCAGCTATTATTTGAAATGTAGGGACGCGACGTGTCGCGTTCTTGGAGGGGAAAACGCCGTAAGCTTTTGCTTGCCTGACTTACTCCAGTAACGTGGCACGCCACGTCCCTACATAAGTTTATTGCTTCTTTTTGGCAGCCTGCTTCACTTTCAAGGCAGGAATCTTAATCTTCTGACCAGCCGTCACCGTCTTGATGCCGCCGTTGATAGCTTCCACATAGCACTCCATACCTGGACCCAGATAAGCCTTGCTGATGCTTGCCAACGTCTGACCTGCACGCACCGTAACGGTTTCGCTCACACCCGTGATGACATAAGCTCCCGTGCGAACACGAGGATCATCGTTGTAGCTGGCATTCGAAGTCGTGGCTGTCTTCTTGGCAGCAGCGGCCTTCTTTGCAGCTTCAGCCTTTGCAGCAGCCTGCTTGGCAGCATCAGCTTTTGCAGCGGCTTGCTTAGCGGCCTCAGCTTTCGCAGCTGCTTGTTTTGCAGCCTCAGCTTTGGCGGCAGCCTGTTTGGCAGCCTCAGCTTTGGCGGCAGCTTGCTTGGCCTCTTCAGCCTTGCGGCGTTCCATCTCCTTCTTAATCTGTTCAGCCTGGCGGGCTTCCTCCACGCGGCGAGCCTCCTGAGCCTTCTTGATAGCCTCCTGATGCTTCAGTTCCTCGGCCTTCAAGGCGATCTCGTGCTCCTTTACCTTTCTATCGTGATCAGCAGCAGCCTGCTCGGCATTCTTGCGATCGTTGTCGGCAGATTGTCTGGGTGGTCTTCCCGGCTGCACATCAGCAGGACGCACACCAGCCGTCGACTGAGCCAATGCTCCGTGATGCTCCTCCTTGATTTGTGCAACGAGATGATCGATGCGGTTATTCTTCTCCTTGATGATGTTATTCATATGCCAGAAGCCACCAGCTCCAATGAGCAGCAGGGCTACAAGGGCTGCGACGAGTGCTCTCACCAAGCGCGTCTTTTTCTTCAGTTGTTCCTTCAAGCGCTTGTTTTCCTCACGATCAACGATGGGATAGCCATACTCATCGACTTTTACTTCAGTTTCGTCATTCATAGCGGATGTTTCTTCTTGTTTTTGTATGTTAGCAATTTGATTTGTTGATTCTGACGGTTCATCGGCAAGTTCTACCTGCGACACCAACGGAACAACCTGAGCCACAGTTTCTGCCTCAGCAATCTCTTCCGGTTCGGCCTCCTCTTCTATGCTTTCTATGTCTTCCGGTTCGGCGACCTCTTCCATGCTTTCTACAGCTTCCGGCTCCGCCAATTCTTCCACCTCTGGTTCTTCCTCGACGACGTCTATCGGCTGCGGTTCTTCCTCAACGGCAACTTCCGGTTCAGGTTCTTCTTCAACGATGTCAATCGGCTGCGGCTCCTCGTCGACAATTTCTATCGGCTGCGGTTCTTCTTGAACAGCGTCTACCGTCTCAGGCTCAATGACGCCCAATACTGGTGCGACAGCTGCTGCAATGTTATCCGCCTCGATAGATTCCGATTCGGCATTTTCCTCTACGGCCGACATCTCGTTCTGATACTTGCGGTCGATATCGTCGAAGTCGACACCATCGTTGACAACAACGGTTTCGAACTGTGCGAACGGCCTGTTCACCCAGTCGCGCATCACGGCATCGGGCGTGAACGAAATCTTCTCACGACCTTCAATCACGATGCGCTCACCCGTATGGATGTTCACACTCTCGCGGGGACTGACGCTCGCCACCTTGAACGTGCCCAGTCCCTTAATCTTCAGCTGCTTCTCGTAGCGCAGGGCATTGTTCATCACCTCAACCATTCGAGTCAGGAAGCGCTCCGCCTCCCTCTGGCTGATGTGATGCTTTGCGGCAATGGCAGCTGCTAAATCTGTTATTCTAACCATTGTCGTCTCCTCCGTTTTTAAGTTTCTCCTTGATAGAAGCAACAGGTTTGAAGTTGAGCACGAGCTTCGGCGGAACAAGCATACGCTTGCCCGTGGAAGGGTTCACGACGGTTCGCTCAAGTCGTTTTTTCACATCGAAGGTGCCGAAGCCCGACAGAAGTACAGGCTCGCCCTCCTCGAAGTGATGACCCAAGGTGTCGATGAACGTCCGCACAAGTTTCTGCGTGTCGTCCAGCTTATAGCCCGACTGCTGAGCCAGCTCAGCTATAAATTCCTTGTTATTCATCGTTGTCTTGTCAGTAGTATGTTTCTAATCTTTATGCTTTCACGCCAGCCACCGTGCCATAGAGGTCGAACTCATCGCTATCGGTGATGAGCGTCTGGTAGTAGTGGCCCTTGTAGAGTCGACGCTCGTCGGCAGGAATAAGCACTTCCGGATCGACTTCCGGCGACGAGAACTCGGTGCGCCCGATGTAGTAGTCGCCCTCGCGGCGGTCGATGACCACACGCATCACGGTGCCTACCTTCGCGGCTTGTATCTCCTCGCTAATCTGCTGCTGCAAGGCCATGAGCCTGCCCAGCCGCTCCTGCTTCACGTCTTCGGGCACATCGTCGGCATAATGCATACCGCTATAGGTGTCCTCTTCCTCAGAATAGGCAAAGGCACCCATGCGCTCGAAGCGAGCCCAGCGTGTGAACTCCATGAGTTCTTCAAAGTCCTCATCGGTCTCGCCGGGGAATCCCACCATGAGTGTTGTGCGCAGATGAATGCCCGGCACAGCAGCCCGCAGCTGCTTGATGAGCTCGATGGAATCCTCACGCGTCACGTGACGATGCATACGCTCGAGCACCGGATCGGCAATGTGCTGCAGGGCGATGTCGAGATAGCGACACACGTTCGGCTTCTCACGCATCACATCGAGCAACTCCATTGGGAACTGGTGCGGATAAGCGTAGTGCAGACGTATCCACTCCACACCCGGAATGTCGGCCATATCGCTGATAAGGTCGGCGATGTGGCGCTTGCCGTCGAGGTCAAGACCGTAGTAGGTAAGTTCCTGGGCGATGACCTGAAACTCGCTCACGCCCTCGGCCACCAGTCGGCGCACCTCCTTCAGAATGTCTTCCTTCTTTCGACTGCGATGACGACCCGTGATGACGGGAATGGCACAATACGCACAGTGGCGGTCGCAGCCCTCGCTGATTTTCAGATAGGCATAGTGGCCGGGCGTGGTGAGCGAACGCACACCGTTGCACGACCTCACCTTCCGCTTACCCAGATCGCGCAGCAACGCCATATAGTTGAACTTCCCGTAGTAATGGTCTACCTGCGGGATCTCACGCTTCAGGTCGGCGAGATAGCGCTGCGAAAGACAGCCCATGACATACAGTCGGTTGATGCGGCCTTCGTCCTTCGCCTGTGCAAACTCCAGAATGGTCTGAATGCTTTCCTCCTTGGCATCAGCGATAAAGCCACAAGTGTTGATGACCACGATTTCGCCTCGTGGGCGCAACGGGTCGTGATTGCAGATGTAGCCGTTAGCCTCGAGCTGCTTTTTCAAGAGTTCGCTATCGACCAGGTTCTTCGAGCATCCCAGCGAGATAATGTCTACTTGTCCTTTTCTCATCCGTCTTACGACTTCCTTATCTATTTACACGTGATGACAATCATTATTGCATGTTGCTATCGCTGAAGAGCGAATCAACGAACTGCCGCTTATTGAACAGCTGCAAGTCCTCCATGCCCTCGCCCAGACCGATGTACTTCACCGGCACCTTCAGCTGGTCGCTGATGCCTATCACCACACCGCCCTTGGCTGTGCCGTCGAGCTTGGTGATGGCGAGCGAGGTGATCTGCGTGACGGCAGCAAACTGGCGGGCCTGCTCGAAAGCATTCTGACCCGTCGAGCCATCGAGGACGAGCAACACCTCGTCGGGAGCCTCGGGCACCACTTTCTTCATCACGTCCTTGATCTTCTTCAACTCGTTCATGAGTCCCACCTTGTTATGCAGACGTCCGGCGGTATCGATGAGCACCACGTCGGCACCGTTTGCTTTCGCCGACTGCAGCGTGTCGAAAGCCACCGAAGCGGGGTCGGCACCCATCTGCTGTTTTACTACGGGCACGCCAACGCGGTCGCCCCAGATGCAGATCTGCTCAACGGCGGCAGCGCGGAACGTGTCGGCAGCTCCGAGGTATACCTTCTTGCCTGCATTCTTGAATTGCCAGGCGAGCTTGCCGATGGTGGTGGTCTTGCCCACTCCGTTCACACCCACCACGAGGATGACGTACGGCTTGTGGTCGCTGGGCAGGTCCCAGTCGTCCATGTCGTCGCTGTGGTTCTCGGCCAGCAGCGAGGCAATCTCGTCGCGCAGGATGTTGTTCAGCTCAGAGGTCGACACATACTTGTCGCGCTCCACGCGTTCCTCAATGCGATGAATGATTTTCAGCGTTGTGTCGACACCCACATCGCTCGTGATAAGCACCTCTTCCAGGTCGTCGAGCACTTCGTCGTCGACCTTCGACTTACCCGCGATGACACGCGTCAACTTCGTGAAAACGTTCTGTTTCGTCTTCTCAAGACCCTTGTCAAGAGTCTCCTTTTTATTCCTGTTGAATAGTCCAAATAAGCCCATAATATCTAATTTTCTGCAAAACTACTCAAAAAATCTGAGAAATCAACAAAATCTGCCATAATTATTCTCTACTTGAAAAAAAACATCGATATTTTTTGGTTCTTACGAAAAAAACACTTACCTTTGCACCCGCAAATGCCGATATGGCTCAGTTGGTAGAGCAACGCATTCGTAATGCGTGGGTCGCCGGTTCGAGTCCGGCTATCGGCTCGCAGAGGGTGAATGGTTAGTGAAGAAGGAATGATCTGAATTCAATAATTGTTGCCCTTTTTTCTTTTTTCTGCGGTAATAGCTCAGTTGGTAGAGCATTGGCTTCCCAAGCCGAGGGTCGCGGGTTCGAGTCCCGTTTACCGCTCCGAAGTGCGCCTGGTGCGCACTTTTTTTATGACAATGTAAGGAGAATTGCCTAAAAATGCTTATCTTTGCATGTGGTTTCTGATCAGCAGGAATCATCATCGTATGAACAAACCCTATCCAAACAACAAAAATATGAACAGACTGCTAACTGCCCTGCTGTTACTTTGCCTGGCCATTTCGGGCGCAACGGCACAGACCTACCGACAGGTCAACAACGTGAGTTATACGAAGAAGACGGATGCCTACTCGGCTGAACGGCTGAAACTCGACATCTACTACCCCGAAGGCCAGACGGGCTGTCCCGTCGTCGTGTGGTTCCACGGGGGTGGACTCGAGGCGGGCAGCAAGGAGATTCCCGCAAAGCTGAAGGAGAAAGGCTATGTGGTGGTCGGCGCCAACTACCGATTGCTGCCGAAGGTCACCGCGAAGGAGACCATCGACGATGCTGCCGAAGCCGTTGCCTGGGTGTTCAACCACATCGGCGAATACGGTGGCGACGTCAAGAAAATCGTTGTCACAGGCCACTCTGCCGGAGGTTACCTCTCCATGATGCTCTGTCTGAACAAGGCTTGGCTGCAGGCCTACGGCATCGATGCCGATCAGGTGATGATGTATGTGCCGTTCAGCGGACAGGCCATCACCCATTACAACATCCGTAAGATGCAGGGCATCGCCCCGCTGCAGCCCACCATCGACGAGTATGCCCCACTCTACTGGGTGCGCAAAGACTGTCCGCCGCTGGTGCTCATCTGCGGCGACCGCGAGCTTGAACTCTATGGCCGCTACGACGAAAACCAGTATCTGGCACGCATGATGAAACTCGTTGGACACACCGAGACCTATCTCTACGAAATCGATGGTCACGGGCACGGGGGAATGGTTGAGCCCTCTTTCCACATCTTGGAAACTCACATGAACAAGATGCTCGGAAAGAACGTCAATCCATAAAAAGCTTGGAGAACATTCTTTAAAAGTCTGAAAAGAACGACAATCCTAAAAAAACACGTGGTGCTTCCTACTGTTCGCTGGGTAGCGCCACACAGCACCATCGCGACACCTTCAGCATCACGCCAAGACCCGGCACCTCCTTCAGCAAGTAGTATTTCTTGTTGGAGCGCACCAACTTGCCACTCAGGCCTTTCAGCGGTCCATACTTCACCACCACGGGAGTGCCGGCCTTCAGCTTCGCCTCCTGCTCGCTGACGTATTTGCGCAACTCCACTTCCGGATTGCACATCATGCGGAACTCCTGCATCTCGCGGGCAGGAATCTCGCAGAACTCACGGTTCTCGCGGCTCTTCGTGATGACCGACATCTTATAAGGCGAGTTGAAGACAAACTGCCGGAACGCCTTCTCCGTCATGCTCTTCTTGACAAACACCAGGTTCGACACCACTGGCCGAAGGATGTGCTTCACGCGTCCTTCCAGCTCGATGTCGACATAGTGCATCGGAACAAAGAACTCAATGCCTTGTTCCTCAAGCCACTTGCTGACGGCCTTATGACGCACCGAATAGAGTCGGAGCGCATACCACGGCGTTAGGTCTTCTTGCTGCTCAATATCCATTTTTCTCCTTTTGGGCGACAAAGGTACGAATAAGTGAGCGAAATGCAAAGTAAATAACAAAGTTTTTGATTCCATTTTTGAACGAAAGGATGGTATATCATTTTTTTATCGGAAAGAAATTACTAGAAATTACCAGAAATTTTGCTCAGAAATAATCTTGTTTTTGGGACGTAATTATTCTAATTATTCCAATTTCTTTCCGATAAATCATCTCACTGAAATAATAAAGTTTCGATTATTTCGAGAAAAAGTAAATTTTCTTTTGTTCTGCGCTCGATTTTTCGTAACTTTGCCACCAAGAAGATGCAAAGACATGAAAAGGACTAGAGCAACAACCGAATATCGCAAGGAACTGAGAGGAAAAATCCTCGAAGTGGCGCTGTGCGAGTTCAAGCAGAAAGGCATTCGTGCCGTGAAGATGGATGACATTGCCAGGATGCTCACCATCTCGAAGCGAACGCTGTACGAAATCTATCCGAACAAGGAGGAATTGCTACTGGAATGCTTCAAGTTCACGAAAGAACATGAAGAAGCCGAGGTGGCTGCCTTCCTGAAGGAGGCTCCGCGTACAACGATGGACATCCTCCTCAATTTCTATCGCACGCGCATGAAGGAACTCTCCGAGCTGCCGCCCACGTTCCTGACGGAAATAGACCGCTACCCGCTGGTGGTGGAGTTTCTGAAGCAGAAGCACGAGAGCAGTCAGGAGAAAATGAAACAGTTCTTCCAGCGTGGTGTGGAGGAAGGCTACTTCCGCGAAGACGTCGACTACACGCTGATTGCCCGTCTCGGCGAGAACATGATGCACAACGCTATGGTGAAGCAGCTCTACATTGAATATGAGCTGCCCTACATCTTCCGCAACGTCATCTTCCTCTTCCTCAGAGGCTTCTGCACGAGGAAGGGACTCGACATCGTCGATAAAACCCTGAACGAAAACCCATAGAAACCCATCATCAATATGAAGATTAAAGCCGCACTCTTCGACCTCGACGGAGTCATCATCGACACCGAAACGCAGTATTCACGCTTCTGGGGCGAACAGTGCCGACACTATTTCCCCGACCAGCCGGGGCTGGAGAACGTCATCAAGGGACAAACGCTCGTGCAAATCTACGACCACGTGTTTGCCGACCTGCCCGACGAGCAGCCACTCATCACGGAGCGGCTCAATGCCTACGAACAGCAGATGTCGTACGACTACATCGCCGGAGCCCGCGAGTTCATCGAAAACCTTCGCCGACAGGGCATCAAGACGGCTATCGTGACCAGCAGCAACCAGCCAAAGATGAAGAATGTGCACCGTTCACACCCCGAACTATCGGAACTCTTCGATGCCATCCTCACGGCGGAGGACTTCACCGAGAGCAAGCCTCACCCCCAGTGCTATCTGCGTGCCGCCCAACGGCTGGGATGCGAGCCCGAGGAGTGTGTGGGCTTCGAGGACAGCTTCAACGGTTTGCGGGCCGTGCGCAGCGCCGGAATGACGGTGGTCGGACTGGCCACCACCAACCCCGCCGATGCCATCAAGCCCTTCGCCGACATCGTGGTCGACGACTTCCAGCACTTTCAACTCGACGACATCACACGGCTGGCCACACAATAAAAGAGCGAAATCATCGTTATCATCATGATGAAATTTCGAAATATCACATTCATGATACTCGCTGCATTGGCCTTCCTCACGGCATGCAGCGACGATGATTCGTTTACGCTCTCGCCGTCGCGGCTGCTTACCTTCTCGGCCGACACGGTGAAACTCGACACAGTGTTCAGCAACGTGCCGACCATCACGCGCGACTTCTGGGTCTACAACCGCTCAGGCGAAGGCATTCGCTGCACCAACATCCGGTTGGAGCGAGGCAACCAGTCGGGATTCCGCATCAACGTCGACGGCACCTATCTCGGCGCCTCCGTCGGCTTCCAGACCAGCGATGTGGAGCTGCGCAACAAAGACAGCATCCGCGTGTTCGTCGAGGCCACAACACCCTTTAATCACGGCGACCGCCCGCAGCTGGTGGAAGACAACCTGCTCTTCACGCTCGAAAGCGGCGTCACACAGAAGGTGAACCTCAACGCTTATTCGTGGGATGCACGCCTGCTCAGCAACATCCGCATCAGCCGCGACTCCGTGCTCTCGGCCGTCGATAAGCCCGTGGTCATCTACGGAGGCATCACCGTCGACAGCGCCGCCACGCTCACGCTGGCAGCAGGCAGCACGTTCTATTTCCACGCCGACGCAGGCATCGACGTCTACGGCCGCCTCGTGGCTGAAGGCACTCCTGAGGCGAATATCACACTCCGCGGCGACCGCCTCGACCGCATGTTCGACAACCTCACCTACGACCAGATGAGCGGACAATGGAAAGGCTTGCACTTCTACACATCGTCCTACGACAACCGGATCGCCTTCACCGACATACACGGCACCTTCGACGGCATCGTCGCCGACTCGGCCGATGTAGAGCGCATGAAGCTCGAGATGCTGTGCTCCACCGTTCACAACTGTCAGGGCTACGGTCTGCATGCCACCAACTGCCGCATCAGCCTGGAGAACTGTCAGATCACCAACGCCCTCTACGACTGCTTGTGCATCGATGGCGGCTGGGCCGACATCAACGCCTGCACCATTGCCCAGTTCTATCCGTTTGCTCCCATCCAAGGCAACGCCCTGCACTTCAGCAGCAGCCAGCACGATCTGCTCAGGCTGTCGTGTCTGAACTCGCTCATCACTGGATATGCCGACGCAGAACTCATTGGTGAGCAAGGAGATACGGCCTCCGTGTTCAACTATGCCTTCGCCCATTGCATCATCCGCGACACAACGAAAATAGAACATGTCGACACCGTGAAACTCTTCCGTAACGTCGTGTTTGAAAACGATTCCGACACCACCGCCATCTACGGAAGGAAGCACTTCGCTAGCGCAGAAAACTATTACTATAACTGCCGACTCGACAGTCTCAGCCCCGCCATCAACAGAGGCGATCCCGCCACAGCTCCGCTCAACGACCGCAACGGACTGCCACGCGACGAACGCCCCGACATAGGTGCCTACGAATATAAAAAACCTTCATGATATGGAAGATATCAGAATAGAAATCAACATGCAGTTCTGCCAGATGGACGAACTGTCGGCCGAAGACCAGGAACTCGTCAGAGCCGCCATCGGAGCAACGGCCAACTCCTACGCCCGCTACAGCAACTTCAATGTCGGCGCAGCCCTGCGACTCGCTGATGGCTCCATCACGACGGGTGCCAATCAGGAGAATGCCGCCTTCCCCTCGGGACTTTGTGCCGAGAGGTGCGCCATCTTCGCTGCTCAGTCGCACCACCCTGAACACGCCATCACCGCGCTGGCCATCGCTGCCAAGAACGTCAACGGCCTCATGCCCGACCCCGTGTCGCCCTGCGGAGCCTGCCGGCAAGTCATCCTCGAGATGGAAGACCGCTACCAACAGCCTGTGCGCATCCTGCTCTACGGCACACGCGGCGTTTACTGCATCAACAGCGTGAAAGACCTCATGCCACTCTCGTTTGTCGACGAGAACATGCATTAATCCGGTCGCTTGCTGACGAAAATGTGCATTAATCCGTTCGCTCATCGACGAGAACATGCGTTAGCCCTGTAGCGTCGCCGCCACGACGATCTCAGCAGAAGTGCCTCTTTGGCGCGGCTGCGAAGCATAGAAATGGCACATAACGACCCGTTTTGGCGGTATAATTTCACTTTTTTCAAAAAAAATTGCAAAAACATTTGGCAGTTTCAAAATAAAGCATTACCTTTGCACCGCATTTGAGAACAATGCTCTGGTAAATTCAGAACCCCGGTAGAACGGAAGCACCAAAAACGGGCAGAAGTTCAACCCCGTAAGGAAGGAAGTTTGGGTGAGTGGCTGAAACCAGCAGTTTGCTAAACTGCCGTGCGGGTTACCGTACCGGGGGTTCGAATCCCCCAGCTTCCGCAAGGATGCTAGCAGAACTCGGATGCAATCTTTGACAACTGGTCGGTTCATCTAACGGTTAGGATACAAGATTCTCAATCTTGGCATAAGGGTTCGATTCCCTTACCGACTACTCAGAAACCCTTGCAAATCAACATTTGCAGGGGTTTTTCTTTTGTCCATTCCTTTCTTGGGTCCCCTACCCCAAGGTTGTAGACACCCAGCGTGGTCCCCTCCTCCGGGGAGGAGGGGTCAGGGGTGGTAGCGATAGGAGAAGGAGTAATAAATGCCACGCGTAGATGTAATCTGCAATAACCTTTTTTAACGCGGAACCTTTCCGAAAGATACAGGAAATGCTTACCTTTGTTGATTGAAACGACGATATGCCAATGAAAACAAACCTAATCCCTGAGCAATGAGAAAACAGATGATCATACTGCTGGCCGTCGTGTGCACCACGAGCGTGACGAACGGCTGGGCACAGCAAAAGGCAGCGCAGCAAAACGAAAAGCTGACTTTCACAACGGTCGTGAAGAACCCCATCACCCCCGTGAAGAACCAGAGCCGAAGCGGCACATGCTGGGACTACGCCACCATAGGCTTCTTCGAGAGCGAGATTCTGCGGCAGACCGGTCGCACGCTGGATCTCTGCGAGATGTTCGTGGCCAACAAGAACTACATGGACGAGGCCATCTACCACGTGCGGCTGCATGGCGACTCGCGCTTCTCTGAGGGCGGCTCAGCCGACGACGTGCTGGCTGTGCTCCGCCAACACGGCATCTGCCCTGAGGAGGCTATGCCGGCACCAGGCACGCTGACGGGCGACTCGCTAGCCAACTTCACCGAATTCTTCAGTGTGCTGACGCCGTACGTGGAGGCTGTGGCACGCAGCAAGGAGAAGAAGCTGTCCACCCAATGGAAGCAAGGCTATCAGGCCATCCTCGATGCCTATCTCGGCAAATGTCCTGAGGAGTTCGCCTATGAGGGCCGTCGCTACACGCCGAAGTCGTTTGCTGAGAGCCTGGGACTCAACTGGGACGACTACGTGAGCCTGACCAGCTATACCCACCACCCCTACTACACGTGGTTCACCATTGAAGCACCCTACAAATGGCGTCCGAGGCTGAGCTATAACCTCCCATTGGACGAGCTGATGGCGACACTCGACAAGGCCCTGGACAACGGCTACAACGTCTGCTGGGGCGGCGACGTGAGCGGCAACGGCTTCAATCGGCAGGGACTGGCTCTCGAAGACGCCACGCCCACGGCTGCGCTGCGACAGGAACGCTTCGACTCCTGGGACTCCACCTACGACCACGTGATGCTCATCTTCGGCAAGGCTACCGACCAGCAAGGCCGCGAATACTACATGGTGAAGAACTCGTGGGGCGAGTCGGGCGACTATCAGGGCATCTGGTACATGCAGAAGAACTACATTGCCCTGAACACCTACTACCTGTTCCTTAACCGCAAGGCCACGGGGCTGGAGGCCAATCGGTCATCAGGCGATTAGAATGTGGGGACGCGGCGTGTTAATGGACCTTCATCAGGCGATTAGAATGTAGGGACGCGGCGTATTAATGAAACCTTCATCAGGCGATTAGAATGTAGGGACGCGGCGTGCCGCGTTACTGGACCCTTGTTTCCCCACACCAGAACGCGGCACGCCGCGTCCCTACATCGAGCCGTTTACACAGAGCTATGCTCCGTCGAATATAGAGCTATGCTCCATCGGATATAGAGCTATGCTCCGTTCTTTAAAGAGCTATGCTCCATTTGTTACAGAGACATGCTCCGTATGTTATGGGGATATTCCACGCGTAGGGGCAGACCCCTGTGTCTGCCCGTTTTATGTGGGCGAGGGGCAGGTATGGGCCAGGCAGTTGCATTCGGCGAAGAGGTGTGGGCAGGGCACGGGGAACACCGTTTTATGCAGGCTAGGAGGCAAATTCGGCGCCTGGTAGATACATTCGGGGCGAGGGGTTCGGGCAGACACGGGGGTCTGCCCCTACGTATGGTTGCTCCAAGGCGGATTGGGGGCAATTTTGATCGAGGCGGAGGCGTTTTCAGGTACTCTTGTTTTACACTGCAAAGATACGAAAAAAAGTTGAAACTTCCAAATTATAAGCGGAAAAATTACCAAAAAAATTGCACTTTTGGTTCTATCTTATTAGGTATCAGGCAGTTACAAACGACAATTTTAAAAATACAGTGTACAAAGGCGTTTCGCGACATTTTGAGGACTATCGAACAGGTCGGATTTGGTACAGATGGCAGATGGCAGTTATTTAGGCGAGGGGGTAGGGCATGCTGTTTGCACAGATTTTGGTTAAAAACTATAAGTAATAATTTTTACTATTATATATATAATATATATATTATATATAAATAGTAAGTATTCTATTTCCCCTTTTTGGTGCTGTGATGTGGTCCATAATATAACTGCCATCTGTACTAACTGTACCACTGTACCTGCCTAAACCTATAAAACAGCATTTTGGGGTGAAAAAGTGTACTTTTTCTGCTATAATATTTGCATAATTCAAATATTTTTTGTAACTTTGTAGCATAGAAAGACAGGTGAGAAAAGGGGCGTTTCAAGCCTGTCGAGAGGGGGCAATAGAGGAACGAAAGAGGCAGCTACTGGAGCGGAATACGAGCTGCAGGAACAGAAAAAGGAGGCAAAAAGGCAAACAAGGGCAGACCATCATGCTAATACTGTGAACAGCAAACCGAACACATAGGCAGCCACATAGGCAACCCATCGAGAAAAAGAGGACCATGACTCCCTAAATCAGGGACTCCCGGTGGAGGCTACAAAGAAGGAATGAGGGGTTAGAGTTTCATCTCCTTCATGATCTCGCTCATCTTCTGAACGGTACTCACACGCGTGGGCACGAGCGGCAGGCGGAGTTCGTTCTCGATGAATCCCATTTCGTGAAGTAGGGCCTTCACGCCAGCGGGATTTCCATCAACGAAGAGGAGTTTATAGAGTTCGGTGAAGCGGTGGTGAATCTTACGGGCAGGCTCATACTCACCGCGGAACTCCAGGCGAATCATGCGCGAGAACTCCTTGGGAAGGGCGTTACCGATGACGGAGATCACTCCCGCGGCACCACTGGCGATCATTGGGAAGGTGAGGGCATCATCGCCGCTGATCACGTCGAAACGCTCGGGTTTCATCTTGATGATTTCGTCGACCTGCTCCAGCGAACCGCTGGCCTCCTTGATGGCAACGATGTTCTGGCAGTCGTTGGCCAGCCGGACGGTGGTCTCAGCGCGCAGGTTGATACCCGTTCGACCAGGCACGTTGTAGAGCACCACGGGGAGCGGTGAAGCCTGTGCGATGGCGCGGAAATGCTGGTAGAGACCTTCCTGCGACGGCTTATTGTAGTACGGGCATACGCTCAGCACGCCGTCGACGCCCTGCCAGTCGGTTTGCTTCAGCTCTTCGACCACAGCAGCGGTGTTGTTGCCTCCACAGCCCATGAGGATTGGCACGCGGCCAGCCACCTTCTTCACCACAAACTGCTTGATGAGGTGCTTCTCCTCGGTCGTCAGACAAGGGGTCTCACCAGTGGTAGCGAGTATACAGAAGAAGTCGGTGCCATTATCGAGCTGATAGTCCAGAAGCCTGTCGAGAGCGTCGAAATCTATCGAGCCATCAGCGTGGAAAGGGGTAACGAGGGCAATGCCCAGACCTTTAAAAATGTTTGCTGCCATAAGAAATGCGGTCAAAGTTCCTGAATTACTCTGCAAAGATACGAATAAGTGAGGAGAATACAAAATGAAAAATAAAAAATTTTCATTTTTACTCTCGAACGCAAGTATTGAGAAGAAATATTTATCGGAAAGAAATTATCATAATTAGAATAATTTCGTCCAGAAATACAATAATTATGAGGATGCAACCTACCGTAGGGTACCGCCCTTCACACAGACTAGCGACTGCCGAGATAGAGGAACAGCATGCCTAGCAGCACCAGGGCCAGGTCGAGGGCTTTGCGACGGAGGTTCTTCTCATGGAAGATGGCGGCTCCCATCAGGAAGCTCACCACGACCGACCCGCGTCGAATCATGCTCACCACGCTGATGAGGGCGCCCGGCAGGCTGAGGGAATAGAAATATAGGAAGTCGGCGATGCTCAGGAAGAGACTGATGAAGAAGATACTCCAGTGCCAACGGAATGGGGTGTGGCGCTCTGGATTCCGCCTCTTCGGCAGCCACCACAACAAAATGAGCATCACACCCATGAGCACGGCCTGATAGAGGTTGTACCAGCTCTGCACCAACATGCGGTCGAGCCCTACTCCACCATCGGCTTCGCTTGCCATGAGGTATTTATCGTAGAGGCCGCTGACGGCGCCAAGCATAGCTGCCAGCACGACGAAGAGTATCCAGTGGTTGTGCTTGAAGTCGATGCCCTCCTTCTTGCCGCTACGGCTGAGCATGAAGAACGACGCTACGGCCAGCAGCACGCCAATCCACTGATAGCCGTTCAGCCGCTCGCCAAACACCAGCAACGCGCCGATGAGCACCATCACGGGTCGTGTGGCATTGATGGGTCCGACGATGGTGAGTGGCAGGTTTTTCATGCCGATATAGCCGAAAATCCACGAGGAAAGCACGATGAGACTCTTCAACACCACATAGCGATGCACTTCCCACCCGCCCGAAGCCACATGGAAGATGGAGCCGTCGAGCACGTGCGTATACGCTGACAACACGATGAGCGGCAGAAACAACAGGGAACAGAAGACGGTATTGAGGAACAACACCGGTATGACGGCATTGTCGCGCAAGGCAGCTTTCTTAAAGGAATCGTAGCAACCCAACAAGGCTGCCGACATAAAGGCAAGAATGAGCCACATGAGAAGTTCGGAATTCAGTATTTAATGTCAACGAGGAACAGGGCGTGGGCAGGCATGCTCTCGCCAGCTGCGGTGCGACGCTTGCTCTCGACGATGCGCTGGAAGTCGGCAAGGGCGATGCGATGACGGCCCACCTCGACGAGTGTTCCCACGACGGCTCGCACCATGTTTCGCAGGAAGCGGTTGGCGGTGATCTCGAAGCGCCAGCTAGTGGGCGACAGCTGCACCCATTCGGCACGCGTGAGCTGGCAGAGGGTCGTCTTCACGTCGGCCCCTACCTTGCAGAAGCTCGCAAAGTCGCTCTGCGTGAGCAGCCAGGCAGCAGCCTCGTTCATTGCCGGAAAATCAAGCTGATAGTGGGTTTCCCACGAGGTGGTACGCAGGAATGGGTTTTTCTCTGTATGCAGATAATAATAATAGGTACGCGAGACGGCGCTGAAGCGGGCATGCATCTCGGGAGCAACGGCCTCAACGCGTTGCACAGCGATGTCGCGAGGCAGGATGCGGTTCAGCCGGTAGGCCAGCTGCTTGGGAGAGAAGTCTTCGGGGAGTGCTGCGGCGTCGCCGTCGTCGGCTGTTGGCAGATCGAAGTGGGCAACCATCATCGCGGCGTGAACGCCGGCATCGGTGCGCCCTGCGCCCACCACCTCTATAGGTTGGCGCAGCAACGTGGACAACGCCTGCTGTAGGCGTTCCTGCACAGAAATGCCGTTGGGTTGTATCTGCCAGCCGTGATAGCCGGCACCGTCATACGAAAGTGTTATGAAATAGCGTTGCACGAGAAGATCAGGTTATAGCGCCCAGACGAGAGAGATGCCTGGGCGGGGAACATCGTTAAGGCCTTCCCTGCGGCCTAAACTGCTGCTGTTGCGGCCTTGCCGCACGGCGGAATGCATTCCGGTGGAAGTTTTCTTCGGCGCGTATCACCTTATACACCTTGGATGCTGGCAGCACCACGAAGAACTTGTTGTGGAACTGCTGCTGAATCTCCTTGATTTGCAGTTCAATCTTATCCTGCTTCTCGATGGCTTCGCGGCATGTTTTGTTGTCGTTGAAGTCGATGTGGCGATGGCGACGCATCTCCATATACAGCATACGCTGCTTGCGCAACATCTCCCGATACAGGGGGAAGAACTGAGCAGCCTCCTGAGGCGTCAAGGCAGCCTCGGTGGTGATGAACTGCTCAAGGTCGGCATCAAATTTTGCCGGGTCGAACTGCGGTCGGTGCTGGGCCGACACGGTCATCGTCACGACCATGAGCATCAGGATTATCAGTACTCTTTTCATCGTCTCAAGTCAGTTTAAGGATTAATAGTCGGAGACATAAGCATACATATCGCTTACGTCGATCATGGCATAGTCGGCCATCTGGTCGAAGGCCTCGTTGCTTGCGGCTGCCGTCTGCATACTTGCGGCCAGCGGCTGCTGAGCCTGCTGCTCGTGGTTGAAGTAGGTCGTGCCCACGTTCAGCAGCACCACACCAAGACAAGCTGCCACGGCCACCGTTGCGAACTTACGCCACGACAGTCGGCGCCTCATGGGTACCACCTTTGCTTCGCGCTCGGGCAGCTCTTTCATGAGGTTGTCGGCAAAACTGTCGAAGTACCCTTCAGGTACCCTGAAAGGCCTCTCGTTGCCGAATTTCTGTTTCAGAAAAAGTTCTTCTCTGTCCATGTCTTTATTATTTTTACATATTTATGACGCATGCAATACCGAAAAGTTTAACGCGGAATAAGAAATTTTCTACATTTCTGCAACTTTTTTTCATGTTTCGCGTTGTTTCACGTATTCGGTAATTTTTTTTACAGCAAGATGATAGCTCGCTTTCAGTGCTCCCTCGCTCGTATCGAGCATCTTGCTCATGTCGGAATATTTCATCTCGTCGTAGTAGCGCAGGGTGAACACGGTGCGCTGCACGTCGGGCAACCGACTGATGGCTTCCTGCAGCAGAGCCTGTGCGGCATCGCCGTCGAAATATTCGTCGGCCATGAGGCGACCGGCCATCACCGTGTCCTCGTCGGCGCTGATGTTGCGGGCTGCCTTCTGGCGGCGCAGGAAGTCGAGCGATTCGTTGATGGCGATGCGATAGAGCCAGGTGGAGATTTTCGATTTCTGCTGGAAGTCGTCAAGATTGTTCCATGCCTTCAAGAAGACATTCTGCAACACATCGTTGGCATCATCGTGTGTGAGCACGATGTGGCGTATCTTCCAATAGAGCTGCTCGCTATACTGGTTCACGACTGCCGCAAACGCCTGACGCTGTGTCTTCGGGTCGGCGAGTTGGCTGACGATGGTTTTCTCGTCGTATTTCACTTCACAAACTGCTTTAAGTTCTTATAGATGGCCCGGTCGTAGCCGTAGACGTCGGCAAACGGGTGGAACACACCCTGCTGATCGGGCAAGAGCGTATAGTAGGCCAGGAACACCGGTACGTTCTGCTTCAGCTCGTAGCTGCCGATGATGCGCGTGCGGTCGAGGGTGTCGGGCGGCAGCTCGGCCAGAGGGTCGTCCTCGGCGGGCTTGCGGTCCTTGCCCAGACTGCTCACGTCGGCATTCATGGAATAGCGTATCTTGTCGATGACCTCTTCATCTTTATCGCCCAGCAGGAACACCGCCAGGTCGAATGGTTTCTGCACACGTACACAGCCGTGCGAGACTCCCCGGTTGTCGCGGCTGAAGAAGCCTGGCGACGACGTGTCGTGCAGGAACACCGAGAAGTTATTGTCGAAGCGGAAGATGATGCGGCCCAGCGAGTTGCCGGCACCGCCCTCTTGCACCACCATGTAGTTCTTGTCCATGAGCATTCCCCACGTGACGCGCTCGAAGTCGACACGCTTGCCGGTCTTCTTGCTTCTCACGAAGTAGCGGCGGCTCTCGAAATAGTTGCGATTGCCCACGTGTCGCACAATGTCCTTCTCGACGATGCTGCGCGGAATCACCCACTGCGGGTTGATGTCCATGCGACTGATGCGACTCGTCAGCAAGGGTGTCTTCGTCTTCATGGCTCCACAGCCTACGCGCATCGAGAGCACGCTGTCGCCGTCGACGGCATACAGGCGATAGGAGGGAATATTCACCAGCACAAACTTCTGATGCTTGTAGGGCTGGTCGTCGAAGCGCCAACGCAGTCGTTCCAGATTGCACAGCACCTTCGAGCGCTGCCCGGCTCCGAGGCTGTCGCTGTCGAGCACGCGCAGCAACCTGTAGTAGTAGGGATTGTCGGGCTGCAGGGCTCGCAGGAAGTCGCCCACGCTGTCGGCCGCCACCTTCCTCGCCGCCTTCTCGTAGAAGCCTTTGCCGGCATGTGCCATCGGGATGTCGAACAGCCAGTTGTACTCCACGTGCACCGAGTCGCTATCCTTCACGTCGAAGTGGTTCAGCACATACTGCGGATTCACGAAGCCGTAGCCCTGTCCCGCCGCATAGGTGAAATAGGCTTTGGTGAGGTTGTATTCAAGTCGCGCCAGCACATGCGAGATGTCGTGTTCGTCGCCGCTGAAGTCGAGGCTGCGCACACGCTTCAGGTCGCGCTCAATCTGTGCGAGTCGGAACCGGTCGGCGCTGAAGCCCATCTTGGGAATGTCCTCGAGGAACGAGAACACGGTGTCGGCGCGGTCATCGCTACCCAGTCGGTCGACCCACAGCAGCGGGCGGCGGGCACCATAGTAGGCGCGCAGGCGCATATCAGAAAGGGTGGAGTCGCTGTCGTTGCGCATCAGCCGGGCGATGTGTTTGCGCACGACGCCCTCGTCAACCTGCCAGGATGCATCGCGTAGCGGCGCCAAGTCGGCCAGCTGCAGCGGAGGCAGTGGCTGGTCAGAATCATCGTGGCACGCCGACAGCATGAATGCCGCCACGACAACGAGGAGAAGCGTCGCAAACTTTCCCAACTGATACCGTTTATTAATAAACTATCAGGACGGAACCTGCATAGTTTCGCCTGACATGATAACCGAGAAATAAATGAAAACCGCGCCAGACCGAATGCTATCGGATGGACACCTTGCGCACCGTCTTTCCTACCTTCAGGATGTAGCAACCCTTCGGCAGATTCATTTCGAAACGCTTGTCGTCACCATCGACTTTCACGCTCTTCACGCGTACTCCAGCCACATTGTAGACATAGAGCATCTCGCCGTTGGCGCCCGTCACATGGATGACCGATGATTCCTCGACAGTGATGGTGACGTTCTGGAAATCGTTCTCGATGATTTCAACAGAAGGCTCTGCCATCGCTGTCACAGGAATGCTCGTCAGAAGCAGTCCGGCTAAAGTCAATTTAATAATATTCCTGATCATATACGTATACGTTATTGTCTTGATTTTATCTCTGCAAAGATAGCGAAAAAAGTCCAAACGTATACCCCCGAAAGGGGTGAAAGTGTAACAATTAAGATTATTTAACGCAAATGAGTTATCAAGATATAAAAATGTAGGGACGCGGCGTGCCGCGTTCTTTCCCCGCTTCGCTATGAAAGCGGCAAGCCGAGCGACTGGAGGGGAAAGTTTTTCAACAACGATTCAAAGAGCGCTACACATCAATCGACATGCCTTCATCGCTCAGATAGCTCTCCGGGAACACGGCACGAGCCTCGCTGAGCAACGTCTGCTCGTCTTCGTAGCGGGCGCTGTAATGCCCCAGGAACAACCGCCCTACCCCAGCATCGCGAGCCACAACGGCTGCATCGTGAGCGGTGCTATGCCAATACTGTTGGGCGCGGTCGGCGCGGTTCAGGTCGTAGGTGCTTTCATGATAAAGCACGTTCACGCCCTTCAGTCGCTCATGAAGGGTGGGAATGTAGCGTGTGTCGGAACAATAGGCGTAGCTGCGGGGCGGATCGGCAGGCTTCGTGAGCCGGCTGTTGGGCACCACATCGCCTTCGGCGGTCACCCAGTCGGCACCATTCTTGATGTTGTTAATCTGGCTGATAGGGATTTCATAGGCGTCGATCATGTCGCGACGGATGTGCGGTAGCGACGGTTTTTCGCGGAACAGAAACCCGCAACAAGGCAGGCGGTGTTCGAGCGGGATGCTTTCCACCGTGAGGCTTCGGTCCTCGTAGATGACCTTCTGCTGAAGTGTGTCGACGGTATGGAACACCACCTCGAATTCCAGCCCGAAACAGAACATCTGCATCTGAGCTTGCAACATCGGCTCGAGGGCGGCGGGAGCATAGATGTGAAGGGGTGCCGTACGGCCCAGCAGGCCGAAGGTTGAAATCATGCCGATGAGCCCGAAGCAATGGTCGCCGTGCAGATGAGAGATGAAGACGGCGCCAATCTTCGTGAAGCCGATGTGCGAACGGCGCAGCAGCACCTGTGTGCCTTCGCCGCAATCGACGAGAAACAGTTTTCCACGCAGCTCCACCACCTGCGCCGACGAGTTATGCTTCAGCGTAGGCAGCGCGCTTCCGCAGCCTAAGATATGTACTTTGAAGGGTTCCATGATGTTTTTCCTCGCTCCTCAGCACCAGTCGTCAGAGGGCGCGCTTATAGACGTAGATGCCTGATTTGTTCTCGATGTAGAGACTGTCAGCACCGAGTTCCACAATGTCGAAGGTATCGGTGTTGAGCAACAGATGACCGTTCAGAATCTTCCACGACACCCACGGGTTGCTCTCTGCCTCAACATTCGAGCTCACCATACCGCCTTCCACAATCTCGAAGTTCTTGTCGAGGCTCGTCCACTTGCCGAGCAGCGTCGTGAGATTGATGAACTTCTTGCCCACAAGGCCTTGGTCGCTCTCTGTTCCCATGACGGCGATACGGTCGCCCACCATCAGGCCGCCGAGTATGGTAGCGTCTTCTTCCACCTGATAGGTGTAGTAGAGGGTGTCGCCGCCATCAGTGACGAGTTCAAGGGTGTGCATAGCAGTGCCTTCGCCACAGACGCCATAAACGGTGGAGTCGACCTCGACGGCCTCGTCGATCATCACGGTGTCGGAGTCGGCCTGCACAGCGTCGGCAGGTGGGGTCTGGCGGCATCCAACAGAAAAGAGTCCTGCCGCGATGATGACCGAGAACACATAGACTAATTTTTTCATATTACGTCCTTTTCTTGTTATGATTCTTTCGCTTCGCAAGGAGTGTTTTTCTCCTGCTGCTTTGCTTCATTCCATAGTTCATCCATTTCTTGTAACGTCATCTCTGTCAATGGTTTACCAACCTTCATAGAGTGAGCCTCAACATAGTTGAAACGACGGATGAACTTCTGGTTTGTATGCTCGAGGGCATTGTCGGGATTGAGCTTGTAGAGGCGGGCTGCATTGATGACAGAGAACAGGAAATCGCCCAGCTCGCGGGTGGCCTGCTCGCGGTCGTCGCGGTTCAGTTCGGCTTCGAGTTCGTCGAGCTCCTCGCGCACCTTCTTCCACACGTCCTGACGGTCTTCCCAGTCGAAGCCCACGTGGCGCGCCTTGTCCTGAATGCGATAGGCCTTGATGAGCGAGGGCAGCGAGACGGGCACTCCCGAGAGCACCGATGTGTTGCCGTCCTTCTCCTTCTGCTTGATCTGCTCCCAGTTGTCGAGCACCTGCGCCACCGTCTTCGCTCCCGCAAACTCCGAATTTTCGGCACTCTCCGACTCTTCCGGCACATAGGGCAGCGGGCGCGGATGCGGCACTCCTACCTGCGAGGGATGATAAACGTGAGGGTGGCGGAAGATGAGCTTGTCGGCCGAGCGGTTGCAGACATCTACGATGTCGAATTCTCCCTTTTCTTCAGCAATGCGTGCATAGAAACAAATGTGGAGCAGCACGTCGCCCAGTTCCTTGCATATTTCGTTCTGCTCGTCCTTCATCAGGGCATCGCAAAGTTCGAATGTTTCTTCTATGGTATTGGGACGCAGGCTCTCGTTGGTTTGCTTTTTGTCCCATGGACAATTCTCGCGAAGCGCGTCCAACACATCGAGATATCGGCCAAAAGCGGCCATTTTTTCTTCTTTTGTGTGCATAATAACATTTTTAATCATGCAAAAGTACATATTTTTCACGAAAATTTCGTAATTTTGCACCGTTTTTTATTAGATAAGGACAAAAATAGAATAAAACAAGATGGAATTAGCAACAAAGTACGACCCGCAAGTGGTCGAATCGAAGTGGTATCAGTACTGGTTAGACAACAAACTTTTCAGCTCGAAGCCCGACGGCCGTGAGCCCTACACGATCGTGATTCCGCCGCCCAACGTGACGGGTGTGCTGCACATGGGTCACATGCTGAACAACACCATACAGGACATCCTCGTGCGCCGCGCCCGCATGGAAGGCAAGAACGCCTGCTGGGTGCCGGGCACCGACCATGCCTCCATCGCTACCGAAGCAAAGGTGGTGAAGAAGCTGGCCGCTCAGGGCATCAAGAAGCATGACCTGACGCGCGATGAGTTCCTCAAGCATGCCTGGGAATGGACCGACGAGCACGGCGGCATCATCCTGAAGCAGCTGCGCCGCTTGGGAGCCTCGTGCGACTGGGACCGCACCGCCTTCACGATGGACGAGAAGCGTTCGGCCAGCGTCATCAAGGTGTTCGTAGACCTCTATCGCAAGGGCTACATCTATCGCGGCCTGCGCATGGTGAACTGGGACCCGAAGGCTCAGACGGCTCTCTCCGACGAGGAGGTTGTCTACAAGGAGGAGCACAGCCACCTGTTCCATCTGAAATACTACGTGGCCGATCCCGAGAATGTGGTTCTCCCCGAGAATCTGGAGGAGAGCGGCAACGTCGTGCATAAGGACGAGAAGGGCTACTATGCTGTTGTGGCCACCACACGTCCGGAGACCATCATGGGCGATACGGCGATGTGCATCAACCCGAAGGACCCGAAGAACCAGTGGCTGAAGGGCCGCAAGGTGATTGTGCCGCTCGTGAACCGTGTGATTCCCGTCATCGAGGACCGCTACGTAGAGATTGAGTTCGGTACGGGTTGTCTGAAGGTGACGCCTGCCCACGATAAGAATGATAACATGCTGGGTAAGACGCACAACCTGGAGACCATCGACATCTTCAATGCCGACGGAACAATCTCCGAGCAGTCGCCCCTGTATGTGGGTATGGACCGCTTCGACTGCCGCAAGCAGATCACGAAGGACCTCGAGGCTGCCGGACTGATGGAGAAGGTGGAGGAATACATGAACAAGGTGGGCTACTCCGAGCGCAATCCCGACACGGCCATCGAGCCGCGCCTCTCGCTGCAGTGGTTCCTCAAGATGCAGCACTTTGCCGACATCGCCCTTCCTCCCGTGGTGAGTGGTGAGCTGAAGTTCTATCCTCAGAAGTATGTGAACACCTATAAGAACTGGCTCGAGAACATTCAGGACTGGTGCATCTCGCGTCAGCTGTGGTGGGGACACCGCATCCCTGCCTACTACTACGATGACGAGCAGTTTGTCGTTGCCGAAACGGCCGATGAAGCACTTGAGCTCGCTCGCAAGCAGAGTGGCAACGCCAACCTCCAGCTCAGCGACCTGCGTCAGGACGAGGACGCCCTCGACACTTGGTTCTCCAGCTGGCTGTGGCCAGTCTCGCTCTTCGACGGCATCAACAACCCGGGCAATGAGGAGATCAACTACTACTACCCCACCAGCGACCTAGTGACGGCTCCCGACATCATCTTCTTCTGGGTGGCTCGCATGATTATGGCTGGCGAGGAATACATGGGAACATTCCCGTTCAAGAGCGTCTACTTCACCGGTATCGTTCGCGACAAGCTTGGTCGTAAGATGTCGAAGTCGCTCGGCAACTCACCCGACCCGCTCGACCTCATCGACCGCTTCGGCGCCGACGGCGTTCGCATGGGCATGATGCTCTCTGCTCCTGCCGGCAACGACATCCTCTTCGACGAGGCTCTCTGCGAGCAGGGGCGTAACTTCAACAACAAGATTTGGAACGCCTTCCGTCTGGTGAAAGGCTGGCAGGTGGCCGAGTGCGAACAACCCGTGGCCTGTCAGATTGCCACCAAGTGGTTCGAAGCCAAGCTGAAGCAGGTGAACGAGGAACTCATTGATTTGTTCTCGAAATACCGCCTCTCCGAGGCATTGATGGCAGTTTATAAGCTCTTCTGGGACGAGTTCTCGAGCTGGTATCTCGAGATGGTGAAGCCCGCCTACATCAACGGCCAGCCGCAACCCGTCGACAGCAAGACTTATGAGGCCACGCTGGGCTTCTTCGATGCCCTGCTGAAGATGCTGCATCCCTTCATGCCATTCATCACTGAGGAACTGTGGCAGCACCTCTACGACCGCAACGAGGGCGACAGCATCATGCGTCAGTGCCTCACGCTGGACAAGCTGACTGCCGACGAGCAGCGCATCGCCGACGATATGGAACAGGTGAAGCAGGTCATCTCGGGCGTTCGTATGGTGCGCAGCCAGAAGAACATCGCACCGAAGGAGCAGCTGCAGCTGATGGCCATCGGCCAGAACAACTTCGAGGCTTACAACGAGGTGATCACGAAGATGGCTAACCTGAAGGCAATCACCGTTGCCCGGGAGAAGAGCGCCGACGCTACGGCCTTCATGATTGGCACCGACGAGTTTGCCGTTCCTCTGGGCGACCTCATCGACGTTGCTGCCGAAATCGAGAAGGCTCAGACACAGCTGCAGCACCTTGAGGGCTTCCTGGCTGGCGTGATGAAGAAACTCTCCAACGAGCGCTTCGTGCAGAACGCTCCCGAGGCCGTTGTGGCTATGGAGCGCAAGAAGCAGAGCGATGCCGAGGAGAAGATTGCCATGCTGAAGGAAACCATCGCCGAACTGAGCAAGATTAAGAAATAATGTTACTGCGGCCGCAGGCAATAGCCAAGGCTGCATCATCAAGTGAGTAGAAACGATGAAGAGGAAAAGCATGAAGACTGGTAGGGCGCATAGCCTCGCAGACAGCATGAAGCGACTGATGGCAGCCGTCTGGGTGCTGCTTGGCATTGTGCTCCTGGGTTCTTGCTCTGAAGAGGGCATAGAGGTCGACGAGGTGAACAAGCAAACCATCTTCGTTTATATGCCTTGGTCGGGGTCTGCCAACGACGAAGGACTCTACAGCTGCTTCCTTGCCAACCTCGACAGCATCGAGGCTGCCATCAAGAACAAGGGCGGACTCGACAAGTCGCGCCTCGTGGTATTCCTCAGCGAGTCAACTTCGTCGTCGAAGCTCTACGAGGTAGTCTACGACAAGCACCAGGGTCTTTCCCACAAGATGCTGAAGGAGTATTCCGGTCACGACTACACCACAACTGAAGGTCTGACGCGCATCTTCAACGATGTGCAAGGTGTGGCCTACGCGCTGAACTATGCCCTCATCGCTGGCGGTCACGGAACAGGTTGGACGGGTGTCAACGACTGGCAGGACTATCCCAACCGCATGCCGCGACGTGCATCGAAGGTGTTCCCGGCAAAGTCTGCCACGATGAACGATCTCCCCTACCCCAGGACTCGCTTTTACGGTAGCGTAACCAGCAAGGACTTCTCCATCGACATCACCCAGCTCTCCGAGGCCATCCGGCAGGCAGGCATGCACATGCAGTACATCCTCTTCGACGACTGTTATATGGCAAACGTCGAGGTGGCCTACGAGCTGCGCGACGTCACGAACTTCCTGCTGGCATCCACCAGCGAGGTGTTCGACGAGGGTATGCCCTATGCAAAAATGTGGACCTATCTGGCAACGCCCACGCCGAACTACAGCTCGGCCGTGAGTGCCTTCAAGTCGTATCTCGACAACTACAAGGCTCCTGAGGGCTCGTCGCCTTTCTCCGTTGATCCTACGGGCACGCTTGCCGCTATCGACTGTCGGCAGATGGACAATCTCGCCGCCGTCATGCGACAGGTGAACGAGCACTACACGCTTGATGAAGCCCTGCTGCTCGACCTGCAAGTGCTCGACGGCTTCGACGATCCCATCTTCTACGACATGGGCCACTACGTAGAAAACCTCTGCACCGATCCCTATCTCCTCGAGAAGTTCGAGGCACAGCTCACGAAGACGGTGGTGAGCAAGACTGCCACCAGCCGCCTCTACTCTCACATCTATCGCATTCCGAAATTCATCGAAGTCAACACCTTCTCGGGTCTGACCATCAGCGATCCTTCCTACAACGCTGTGATTCAGGAAAGCAAGAAGCAAACAGCTTGGTGGAAGGCCACCCACCCGTAAGGAAAGACGACGATACAGGTCCGACCCGACAAGGGCGGTCCGTCCAAACAACAAATAACAATCATTATGAAGAAACTGGTTTCAACCCTCTGCCTGCTGCTCGTGGCTTGTGCCACATGGGCTGCGAAGGCCTATCCAGGTCCCATCACCGTCACTCAGAACGATGGCACACAGCTCACCGTGATGGCTTACGGCGATGAAGACTACCACTGGTTTACCACTTCCGACGATGTGCTCTTGGCTCACGTCGGCACCGACTTCTTCGTGGCACGCATCGAGGCTGACGGAAGTCTGGCTGCCACCAAGCAGCTCGCTCACGAGCCTGCCCTGCGAAGCGCAGCCGAGCAACAGCTCGTGCTCAGCCAAAAGCCGCTTCGGGCCACCTTCATGGCACAGGCCATGCAGACGAAGGAAGTACGCAAACAGCGTCGCATCGGCATAGGAACGACCACACCGTCTTATTTCCCGCACATGGGAACACCACGTGCAATGGTCATCCTTGTGCAATATTCCGACATGAGCTTCTCAATGGAAGATGCCTATCGCTCGTTCAACGACTATCTGAACGGCGAAGGTGCCCTGCCCGACTACGGACTGCGCGAAGACCGCAACTACGGCAGCGTGTGCCAGTTCTTCAGCGACATGAGCGAAGGGCTGTTCCGCCCGCAGTTCGATGTGTTCGGACCGGTGACACTCTCGAAGAAATGGAACTACTATGGCGAAAACTCCGGCGACAGCGATCAGTCGTCGCGTATCTCCGAACTCATGAAGGAGGCGTGCACCGCCATCGACGACTCTGTGGACTTCTCACAATATGACGCCGACGGCGACAAGAATGTCGATCTGGTCTACGTCATCTACGCAGGCTACTCGGAGAGCATGGGCGCTTCCAGCGACTGCATCTGGCCGAAGTCGGGAACACTCGATGGTGGTACCTACGATGGTGTAAACGTGAAGCGCTACGGAGTGAACAACGAGCTGAACTACACGCCCGACTACAAGTTTAAAGAACCGCCCTACAAGCGCATGAACGGCATCGGACTGTTCTGCCATGAGTTCTCACACACCATGGGCCTGCCCGACCTCTACCCCACGACGGCCGAGGCACGCAAGGTTGACAACCAGTCGATGGAGTATTGGGACGTGATGGACGGCGGCGAGTACACCGATAACGGATACACGCCCACTCCCTACACACCGTGGGAGAAAGAGGTGATGGAGTGGACCACGATTCCCGAGCTTACCGATACCGCCCAGGTATCGCTTGCCGACGGCGAATACTATAAGATCCTGCCTGAGGATGCCAGCAGCAACGAGTATGTCATCCTCTACAACAGCCAGAGCAGCGGTTGGCAGAGAGGTGTTTCGAAGCTCGGTCACGGAATGCTTGTCTTCCGCGTCGACTACTCCACCTCCAACGGAACGCCGCGCACCAGCGTCAATCTTGGCGACTATCCGAACAACACTGCCGGCAAGCCGGGCTTCTCGCTGATTCCTGCCGACAGCTTACTCATGAACTATTATCGCGTCTATTCATCGTCGAGCCCGCAGAGTGAAGACAGGCCATATAGCGAGCGTGAATACCAGCTCAGTCATGCCGGCGACCCGTACCCTGGCTCATCGAACGTCATCCGTATCGACTCGATGCAGCTCAATCGCACCGTGATCAACAAGCCGTTGTATAACATCGCCGAGAATGATGGAACGATTACTTTCGACTTCCTGAAGGACTACATCTTGGCAGGCATCGAAGGCATCACCTCAAGCACGTCGGCCGATGGCTCCGTCTACGACCTGCAGGGCCGCAACATCACAACGTCTCGTAACCTCCCCAAGGGCATTTACATCCGTAACGGCAAGAAGTTCGTGGTGAAATAATAAATGGCAAAACATAAAACCTCCCCCAGCTCTTCGAATTGCGAAGGACTGGGGGAGGTTCTTTATTCTCTAATGCTTGTTTTCTAATTCTGCATGTCTAATACACCCGCTCACCAAAGATGGTCGTTCCCACACGCACCAGCGTGGCGCCGGTCTCAATAGCAATCGGGTAGTCGTGGCTCATACCCCACGAGCGTTCCGAGAACGAAGGCTCGTCGGCAAAGTATTTCTGCTTCAGCTCGTCGAACAGGTCGGCGGCCAACTGCATCTCGCTGCGAATCTGTTCCTTATCGTCGACAAACGAAGCCATCATCATCAGACCGCGAATGCGCACATGATGCAAATCCCGCCATTCGCCGCTTTCCAGGAACTGCCGACAGGCATCAGGCGAAAAACCGTACTTCGTCTCTTCTTCGGCAATGTGCAACTCCAACAGCACATCGATGACACGCCCGCAACGCTCCGCCTGCTTGTTGACTTCGCGCAGCAGCTTCACCGTGTCAGCGGCATGAATCATCGAGATAAACGGTGCAAGATACTTCACCTTGTTTGTCTGCAGGTGGCCAATGAAGTGCCACTCCACATCCTTCGGCATCTGCTCCACTTTCTGCATCAGCTCCTGCACGTGGCTCTCGCCGAAGATGCGCTGACCGGCATCATAGGCTTCGCGCAGCATTTCCACGGGATGGAACTTGCTCACCGCCACTAGCCTAACGCCCTCGGGCAGGTCAGACAGTACTTTCTTCAGGTTTTGTGCTACATTGCTCATATCGATCTTATTATATAAAAAAGTATAGTCTCGCAAAATATGAGGCTACTACTGCTCGTACTCAGGCACGTCGTTAGCCTTGTCCTGCTTCACGGAAGCCTCATGCTCGTAGACGTCCATAATCTTCGTCTCGGAGATGTTTGCGATGACATAGTCGATCATCGTGCCACCCATCACCTGCTCAATGTTCTTCACAGCGCCGTTGAACGTGCTGGCCTGAACGAGATAGGTCACCGTTGAGCGCTTCTCCTTCTCCGTCTTCTCGTCGATGGTGATGAACGAGAGCTTGGCCTTATACCAGCGGTCGTCGGCATCATTCTCGCTGAAGAAAATCTCGTGATAGGCTGCCGGGTTGATGTTCTTCACCTCAAACTCACCACTCACGTAGGCCGACATCTCGCGTGTAATGGCCTCTTCGGCCTCACCGAACGAAAGGGCATCCACAACATAGAGTTCCGGCACTTTCTTTGTCATTCCATCCTCCATCTGGCGCTCATAGCGCACTGTGCATTCAAACCAATTGGCTGTTCTGCTTCTCATTTTCTTATACCTTATTAATAATGTTATGATTGAAATTTTGTTCTCGAGGTGTTTTTTACTTGCAGCTGCAAAATTAGTAATTACAATCCAATCTGCAAAACGAAAACACAGATAAATTGTATTTTTTTGGTAACTTTGCGTCATAATTGCAAAGGTTTGGTTGTAATTATAGATAAAAGGAATACGATGATGACAGAAACCGACGAACTGACATTGGCGCGAAAGGCTGCAAAGGGCGACCGACATGCTTGCCAGCAACTGGTGGCGATGCACGGACAGCGTCTTCTGAGGCTGGTCAGCGGGCTGGTGCCTGATGCTGGCGAAGCTGAGGAAGTGTTGCAGGATGCACTTCTGCGGGCGCTGCGCAACCTGGAGAGCTTCGATGCGCAGCGCGGCTCACTCGCCTCGTGGCTCTCCACCATTGCCTGGCACACAGCACTTAACCACCTGCGCTTGCATCGGCGTCCGTTCACCTTGAGCCTTGAGACCGTCGGGCAAGACCTGACAGCAGTTGACGGCAACGCCTTCGAAGCTGAAGAGGAAATGCTCGATGCTGCCTTCTCATCAGGACAATCTGCGCGCATAGAGGCATTAACGAAGGCTTTGCAACAGCTCTCGGCCGATGACAGAACGCTGTTGCGACTGCGCTACACCGACGAGCTCCCCCTCGACGAAATCGCCTCTGCCGTCGGCACTAACACTACGGCTCTTGCCAGCCGTCTCTACCGCATCCGTAAGAAACTCTACAACCTCATCCTAAAAATTGAACAGCAATGAAACAAGTAAATAACGACCTGCGCGAAGCGCTTCGCATGAGCGAACCCGAGGCGCCCCAATTGTCGGCCGACTTTGCCGACCGACTGGCCGAGCGACTGCAGGAAGACGGGACGACAAGCTACGTCAGCCCCTATCACCTCAACAGCCCCTATAGCCCACATAGGTGGTACCGTAGAGTAGCAGCCATCTTCATCGGCGTGCTGATCATCGGCGGCATCGCCCTTGCAGCATGGATGGCCGCTCCTAAAGCCTCCCATCCTGACACCGAAGCGACTACAATAGTACAAAAGAGTAATGTGTCGCCCTCGGGAGACGAAGGGGGAGCGCTCTCGTTCGACAACGTCAGCCTCGACAGCCTGCTCACCACCGTAGCCCAGCACTATGGGCACGCCGTGGTGTTTACCAGCGACTCGCTACGCCAACTGCGCATTACCACCGTTTGGAACGACCAAGAGCCACTAGCCACATTCCTTGAGAGCATGAACGAACTCGACGGGCTGCACTTCCTGGTGAAGGGCGACACCATCTATGTGGAACCAAAACACGAGGAGGGCGCAGAATGAAACGACTTTTCTTATTCTCGCTCTGCTGTTTTGCAATGCTGCTGCCTTGTAAGGCCCAACAAATCACCCACTCGTTTCGCAACGTTACATTGGCCGAGGCACTCACCGTTATCAAGAACGAACAAAAGATTTACTCCCTGACCTTTGTCAACAACGACTTGGAGCGGCTTCAAGTCACGGCGACGCTGAAGCATTTGTCGGTGCCAGAGGCTGTTGAACAGTTATGCAAGGGCTTGCCCGTGAAGGTGAAAGTCAAAGGACATAACATCTACGTGCAATACCATCAACCAAAGAAAGTGGAACGCATGTACATCCAAGGCTATGTATACGACCATCTCACACATGTGCAACTCGTCGGAGCTACTGTGCAACTGCTTGCTGCTGACAGTACAGCCCTCGACACCTGCGAGGCACGGTCGTTTTGGATGTCGGGCGAGAAGAGTGGCTACAACGCCTACTATTCGTTTGTCTTGCCTAAGCTGCCGAAGGACTATCTGCTGCGCGTCAGCTACGTGGGCTATGAAACCACCTACATCCCGCTGAGCCTGAAGAACCTGCGCAAGCGAGAGTACGACCGTTCGCTACCTCCCATTTACATGAAGCGTCAGCGCAACGTGCTCAACGAAGTGAAGGTGACAGCCTCAAAGGTGATGTTCTACTATCGTGGCGACACGCTGGTCTACAATGCCGACGCCTTCCAGCTTGCAGAAGGCTCCATGCTCGATGCTCTCATCCGCCAACTGCCAGGCGTGGAACTAAGAAAGAACGGACAGATATTCCACAACGGCAAGTTCGTAAAGAGTCTGCTACTCAACGGAAAGGAGTTCTTCCGTGGCGATAACCACGTAATGCTCGACAACCTGCCAGCCTACACGGTGAAGGAAGTGAAGATTTACGACAAACTCTCCGAGCAGGCCGAATGGCTGGGCAGCAACGAGGAAAAAGATAAGTACTACGTCATGGATGTGCAACTGAAAAAGGAGTACTCCATCGGGTGGCTAGCCAATGTGGAAACAGGAGGCGGTACTGACGAACACTTCCTTGCGCGGCTCTTTGCCTTGCGCTTCAGCGACCATTCGCGCATCGCCCTATATGCCAACGCCAACAACCTGAACGACAATGGCACACCTGGCGAAAACGGATCGTGGACTCCCAATGCCAGCAACGGTCGACAGACGCTGAAGAAAGCAGGCCTCGACTACAACATCGATGACAGAAACTTAAAGTGGAAGGTAAGCGGCAACGTACAGACGGAGCATGTAGACAACAACTTGCTCACGACTACCAACCGCCAGAACTACCTCAGGAGTGGCGACACCTACGAGCGCGCTGCCAGCCAAAACCGCGACCACAATTTGCGACTCAGCACCAACCACACCATGCAACTGAACGGAAAGAAAGTGCAAACCATCGTCAAACCCAGCCTCACCTACAACCACTGGCGCAACCATTTACAGACACAATCGTCAGCCTTCAACAACATCGATTCCTTATTATATCGAAACACGCAGCAGGGAGCGCAACGAGGGCATCAGCTAAACACATCCCTTGAGGCTTCCGCCACCATCAAGACTACCAACTACAACAGCGATAACCTGAAACTCACGGCCACTGCCACCTACGCCAATCAGGACGACGACCGCCTGAATCGTCAGCAAATCATGCATGGTGCGGCATCACTACACACTTCCTATCTCGACCAACACTTCAGGAACCATCCCGATCGCACGCTGAGATACAATGCTTCAGCCACCTACACCTACACCATCCGTCAAGGCATGAGCCTCGAGACTACCTATGGTTTCAACTATCAGCGCAAAAAGCAAGAGAATACGCTCTATGTGTTTCAACAGGAAGATTCTCTGCATCTCCCTTCTGTCACCGATGCAATGCGCACGCTCGACTTCGCCAATAGTTTCAACAGCTTGTACACAGAGAACGCTCACAACATAAACACCATCCTTTGGTGGTCCCCGAACATCGCTGGCGGCAGGGCAAGTATTAGCCTGCGCTTTCCTTTCACGCTACTCAACCAACGGCTCAACTATCAACGTGGCACGATCGATACTCTCATCACGCGTCGCACCCTGCTCTTCCATCCCGACTGGGGCTATGCCGAATGGCGCAGCAGCAACCAAAAATACAGAGTGTTTTTCGCACCACGCATCTCGGCAAATGCTCCCTCATTGACCCATTTCGTCGACATCCGCGACACTTCCGACCCGTTGAACATACATCTCGGCAACAGTGGCCTGAAAGACACCTACACCTACAACATACAGCTCAATGTGCGCAAGACGCTTCGCGACAAGCAAATCCAACAGGCGGCAGGCATCAGTTTCCGATACATACAGAATGCCTTAGCCATGAGCATGCTCTACGACGAACAGACAGGCGTGCGCACCTACCGTCCCTACAACGTGAACGGCAACTGTCAGTGGCAAATGGGCTATGCCGTAATCGCCCCACTCGACAAGCAGCGAAAACTGCAATTCATGGTGAGACCAGAATTCTACTACATCAAGAGCGTCGATCTTACGGGTACCAGAGGTGTGTTGCAACGCAGCAAAGTAAACACCCTGAAGGCAGAGCTGGAGTCAGAACTGAAATACAAACTCGGCAATCACCAGTTCACACTAGGCACACATGGCTTCTGGCAACACATCAGCAGCCGTCGCGAAGGCTTCGAGAACTTCAATTTAGCCGATGTCACCACCACCTTCACAGCACAGCTGAAACTGCCTTGGAAATTGGAATTCAACACCGATATGAACCTCTACACGCGCCGAGGATACAACGACTCGCAGATGAACACCAATGAATGGGTGTGGAACGCGCGCCTATCGCGACCGTTCCTTAATGGGCAATTGCTTGTGATGCTCGACGGCTTCGACCTGTTGGGGCAGCGAAGCAACGTCACACGCACCATCAATGCACAGGGCCGCGTGGAGACTTGGAACAACACGCTATCCCGCTACTTGCTGTTGCATGTTGTCTGGCGGTGGCACAAGAAGCCAAAAGCAAGGTAAGGAAACATTGTTAGACAATCACTTTTTTGATTAATTAGTAAACCGGCGCCAATGGTTCAAGAATCCTTGGCGCAACCTCTCAGCATGCCTGCACGTGAGTGTAGCATGCTGACTGGTTGTTATAACCGCGGCAACGGCATAGGTCTTCCCTTGTGTCAGCAACTATCTTGGAACTGGTCACTCATGCTCCAGACCGCCCAAAGCATTGCTCCTGTGTCTCTGTTGCAGTCCTTCTGATGAATGAAAGCATTACTCCTGTGGCTTTGTTGCAGTCCTTCTGATGAATGAAAGCATTGCTCCTGTGTCTTTGTTGCAGTCCTTCTGATGAATGAAAGCATTGCTCCTGTTCAGTAAATTAACTTAATTTATTCAGCAAATTAACTTATTTTACTGAGTAAATTAACTTAATTTGCTGAATAAATTAAGTTAATTTACTGAACAAAACAAGTTGTTTTATAAAATGAGTGCAATGCTTACGTGTTTTCAAAGCAATGCTCCGGCAAAACAAAAGCAATGCTCCGGCATAACAAAAGCAATGCTCCGGCATAACAAAAGCTATGCTACAGCAAGACAAAAGCAATTTACTATTTTTGAAGATGTAGGGATGCGACGTGTCGCGTTACTGGAGCAAGGAAGCTCAATCCAATAACGCGGCACGCCGCGTCCCTACATTTTCTTAAAACAATTCTACCTCACGCCATCAGAACTGCTCAAGGATCTCGATGCGTTTCTCGGTGGGTGGATGGGTGGCGAACAAGGAGTTGACGAACGACAGAAGGCCGGACGTCAGCTTCTCGGGATGGATGATGAAGAGCTGGGCTACGTCGTCGCGCTTCACGTCTTGCAGGCCTGGGTCGCCGGAAATCTTCCTGAGGGCGGAGGCAAGTGCCAACGGGTCGCCGCACAGCTCGGCACCGCCTGCGTCGGCCATATACTCGCGCTTGCGGGAGATGGCAAAGCGGGTGAGGAGGGTGAACAAGTAGGCAACGGCCATGCAGATAAAGGCGACGACCAGGATGAGGATGAGCGACAGGCCGGTGCCTCGTCCGTCGCGGTCGCGGCTGCTATAGCGGCCGAACACCATCACATTATTCATCATCCGCGCCGAAAGGCTCATCACTGTAGAGACAATGCCCACAAAGATGATGCTGGTGATAAGTAGGCGGGTGTCGCGATTGCGGATATGCGTGAGCTCATGACCGATGACACCAGCCAACTCGGCATCATTCAGGCGATTGGCGAGACCGGTGGTGACGGTAACCGTATAGCTATTCTTGTCGATTCCACTGGCGAAGGCATTGAGTTGCTCGTCGTCGACAATGTTTATCTTCGGCATATCCATTCCACAGGTCATGCATAGGTTCTCCACGATGTTATAGATGCGGGGATTCTCGCGCCGCTCCAGGGGACGGGCGCCGGTGGCATGACGAATCATGCTGGTATTGGCGAAATAGGCGATGCAGAACCACAGCCCTACTCCACCTACCACCCACGGCAGCGTTTGCAGGAAGTAGTAGTTCACCTGCTCAATGCTTACCTGGTTCACGAAGTTGCCATAGTCGTCGTAGTAGCCGTTGCCCAGATAGCTCACCACCATGAGAAACACCCAGATCATGCCCAGGATGATCAAGGGGAAAAGCAGTAGCAACACGATGCTCATCATGTTGTTACGACTGATCTGTGTTTGTATTCCGACGTATTTCAAAACATCTATTACTGCTTCGCAGCGTTCAAAAGGTTCAAAAGTTCTTTCTCCACTTCGTTACGAAAGCGGCAGAGCCGAGCGCAAATGTCGCTACGCAGCGTTCAATGGGTTCAAAGCTTAAAGGCACCTGCGGCAAAGGTAAAGTGCATCGCACAGGTGAGATGCGACACACGAGGATTCATCCTGCATTCCCCCTCCCTACGGGGGAGGGGTCAGGGGTGAGGCCTATTAATTGAAGTTTATCTCCGGTGCTTTGTCGAGGTTGGCACGTTCCTCGGTGGAAACCTCGAACATCGGCTCCTTGTGGAAACCGAACAGGCCGGCGAAGATATTCGACGGGAATGTCTGAACGGCATTGTTGAGCTCGCGCGTAGCAGTGTTGAAGTAGCGGCGAACGGCAGCCAGCTTGTTCTCGATGTCGGCAATCTCGGTCTGCAGCTGCAGGAAGTTCTGGTTGGCCTTCAGGTCGGGATAAGCCTCAAGGGAGATCTTCAGCCCCGACAAAGCACTCGTCAGCGCATTCTCTGCCTGAATCTTATCGCCGATGGTAGAAGCATTCATTGCGGCCGAACGAGCTTCGGTGACGCGTGTGAGCACTTCCTTCTCATGCTCGGCATAGCCCTTCACAACAGCCACCAGCTGTCCCACGAGGTCGTGGCGCTGCTTCAGCTGCACATCGATGTTTGCAAATGCGTTCTCACGATTGTTGCGCAGTTTCACAAGGTTGTTGTATACGCCAACAGCCCATAATCCCAGTACTGCAATGACTGCAAGGAGAATCAAAAGAATACTCATAGACTACTTTTTTTGTTAGTTAAACGTGTTATTTGCTGACAAAGATAATGAAAAATGCAGACAATGCAAAGAATTTAACGTTTTTTCTACTGTTTGCATGAAAAAAGGTAAAGATAGGAGGGGCTGGGGGAGGCTCCCAAAAGAAAAAGCGGCCATCACCCTTTTAGAGGATCATGACCGCTTTTTTGCTATACACATTTCTCTACTTTTTCAATGCTCGCATAACCTTCTCGTAATAACGCTGCGTGCTCTTTACTTTGTAGTTCACACCGCCGTTCCACGAACGAATGGCCTTCTCTACGTTATTCTTCGGGTTATACCATGACTGGATGAGCAGGAACATCTCCTTTGACTTCTCAACGTTGAATCTGTCTGATAACTTGTAGCGCTTCTTGCTTTTTCTTTGCTTCAGTATCTCATTACAGTCTTCAACCAAAATCGGAGTAATCTGCATCGCGCCGACTTGATTGCCGTTCTTCGCACGATGATTTCCATTGCTCTCCACCTCGATAATTGCCTCCATCACCGGATTCCAATCGAAGTTTCTCGTCGTTGCTCTACTACCATTGCCTGCTGCCAGAGCAGAATGTGGGTTCGATGTCATCATTAGCAGTGCAACCACTGCACTCATTAATAATTTATTCATAACAAATCGTTTTGGGAGTCGTAGGCATCAGAAAAAGCAGCGCATGCCCATGAGCGACCAGCATTAGAAGCAAAGGCGAGAATCGAGAGAGTTTCGAAACGGTGAAACAAGATTCTACTGATCCTATGTTCGCTCTGACTCCGTTAATACTATGGATGATCTTCCGAAACAAAAGGAAGCACCATCACTGTTACGGCTGCAAAGGTACGAACTTTTTCTGACATATGCAAACTTTCGAGCCTTTTTCTACATTTTTTAAGATTATTAAAGTGTTGAAAATCAATTATTTGCCCTCAAAACCTGAAGGAAAACGCCTGCAAACGGGGCCTCCCAACGGTAGTTTTCCACCGTGCTCGCCCATCGCCCTACGTTTATCCATATCTCATTGTATATCAATTATTTACATGCATTTCCCTTAAAGTATTCTTTAACGTAACTCCACATCTCCTTCTTGACCTGCATCAAGTGCAAATAGAATGCATTTTTACGGAAAAATAGAATGAGATGTCTGAAGTCTCGCAAGCTCCATTTCCCAAGGGCTCAAAAGGGCTTCGCTCGGCTTTGCCGCTTTCAGAGCGCAGCGGGGAAAGAAAGGGGCTTAAAGGGAAGTAAAGGGACGAATGATTTGCAGCCAACTGTAGGGGCAGGCCCCTGTGTCTGCCCGTGAGTTTGGGGAGGTATGTGCATGCTGGTTGTTCGCTGCGTGTTCGCTCTTGTTCGGGCAGACACAGGGGTCTGCCCCTACGGCTGGTCTTTCTACCTTCAGCAACGAAACAATTGTCCCCTTATGCCCTTTTCTCCCCTTTATGCCCTTTATACCCTTTTGTTTTGGGGTCGTCCGCATCGCGGATAAAACACTTTTGCTTACCCGCATCACGGATAACATCCTCTCCTCCCACAACCAGCAAATTGGCACGAAATAAGAAAATAATGTGCAGAAAAGTAACTTTCATCGCGTTTTTCTTGTTAAAATGAAAGATTATTTGTACTTTTGCACTCATTCTATTATTCACACAACTTATCAACACAAAATTCAGGACAACAATGATCTGGAACCCGAACAAAGAATGCATGAGCCGTGACGAGATGAGCGCCCTACAGGGTAAGCGGCTCAATAAAATCGTGACGTATGTCTACCACAACGTGCCTTTCTACAGGCACAAACTGCAGGAGCTCGACATACGGCCCGACGATATTCAAACCATCGAGGACATCAAGCGCCTGCCGTTCACCACGAAGCAAGACCTGCGCGACAACTATCCTTTCGGTCTGCAGGCAGCTCCCAGGAGTGAAATCATTCGCGTGCATGCATCGTCGGGAACAACGGGCAATCCTACCATCGTAGGCTATACACGCAAGGACATCGGCGTGTGGAGCGAGTGCATGGCCCGCTGTCTCACCGCCTATGGCATCACACGCAACGACACCTTCTCGGTGAGCTACGGCTACGGACTCTTCACGGGCGGACTCGGCGCACACTATGGCGTTGAGCACCTCGGAGCATCGGTGGTGCCGGCTTCAACGGGAAACACCGAGAAGCACCTGAAGCTCATTCGCGACCTGGGCGTCACGGGCATCGCCTGCACTCCGTCTTACGCACTCTATCTGGCTGAGACAATGGACCGCCTCGGCATCACGAAAGACCAGATCAAGCTGCGCGTCGGCGCCTTCGGTGCTGAGCCTTGGACGGAGCAGATGCGTCAGGAAATCGAGGAGCGGCTCGGACTGAAGGGCTACAACCTCTATGGCTTGAGCGAAATCATGGGACCGAGCGTGAGCTACGAATGTGAGGAGCAGCACGGCAGCCATATCTGCGAGGACCACTTCTATCCGGAAATCATCGACCCGGTGACACTCGAGCCGCTGCCGATGGGCCAAACAGGCGAGCTGGTGTTCACAACGCTTACGAAGGAAGGCATGCCGCTATTGCGCTATCGCACTCGCGACCTCTGCTCGCTGCTGCCCGGCGACTGCCCCTGTGGCCGCACCAGTGTTCGCATGGGACGCATCGAGGGCCGCTCCGACGATATGCTTATCATCCGTGGAATCAACGTCTTCCCGTCGCAGGTGGAGAGTGTTGTGCTGAGCATGCAGGAGTTTGCACCACGCTACATGCTCGTCGTCGACCGCAAGAACAACCTCGACACGCTGCAGGTGCAGGTGGAGCTGCGTCAGGAGTACTTCACAGAGACCTTCGACACACCGGCAGCCATCGACGCACTCGAGAAGAAGCTCGCCAATCGCCTGAAGAGTGTGCTGAGCATTTCGGCAAAAGTGCAGCTGAAGGCCCCGAACACCATCGAGCGTTCACAGGGAAAGAGTGCTCACGTCATCGACCTGCGCAAGCTCTAACCGCTGCTCCACCCTTCCACATGAATCGGAAACAACAAACAAACCAATCATAACTTCGAACCCAAAAAGAATGAAAGAAAATTCGCAATCTCCCTATTTCAACCCCGAATTAGAAACCATGTCGCGGGCCGACCTGGAGAAACTACAGTTGGAAAGGCTGCAGAAGACCGTGAAGCATTGCATGAATGCTGAGTTCTACCGCCGACGCTTCAAGGAGTTGGGCATCACACCCGACGACATCAAGTCGCTCGAAGATGTCCAGCGCCTGCCGTTCACAACGAAAGAGGACCTGCGCGACAACTACCCCTTCGGCCTTGCATGTGTGCCACTCAGGGAGTGCACACGTCTGCACTCGTCGAGTGGTACGACGGGAAATCCCACGGTGGTACTCCACACGCAACGCGATATCGACGAATGGGCAAATGCCGTTGCCCGCTGTCTGTGGATGGTAGGCAGCCGCCCCGACGATGTGTTCCAGAACTCGGCCGGCTACGGTATGTTTACGGCCGGACTGGGCTTCCAGTATGGTGCCGAGAAGGTGGGCATGCTCACCGTTCCTGCCGCCGCTGGTAACACGAAGCGACAAATCAAGTTCATTCGCGACTTCGGAACAACGGTGCTTCATGCCATTCCCTCCTACGCCTCACGCATCTACGAGGTGATGAAGGCTGAGGGCGTCGACCCACGGAAGGACACGCAGCTGCGCGTGCTTTGCATCGGTGCAGAGCCGCACAGCGAGGAGCAGCGCCAGCGCATCGAGGAGAATCTGGGAGTGAAGGCCTACAACTCGTATGGCATCTCGGAGATGATGGGCCCCGGCGTAGCATTCGAATGTCAGGAGCAGAACGGACTACACATCTGGGAGGACTATTTCATCATTGAGATCATCGACCCGGTGACTCTCAAGCCCGTTCCCGATGGCGAACTCGGCGAACTGGTCATCACCACCATCAACCGCGAGGCAATGCCGCTGCTGCGTTATCGCACACGCGACCTCACACGCCTCCTGCCCGGCGACTGTCCTTGCGGACGCAACCATCGCCGTCTGGCTCGACTTCAGGGCCGCAGCGACGACATGCTTATCCTGAAGGGCGTGAACATCTTCCCCATCCAGATCGAGAAGATTCTGCTGAAGTTCAAGGAACTCTCCACCGACTACCTGATCACCGTCGAGACCAAGGGCGATTCCGACATCATGACCGTTGAAGTGGAACTCAACACCCTCTTCTCCGACGACTATCAGCAGCTGGTACAGCTCGAGAAGAACATCACACGCCAGCTGAAGGACGAAATCCTGATCACACCAAAGGTGAAACTCGTGCGAAAGGGCTCCCTCGCCGTGAGCGACGAGAAGAAGGCCGTCCGTGTGCGTGACCTCCGCAAGCTCTTCTAAGCACTCGCATGCAAGGTCCAACCGTTCAAGCGTTTCAAACGATACGTCTATTTAATCATTCATAACATTTCAACCCCAAAATTCTATGACTGCAAAACAACTATCCATCTTCATGGAAAACCGCTCAGGCACACTCATCAATGTGCTTGAGGTATTGAAAAAGGCGAAGATCCAAATTCTGGCATCTACCATCGCCGACACTGCAGAGTACGGCATCTACCGCATCATCTGCGATCAGCCGAAGGAAGCCTTTGCCGAGCTGCAGGCAGCAGGAGTTGCCGTAGCGCTCTCCGATGTCTTCGCACTCGAACTCGACAACGTCCCTGGTGGCGCTGCCGATGTTGTCAGAACCATCAGCGAGGCTGGCATCAGCATCGCCTACCTCTATTCTTTCACGCACAAGGGAAAGGGCATCCTCATCTTCCGCACCGACAACATGGATGAAGCCCGTGAGGTCATCACCAAAAACAACCTGAAGTACATCTGCGGAAAAGACATCAGCGAACTCTTCTAGCACAAGCGAAAAAAACATCGCTCGGCAGTTCTAGCCAGTTCTAGCCACACGCGAGAAGAACATCAAGCACATCCTACAAACACAAGGAGGCAGAGAGCACCACTCCCTGCCTCCTTTGTTTTTCCACCACAACACCCAGCCGTAGGGGCAGACCCTATTGCTACCCTCCTTCGGAGGGGCTGGGGGAGGTCGTCTGCCCGAACACCCGGCGTGGAGCCCCTCCTCCAGGCATCCAGCGTGGAGCCCCAAAGGGGCGGCAGAATACAGGCAGGCGGTGAAGCGAAGCGACGCTCGGCGACGAAGGAGACGCTTTCGTAGCGTCGCGGAGAAAGAACCCCTGCTAGAACGTTCACAACAAACCAAACCCCGACGGGGTGACAGAATTCTGTCGGGCCTTCGGCACTTAAATACATGTAGACTGACCTTACAGGGGTTTCGTTTCGCTACGCTTCACTCCACCGCCTGCCTGTGTTCTTGCCAGGCCTTCGGCCTTCGTTCTCCCCTCCCCTTTTGGGGAGGGAGGGTCAGGATAGGGCAACAAAAAGAGCCCCGCAGTCTCGTGACCACAGGGCTCTCACTTGAAAAAAAGGCGGCTACCTACTCTCCCACATTGCATTGCAGTACCATCGGCGCAAGCGGGCTTAACTTCTCTGTTCGGAATGGGAAGAGGTGGGACCCCGCCGCTATAACCACCTAAAG
>JAEEGF010165299.1_pt1 | contig 50440 bp, 58 predicted proteins | sample 9134171 | NCBI WGS metagenome assembly JAEEGF01 (sample SAMN16246542, study PRJNA631951) | gut metagenome | biome: gut microbiome; feature: rumen; material: AP-attached | host: Bos | place: Iran: Karaj | collected 2018-10
GCTGGCTGTTTATTGATATGGACTTGCAGGTGTCGGGGCGTATCAGAATAATCGGCAGAGTGTCCGATGGCGCGAACGGAGCGAATACAAATCCGAAACGCCCGTCCAGTTCGCTTGCTGAACGCAGAGTGGCGACAGGACCGCTGTTTTGCGCTATCAGCGTGGCCTTGCTTTGCTCGGGGAACCGGAAGTATGCGTAGGTCTCCATTTGCTCTTACTTTTTACGCACGATTATGTTTGTCACTTGGACGCTCGATACGAGTTCGGACTCCGAGTTGAGTATGTTCACCTGCCATTGGTGTATTGTCGCGCCTTTGTGTATGATTTTGGCGATGGCTTTCACTCTGTCGCCTTTTACAGCAGCCTTTATGTGGTTGCCGGAAACGTTTATGCCCATCGGGATGCAGTCAGGACAGAGCGCCAATGACCCTACGCCGGCGAGCGACTCCGCCATAGATAGCGACGCGCCTCCGCTCAGAAATCCGAAAGGCTGGCAGTTGCGCTCGTCCACAGGCATTGTGGCGGCGCATGTGTCTGGATCCGGGGTCGATAGGTATTCTATGCCGATGCTTCTTGACAGTCCGTCTTTCTCCAGCATCTTCGCTTTTAAAAGTTCTATGTCCATTGTGCCTGTATTTCTTCACAAATATAAGAATAACGACGGGAATATGCTATTTTTTGCACTTGTGCCGACTCTGTTGCGGCGAGCTTGTTGATTGCGAAATATTCTGAGTGAAAAATGTTTATATTAGCACATTCAAAAAGGAGCATGAAGATACTTGTAGATATAGGGAATACGAGTGCGAAGCTTGTAGTCAGCGACAATGGTGAATTTGTGCATTTCGAGCATAAGTCGGAGCCATGGCGCGACTTGTTGCGAAGGCTTGCCGTGTCTTATAAGCTTGATGAGGCTGTCGTCTCCACAGTTGTCGGCGATGACATTGAGTTTGTAGAAGCGTTGCGCGACATTTCCGTGCCTTGCCGCTGCATAAGCCGTGACACGCCATGCAGAAGCAAGACGCTGCAGGGCATACCCGAAACCTATGGCGCCGACCGCTTGGCTGCCGACTATGGCGCTGTGGCACAGGATTTGAACAGCACGATACTGGTCATCGACGCAGGGACGTGCATAACTTACGACCTGATTTCGTCGGACGGCAGATTCCTGGGCGGCGTGATTTCGCCAGGTGTGCAGCTTAGACTGAATGCCATGCACGATTACACAGCAAAATTGCCGTTGGCGAAGGCCGAGAAGGAGGCTCCGCTTCTAAGCGACAACACGATAGGCAACCTGATGTCGGGCGCAGTGAATGGCGCTCGCATGGAGATTGCCGGTTTCGTGAGCAAGCTGTCCGAAACCTATGCCGACCTGCATGTTTTTGTCACGGGCGGCGATGGTCTCGACCTGTCGGCCGATGTGCAATGCAAGGTGACTTATGACCCGCACCTCGTTTTCAAGGGTTTGGATTCTATATGAGTCGTATTGCTTGAATTGCAAGGTTTCGGTACATAGTGTGTATTTTTATGTATCTTTGTACATTTTATAACCTAGATTCCCAATAAGGAAATAGAAAACAGAATAACGAATAAAATAAGAAATCGAATGAAAAAAACTTTGATCATTGCAACATCGCTTGCAGCAGTATTATTATCATCGTGTGTTAAGGATTCACAGGAATACAAAGACCTGCAGGCTGTCAACGACTCTTTGGAGGCTGTCAATGCCAGCAAGGACAAGGAAATGGCCAACTACCTTCAGGCACTGAACGAGATTTCAGACAACTTCCAGGCTATCGCGGCTTCAGAGTCGCTCATTAACGCCGATGCTGCCGACGAGAACATCAAGTATGATGCGGCTCAGAGAATCAACAAGAACCTGAAGCTCATGGCAGAGGCGCTGCAGAAGAACAGACAGAAAATCGCTCAGCTGCAGCAGATGGCTAAGAAGAGCGGCAACCAGAACAAGGAGCTGCAGGAGACTATAGCAAGACTGCAACAGCAGCTCGAGGCAAGAGCGTTCTCTATGGACTCTTTGGCTGACGTTCTGCGCCAGAAGGACGAGAGAATCTTCCAACTCGACTCTGCTGTGACTAAGCTTACCGAGGAGAATATCCAGAAGACTGCCCTGATTGCTCAGCAGGAGGACGAGATGTCGTCTGCTTACTACGTGTTCGGTTCTAACAAGGAACTCAAGGCACAGCGCATCATCACAAAGGAAGGCGTCTTCAAGCGCTCTCAGATTCTTCAAAAGGACTTCAACAAGGATTACTTTGTGAAGGTTGACATCAGAACAACAACAAAGATTCCTTTGTACAGCAAGAAGGCGAGAATCCTTACTTCGCACCCTGACAAGTCTTATGAATTGAAGGACGAGAACGGCAACAAGACTCTTTACATAAAGGACTACAAGCAGTTCTGGAGCATCTCTAAGTATCTCGTGGTTCGTACCGACTAATGTGTGAACCACTTGGTTGAACCTTTAAAACTAATACTATGAGGAATTTGTTTATTTTATTGCTGGCGATTCTCGCGCTGCCTATGTCGGCTTCTGCGCAGGATGTCTATGCTGACAGCCTCGCGCCAAAACCGTCCGACGAGGTGGACTACGCTAACGAGATAACCCAGAACCTTTGCGCCTACGCAATGAATGGCCGTGGATACGGCAAAGGCGGCAACAAAGCGGCGGCTGACTATATCGTTAGCCAGTTCAAGGAAATCGGCATCGATCCTGTCGGCTCCTCATACATGCAGCCATTCTACGTGTCTGCTAACACGTTCCCTAACAGAATGACACTGCAGCTTAACAGCAACTACCTTGTGGCTGGAACCGACTTCATGATTGACCCTTCGAGCCCTTCTGTGAGCGGCAGCTACGATGCTGTCGTCATAACACGCGCTGAGCTCAATGACGCTATGACGCGTATGAACAAGATTCGTGACGCGAGAGGCAATTTCATAATTGTGGACAATACTAATTATGAAGGCGAGACACGCAATGTGGCTTATAAGATAGACCAGCTGGTGGAGCAGTTCAAGACCGACGCGCAGATTCAAGTCAAAGGTGTTATCATATATGATACAGTGCGCTATTCAAAGATGATTTGGTCAACATCGGATCATCAGGGCATGCGTCCTGTGTTCTATGTGGGTACTCCTCAGGACATCGAGTCGATAAGGAAGGTCAAGGTGCAGGCCGATGCGGCTTTCGTGCCTCAGACAACCACATACAACGTGGTGGCTGTTGAGCCGGGTACTGTCTATAAGGATTCGTTCATCGTGATTTCGTGCCACTACGACCACCTCGGCACCATGGGCGAGGCTGTCTATCCGGGAGCTAACTGCAGCGCCAGCGGCGTGGCTATGATGCTTCAGCTTGCCAAGCATTTCCATACCATAAAGCCAAAGTACACTATGGTTTACATAGCGTTCTCCGGCCATGAACTTGATATGGCTGGCGGCAAGACTTTGATAAAGTATCCGCCGGTGAAGCTGAAGAATGTGCAGCTCGTTCTTGACTTTGACCTCATGGGTAACGGAAGCTCTGGCATAAAAGTCGTGAACGGGAACAATTATCAGGAGCTTATGCAGAGAATGGTGAAATTAGCTCACGATTATAAGTTCGTGCCTGAGGTTGATTTGAAGAGAAACGCAAAGCAGAGCGAGTCGTATCTGTTCCATGAGCTGGAGATTCCAAGCTTCTTCATCTATTCTGTAGGCGGAAGCTTTGACTACAAAAACATGAAAGACACGCCTCAAATGCTGCCTTACACAAGGTTCGCTGAAATGCAGAGTCTTATAACTCGTTTCTTGGAGACAATAAAATAGTTTTAATCATACTCATGAAGAACGCAAGTCTTGACTGGCTTGCGTTCTTTGTATGTAGAATGCTGATATGCCCAATATTATAACATATACTGAATTTGACGACTGTGGCGGAGTCGTTGGCTTTACGACAACGAGAGAAGGCGGTGTGAGCAAGGATGACAGGTTTTCCTCGTTTAATGTCGGAACATACACGAATGATGACAAAGAGTGCGTCGATGCTAATCGCGAGATTTTGTGTCAGGAACTCGGCATAGACAAATCGAGGTTGTTCAACGCACATCAGACTCATGGCGACAGGATTGTCTGCGTGGATGAGGCTGTTCTCGGGATGTCTGAAAGCGAGGTCGCAGGGCTGCTTGACGGCTGCGACGGATTGGTGACATCGCTTAGAGGTGTCTGTGTGACAGTCACGACGGCTGACTGTGTCCCTGTCCTGCTCTGCGATAAGAAACGCAAGGTGATTGCTGCGGTTCATTCCGGTTGGCGTGGCACATTGCTCAACATATCGGCAAAGGCAGTGGCAGTGATGAAGGAGAAGTACGGCTGCGACGTTTCCGACATTGTCTCGGTCGTTGGCCCGTGCATAAGCCAGGAAAACTATCAAGTGGGTGTGGATATGAGAACCCGTTTCGTGGAACAGAACTCTTCGTTTACATCATTCTTTGCTGATGATAAGTCCGATAGCGAAAAGTGCTTCATGGATATTCGTGGAATTGTCAGAAAGGAACTGGAGGATGAAGGCTTGCGGGATGTTTTTGTGTCTGAGCATTGCACATTCAGAGATGCGGATTTATTCTTTTCTGCAAGACGGCAAGGCGTTGATTCCGGACGAATGCTTTCCGGGCTTGTTATGAAGGCGTAAATAAAGAAAAACGGCTCCGAAATCTCGGGGCCGCTTTTCTTTATTTATTTTCGAAAGGTATTATTTCTTGAAGTATCTGTTGAAGAGTCCTTCGAAGCCCTTGCCGTGGCGAGCCTCGTCCTTGGCCATCTCATGTACAGTATCGTGGATAGCGTCGAGGTTCTGAGCCTTCGCGTTCTTGGCGATGCGCATCTTGTCCTCGCATGCGCCTGACTCTGCCATCATTCTCTTCTCGAGGTTTGTCTTAGTGTCCCATACGATGTCGCCGAGCAACTCTGCGAACTTTGCTGCGTGCTCAGCCTCTTCCCAAGCGTAGCGCTTGAAAGCCTCGGCAATCTCTGGGTAGCCTTCTCTGTCGGCCTGTCGGCTCATCGCCAAGTACATGCCGACTTCCGAACATTCGCCGTTGAAGTGTGCGTTCAGATCCTTGATCATTTCCTCGCTGCATCCCTTTGCTACTCCGAGTTCGTGCTCAGTTACAAAGTTCAAGCCGCCGTTTTCCTCAACTTCTTTAAACTTAGAGGCTGGTACGCCGCATTGTGGGCATTTTTCTGGTGCGCTGTCACCTTCGTGTACATAACCGCATACTGTGCAGATGAATTTCTTTTTCATGGTTGATTGGTTTTAGGTTGAAAAATATGGTTTATTGGTTTCTGCATTCAGGACAAAGTCCTTTTAAATACAATTCTTTTTCTGTTATTTCAAATCCGCTGGTGCTTTCAAAATTGATGCTCTTCAGCTCTTCGTTTTTCAGTCTTATGTCGAAGATATTGCCGCATCCGCAGCATTTGAAGTGCGCGTGCTGGCTTGTGTCTCCGTCATATCTTGTCGTGTTCTCGTCGATGTTGAGTGTCAGTATCGCTCCAGCCTCGGCGAACAGTTTCAGCGTGTTGTAGATTGTCGTTTTAGACAATGTCTCAATCCGTTCTGAAAGTTCATGGTGTATCATGTCCACAGTAGGGTGGTTCTTGTGGTTTAGTAGATATTCCATGATAGCCACTCTCTGTACAGAAGGCTTTATGCCGTACTCTTTCAGTCTTTCTGCTGCTTTGCTCATTCTGTTTTGTCTTGCGTGTTGCCACACTCACCTTTGGCAAATATAGAAATAGTTTTTTAATTACAAATATGTAATGAGTACAATTTTATAATTTATACAGATTTTTTTATTGAGTAAAAAAATAAGCAGAACCAAATTTGATTCTGCTTATCTGTTTGTTGAGTGATGCCGCTTTTATCTTACTGCATTCACGGCTACTTCTATAGCCTTGTCGATGCCTTCGGCTTTGCTTCCGCCGGCAGTTGCCAGGAATGGCTGTCCTCCTCCGTTTCCTCCAATTTCCTTGGCAGCCTCTTTCACGATGTTTGTCGCGTTCAGTCCTGCGTCAACAAGCGGTTTGCTTATCATGATTAAGAGCATTGGCTTGTTGTTGTTTATCAGTCCGGCAACGAACATGAACTTTTCTTCGGCGAATTTGTTTCTGAGTATTGACGATATGCCTCTTGCCATCTCTACGTTCAAGTCGGCTATGCGAGAGATTTTCACCACTTTTGTTCCATTCACGTCGATTGCGCTGTTTGCGAACTTCTCTGCCATGATGGAAATCTTCTCCTGTGTGAATGCCTCGACTTTCTTCTTCAGCTCGGCGTTCTCGGAAACCTCTTTGGTTATTGTGGCTACGAGGTTAGGCGCGTTGTTGAACAGGCTCTTGATTCCGTTGAGGATGTCCTGCTGCATGTCGAAGTACTCTTCGGCTTTCTCGCCTGTCAGAGCCTCGATTCTGCGCACTCCTGCAGCTACGGAAGCCTCTGCTGTTATCTTTATCATTCCTATAGAGCCGGTTCTCTTGGTGTGTGTTCCACCGCAAAGCTCAATGCTTGGTCCGAACTTTACGACACGCACTTTCTCGCCGTACTTCTCGCCGAAAAGCGCCATGGCTCCGAGCTTTCTTGCCTCGTCGATAGGCATTTCGCGCTCTTCCTCGAGTATGATGTTCTGGCGTACAAGTCTGTTTGCCAGCTGTTCTGCCTTTCTGAGCTCCTCGTCGGTCACTTTCTGGAAGTGCGAGAAGTCGAAACGCAGGTAGTCTGGAGTTACGAGCGAGCCCTTCTGCTCAACGTGTGTGCCGAGCACTTCGCGCAGAGCGTAGTCTATAAGGTGTGTGGCTGTGTGGTTGTTTTCTATGTTCTGGCGTCTGTTTGCGTCAACTTTAGCCTTGAACGACGCAGTCACGTCCTTTGGCAGGTTCTTGCAGATGTGTATGCTCAGTCCGTTCTCCTTCTTCGTGTCGATTATCTTGACAACCTCGCCGTCGCACTCGATTACTCCGCTGTCGCCGCACTGTCCACCCATTTCTCCATAGAATGGCGTAGGGTTGAGGACGAGCTGGTACATTTCTTCGTTCTTCTGTTTTACCTTGCGGTATCTCAGGATTTCTGTGTCGGCTTCCAGTGTGTCGTATCCCACGAACTGGCTTTCGCCTGGCTTAATCGAAATCCAGTCGCCGGTCTCAACAGCAGCGGCGTTGCGGGCTCTTTCCTTCTGCTTTGCCATTTCGGATTTGAACTCTTCCTCGTTGGTTGTCAGCCCGTTCTCTTTGAGGATGAGCTCAGTCAGGTCGAGTGGGAATCCGTAAGTGTCGTAGAGTGTGAACGAGTCCTTTCCGCTGATTTCGGTCTTGCCGTTCTTCTTGGCTTCTGCCATTACTCCGTCAAGGAGTTTGATGCCGGTTTCCAGTGTGCGGAGGAATGACTCTTCTTCTTCTTTTATGACTTTCTCTACCAGTGTCTTCTGTGCCTCCAGCTCTGGATAAGCCTCGCCCATCGACTCTATCAGCGTAGGGAGCAGCTTGCAGAGGAATGGCTCTTTCTGGCCGAGGAACGTGTATGCGTATCTCACGGCACGGCGCAGGATTCTTCTGATCACGTATCCGGCCTTGGCGTTGCTTGGCAGCTGTCCGTCGGTTATTGAGAACGCGATTGTTCTTATGTGGTCGGCCACGACTCTCATGGCGATGTCCTTCTTGGCGTCGTCCTTGTACTTGCAGTTTGACAGCTCGCCAATCTTGCTGATGAGCGGCTGGAATACGTCAGTGTCGTAGTTCGACTGCTTGCCTTGCATAGCCATGCAGAGGCGCTCGAATCCCATGCCGGTGTCAACGCATTTCGCAGGCAGCGGCTCGAGATTGCCGTCGGCCTTGCGGTTGAACTGCATGAACACGAGGTTCCATATCTCCACAACTTGTGGGTTGTCCTTGTTCACGAGCTGCTCTCCTGGAGTCTTGGCTCTCTCGGCTTCGTCTCTCAGGTCGATGTGTATCTCGGAGCATGGTCCGCATGGTCCCATGTCGCCCATCTCCCAGAAGTTGTCGTGCTTGTTTCCGTTTATGATTCTGTTCTTTGGTAGATACTGTCCCCAGAACTCGGCAGCCTCGTTGTCTCTCTCGAGTCCTTCGGCCTTGTCGCCCTCGAATACAGTGGCGTACAGTCTGCTCTTGTCGAGCTTCAGCACTTCTGTCAGGTATTCCCATGCCCATGAGATAGCCTCTTTCTTGAAATAATCGCCGAACGACCAGTTGCCGAGCATCTCGAACATGGTGTGGTGGTATGTGTCGTGTCCGACTTCCTCAAGGTCGTTGTGCTTTCCGCTCACGCGAAGGCATTTCTGTGAGTCCGCCACTCTTGGATACTTGCGAGGGGCGTTGCCCAGGAAGATGTCCTTGAACTGGTTCATACCAGCGTTGGTGAACATGAGTGTAGGGTCGTTTTTTACAACCATAGGAGCAGAAGGCACGATGTGGTGCTCTTTGCTGGCGAAGAAGTCCAGGAAGGACTTTCTTATTTCTTTAGCAGTCATAGGTTTTTGGTTATGTTTGTTTACTGGCGGTTGTGGGCGCGTGTTGCACGAAGATGAATCGTGTGGCTCATAACTCGCTCAGGGATTGCAAAATTACATCATTTTTCCTATTTTTGGAAATTATACGTTTTACAAAGGAAAAATGTCTAAGGCAAAATATCACTTTAATCCTAAAACACTGTCTTATGAAAGGATTAAGGTATCCACTTGGCAGAAAATTAAGAAGGTGCTGCTTCATGTGCTGTCTTCGTTCTCGCTCGGCGTGTGTTTCTTCTTCATCTTTGCGTTTTTTATCTCGTCTCCATACGAGAAACGCCTGAGAGAGGAGAATAAGCGCCTGTCCTCGCAATATAAGCTTTTGGACAAGAGACTTGACGAGGTGCAAGGCGTGCTGGAGGACCTTCAGCAGAGAGATGACAATATATACAGGGTGATTCTTGGCGGTCAGCCTATATCGTCAAGTGTGAGGAAGGGTGACTATGTGAGTTCGAGGTACGAGTATCTGGACGATTTGAGTAACGCCGACTTGGTGAAGGCTGCGACAAAGAGAGTCGATGAGGTGAGGCGCATGACGTATGCTCAGTCAAGGTCGTATGACGAGGTGATAGAGCTGAGCAAAAACAACAAAGAAAGACTTGAGCATATACCAGCCATACAGCCGGTTTTTAACAAGGACCTTAAATATATGGCTTCTGGTTATGGCCGGCGAGTGGACCCGGTGTACCATACGCTGAAGTTTCATGCGGGAATGGACTTCGCCGCTCCGACCGGAACGAAGATTTTCGCCACGGGAGATGGCAAGGTCACGCTGGCGGAATGGAAGCAGGGTTATGGCAAGTGTGTTATCATAAGCCATGGCTACGGCTATGAGACGTTGTACGCTCACATGAATGACTTCAATGTCAGGGCAGGGCAGGAGGTGAGACGAGGCGATGTTATAGGCTTTGTCGGCTCGACGGGAAAGTCGACAGGCTCGCATCTGCATTACGAGGTGCATGTGAACGGCTCGCCTGTGAATCCGCAGAACTATTATTACGCGGATCTCTCGCCCGAGGAGTATGACAAGATGCTGCAACTCACAGAAAACAATGCGAAGGTGTTTGATTAGCATGCTTCATTATATTATATTTGATGATGAAATCCACGTTATATAAAAAAGGTAGGAGCTATGAATGATAAAACGAATATGCCGCCGATAACAGCAGAAGAGCAGGAACTGGCGGACAGACAGATGATTCAGCATGACTATGACTTGCTGCTTGAGGATTATAGAAATTCGGGTCATAATCTGAATTATGACCTGGTGGATAAGGCGTTCCAGTTCGCCAACAAGGCGCATGCTGGCGTCAGAAGACGTTCTGGTGAGCCGTATATGCTTCACCCTCTGGCTGTGGCGAGGATTGTCGTCAAGGAGATAGGACTCGGCACGACTTCTATATGTGCGGCGTTGCTGCACGATGTGGTCGAGGATACCGACTATACGGTGGAGGACTTGCAGAATATCTTCGGCGAGAGAATCGCTAAGATTGTTGACGGACTCACGAAGATTTCTGGAGGCGTGTTCGGCACTCATGCGTCGTCGCAGGCTGAGAACTTCAGGAAGCTGCTTCTTACCATTTCCGAGGATATAAGGGTGATAATGATAAAAATAGCGGACCGTCTTCATAACATGCGGACGCTGTCTTCGATGCCGGAGAACAAGCAGTTGAAAATCGCTGGCGAGACGCTGTACCTGTATGCGCCGTTCGCTCATAGGCTTGGATTGTTCAGAATAAAGTCGGAACTCGAGGAACTCGCTTTTAAATATCAGAATCCTAAGATTTACAGCGATATTCAGAACAGACTGCTGGCGGGCTCTAAGCAAAGAGATGACCTCTTCGGATGTTTTATCGACCCGATAAAAAAGGCTTTGGATGAAAAAGGCTATGAGTATCAAGTGCAGCAAAGAATAAAGACGGTCTATTCTATATGGCACAAGATGCAGACCAAGAATGTGCCTTTCGAGGAAATATATGACATAATGGCTGTCAGAATAATATACAAGTGCAAGGATGACATCGACGAGAAAGCGCAGGCGTGGATGATATATTCCGCGATAACGAATCTCTATCGTCCTCATCCAGATAGATTGCGAGACTGGGTTTCGTCGCCTAAGGCAAATGGCTACGAGGCTTTGCACACGACAGTTATGGGTCCGGACGGTCATTGGGTCGAGGTGCAGATAAGGTCGGAGAGAATGCACGAAATCGCAGAGAAGGGAATATCGGCGCATTGGAAGTACAAGGAAGGCACAGGAGGCACCGAGACCGAGCTTGACAAGTGGCTGAAGACAATCAAGGACATTCTTGATAATCCTGAGCCGTCGTCGCTGGATTTCCTTGATACATTCAAACTTAACCTTTTCTCGAACGAGATATTCGTCTTTACTCCTAAGGGAGATATAAAGACGATGCCGCAAGGAGCAACAGCACTGGACTTTGCCTTTATGCTGCACTCCGATCTCGGTCTGACGTGTATCGGCGCCAAGGTCAACCATAAGCTGGTGCCGCTGTCGAATAAGCTTGAGTCCGGCGACCAGGTGGAGGTGCTGACTTCGAAGAAGCAGAAGCCTAAGAGAGAGTGGCTTGATTACACGACTACAGCCTCTGCCAAGAGCAAGCTCAAGGCTTACTTCAGAAAAGAGGACAGAGCTGTGATGGCGGTTGGCAAGGAAGCGCTGGAAGAACTCTTCAAGAGCAAGAATATAACTCTTGACGACCAGGCTTTGCAGCTTGTCATGAACCATTTCAATCTAAGGTTCAGAAACGACCTTTATTATGAGATTGGCAACAAGGTGATAAGACTGGATAATCTCATAGATGAGATATTCACAAACAAGAAAAAGAAGAAGGGCATCATGGGCTATTTGTCGGCGATGGTGCCTAATCCGCTGAAGATGATGAAGAAGAAGCCGGAGGCCAAGTTCCAGAGCTCGCTGGCTGATTCGGAAGCTGTGGCTAATGCGACAGCGACAGCCGAGACCAATATGCACCCCGAGGAGTTCGATCCGTCGGTGGCTGGTTTCAATACCACAGCGGCAGGCGTTGATGAGAATCTGCCTGTCATAGACAAAAAGAAGGTTCTGCACTTGATAGACGACAAGAAACTCAACAAGGTTCCTTACCAAGTGGCGGATTGCTGCAAGCCTATACCGGGCGACGATGTTATAGCGTTCATCGACGAGGGCGGACGCTCTGTGACGTTGCATAAGCGCAACTGTCCGTTGGCGAACAAGCTGAAGGCGAACTTCGGCGAGAGAATCGTGCAGGCGGACTGGAAGAGCATGAATTCTGCATCGTTCCCTGTCATACTCCAAATCCAGGGTGTCGATGTTATGGGCGTGCTGCTGCAGCTTGTGTCCACATTCACTAACTCCGATGTCAATGTCGATGAGATACATTCAATCTCTCGCGACGGAATGTTCGATTGTAAAATCAGAGTGCTCGTGCATAATATAGAAGTTGTGAACGAGCTTACAAATGAACTGCTTAAGATAAAGCCGGTGCAGTCGGTGCATAGGCTTGACGATGTGCGGATATAGTTTTATGCTAAAAAACAATATGTCTTGCGCGAGTTTGGCACGGCGCTTGTACATGCATAGTTGAAAACGGATTATTAACTATTAAAACATACGGCTATGAAAACTAAATTTACAATCGCATTATTGACCGCCACAATGACATTCTCATTAGGCGTGTTCGCTCAGGGACGTGGTGGAAGTAGCTCTTCAAACAGCGCTGGCACCAGCGTTAGGTCTTCAAACAGTTCGACATCTTCTACATTGAGAAGTTCGTCTGGCAGTAGTAATTCAGGAAGCTCGGTTCGTGCCGGCAGCTCGTCAAGAAGCTCAGTCACAACAGCCACTCCAAGATCATCTTCGGGTTCAGGCGTTAGCAGCGGAACTTCTTCAAGAAACGGAAATTCGTACAGAAGCAGCGGCGGAAATTCAGGCAACACAACTGTGATAAACAACACAGTGGTGAACAACGCGCCAAGAAACGACGCCAACATGCCTAAGTACAAGGACCGCAGAGTGAAGAGCTACCCAAGATCTGACGCAAGAACAGTGGCTCACCACTATCCAAGACACATTGACAGAATCGACAGACATGTGCACATCGTTCATTCCGGTATTGACTACTACTATCGCGACGGTTTGTATTACAGATTCCTGGGAGGCAGATACGTGATAGCGCCTGCTCCAAGATACATCAGAGTGAGAACGATCCCTGCATCGTACTTCTCTTTCAGAATCGGCAGTCTGGCATATTACTACTCTTTGGGAACTTATTACCACTACGACCCAGTGACATTGACATACGAAGTTGTAGCACCTCCGATGGGAGCTATCGTTCCAGAGTTGCCAGAGTATGATGTCAACACAGTTGTTATAAACAACAAGACTTATCTGGAGTATGACGGAACACTCTATAAGCCGATGATTACAAGCGACGGAGTCCTGTACAAGGTGATGGGAAGATTCGAGGATGTCGTGAGATAAGCATCGAGGCTTGGCTAAAAAAAGGAAGCCGGTGGGGATTTCTCCTCGCCGGCTTTTTTTATTCTGCTAATTTGTCTTTTTTCTCGTAGATGAATTCCTTGATGCGGTTGGCTTCTTTTTTTGCGTTCTTGCCTACGAATGTTTGCCATGGTATCGGCTCGCCGAAGTAGGCTTTGAATGTCGAGCCTTGGTTTTTGTACATCTCGTCGACCAAGAAAAGCAGCTCGATGTTGACCTTTATGCCGAGGTGCTTCCTGATGAATGAAAGGGCGTAGAAGAAGAACGAGTTGTGTCCCTTGAAATATATAGGTATGACGTCTCTCTGGTGCTTTACGGCTTGTGCGATGAATGTCTTCTTCCATTCCATGTCTTTCACTCCGTGCTTGACCTGGAATCTGGAGCAGGCGCCAGCAGGGAAGATTATGAGCTGCTGGTCGGAGTTCAGCGTTTCTTCTATTCTTTCGGCTTGCTCCTTCTTCTGCATTCCGCCGCCGACCTTTATCGGCACTATGAGCGGCTGCAGCGGCACTAAGTAGTTGAGCAGTTCGTTAACGAGGAACTTCACGTCCTTGAATTTTGTGCCGAGCACAGTGGCGAGCGACACTCCGTCGAGTCCTCCGAGCGGGTGGTTGCTCACGAAGATGTATTTTTTGTTCGGGTCAATGCGCTCGAATCCGTAGCTTTCTATGTGCGCTTTTAGGTAGTTGAGCGTGGCCTCGGCGAATTCGATGCCATCGCCGCCGTAGTAGTCCTTCAGCATCACGTTCATCCAGTCCTGGTGGATTATCTTTTTTAAAAGCCATATTGCGGCTTTCGGGATTTTCTTGTTCGGCAGTTTCTCTGCCAATACGGATTCGATGTCGATGAGTGGATATGCTCCCATATTGTTGAAATGTTTTTTACGGCGCAAAAGTACGCATTTCCACCTTGAAAAAAGACTTAAATGCCAAGTATTAAAAAATCGCAATCTCGAAACATGGTGTGTGGGTGAAGTGTTTTTCTGCTGATTTCTGTTATATATCACCACTTTGCGCCATATTGTCATAAACTTTTTTGTAACATTCTATATTTCATAATTCTATAAATGAGTTTTTCTGTTTATTTTTGTCGATATTTTGTTGATAACTTATTGAAAAACCTTTTATATTTGTCGATAAATATATTTGGTGGTTTAAAGTGGGGGTTTGTGTTGAAGTCGTAATTTTGTAACAGAAATTCAAGGCTAATGATATTCATAGGAAACATAGAGGCTAAGACCGACGACAAGGGGCGCGTGTTCGTTCCTGCTGCTTACAGGAAGCAGTTGGACGGCGACTTGTCTATCGTCGTGCGCAAGGACCCCGACAATAAATGTCTTATGATGTATCCTCGTTCGGTGTGGGAAAGCAAAGTCCAGACACTCCGGTCGAGCCTGAACGAATGGGACCCGCGCGACCAGATGATACTGATGCAGTTTGTTTCCGATGCTGTGTGCGTGGAGGTCGATTCCCAGGGAAGAATACTGATACCAAGAAAATATCTTGACGAGATAGGTTTGAAGAGCGACGCGTTGTTTGTCGGCAGTGTGGATAGATTCGCACTGTGGGCTAAGGACGAGTTTGAGAGCTCGAAGATGAATGCTGCGGATTTCGCCAAGACGCTGAGAGAGAAAATGTCGTCGGCGAGACGTGTTGACGAAGGTTTAGACTTTTGAATGTAAATAGAAATGTCGGAACAGCCGTATCACATACCTGCACTTCTGAAGGAGTCCGTTGATGGTTTGAATATCAAGCCAGACGGAATCTATGTCGATGTCACTTTCGGCGGCGGCGGCCACACGAGGGAAATACTGAGGAGACTTTCTGAAAAAGGAAGGCTCTTTGTTTTTGACCAGGACGCAGAGGCGATGGTCAATCTGCCGGATGACAATCGTGTCACATTCATACATGCGAACTTCAGATACTTGTATAATAACCTGAAATACGAGTTTGTGAAGGCTGGTCTGGATTTGACTGACGGTGTGCCGCTTGTTGACGGCATAATAGCCGACCTTGGAGTCTCGTTTCATGATTTTGACACGGCGGACAGGGGCTTCTCGTTCCGCTTCGACGCTCCGCTGGACATGAGAATGAACAGGGAGGCGCGTCTCACTGCCAGCGCGATAGTGAACACATATACAAAGGAGAAACTCAGAGACTTGCTGTATGTTTACGGCGAGGTGAAGAACGCGAACAATATTGTCCACAAGATAATAAAGGCGAGGAGCGCTGCTCCAGTGGAGACGGTTAAGCAGTTCTTGGTTGCGTTGGGAATCCAGTTCGTGGAGAACGACGGGCTGATAGAAGTGCGACCAAATGACAAGAAGGATTTGTCGAGAATCTTCCAGTCGCTGAGGATAGAGGTGAATGGCGAGATGGATGCGCTGAACGAGATGCTGACTCAGACTTCGCGTGTGATAAGACCTGGCGGCCGCCTGTCTGTCATAACATACCATTCGCTGGAGGACAGAATGGTGAAGAACTATATGAGAAACGGGCAGACGATGGGCGAGTGCGAGAAAGACCAGTTCGGCAATCTCCTGTCGGCGTTCAAACCGATTAACAACAAGCCGATAGTGGCTGACGAGGCAGAGGTCGAGGCTAATCCTCGTTCAAGAAGCGCGAAACTAAGGCTTGGCGAGAGAACTAATTTGTAGTCGTCATGAAGATAGGCGGATTTGTAAAAATAGTTGGCAATGTCGTGGAGTCCACGTTGAACGGCAATTTCCTTTCGTTTAAATATGCGAGGAAAATGTACGGCACTCTGTTTATCGTAGCGATACTGGGGCTGGTTTATATCGGTTCCAGATATAACGGGCAGGAGAGCATAAAACAGCAGAGACTGCTCACAATAAAAATTGATGATTTGAGGTCGGAGTATCTGTCCATATCTACAGAATTGACACAAATGAAAAGAGTGTCGGTGGTGGAGGACTCCGTCGCCAAGTATGACCCGGAGCTTAAGGCTTCTCACACGGCCTCGTTCATGATATCGAAATAAGTAAGGATGACAAGGGAAGATCAACATAGACAAATTTGGTTGAGGGCTATAGGCTTGTATGTGCTTATGGCGCTTTTCGCTTTGTTGATAGTCCGCAGGATATACTGCATACAGAATACGGAGAGAGACCGTTGGAGCGCTTTGTCCGATTCGCTGAGACGTGAAAATGTAATGAGGGTAATCGAGCCAAACAGAGGAAACATATTGTCCGATGACGGCTCTATATTGGCAGCGTCAATTCCTCAGTACAAACTTGCGATGGACTTCGGCGCTGAGAATCTGAGGCTCAATGGCGGCAAGGTTTTTTATGAGAATGTTGATTCGCTGGCATTATGTCTTTCGCGTTTCTTTGGCGATAAGTCCAAGGCGGAATACAAGCGCAGTCTCATACGAGGATATGAGCAGAAGAAAAGGTACTTCCTGATTAACAACAGAGTGATTTCTCACGCTGAATTCAAGGAAGTCCGGGATTTCCCGTTGTTCAGGCTTGACAAATACAAAAGCGGATTCACGCCTCAAATGGAGGTGAAGAGAATAAAGCCGTTCGGTTCGCTTGCCGCCATAACAATCGGAAACACGCAGAACGAGCGTGCGCAGAATGGTGTGGAGAGGGCTTTCGACAGTTACTTGAAGGGAACTTCGGGAAGAGGACATAATGAGAAAGTGGCAGGCATTGTCATATTGAAGGCGGATGTGCCGGCTGAGAACGGAGCGGATGTCAAGACAACATTGAATGTGGATATACAGGACATCTGCGAGAAGGCGTTGAGACGACAGATGACAGCTCTTGACGCGGACGAGGGCGCGGTGATAATGATGGAGGTCAGTACGGGAAAAATCAAGTCGATTGTGAACTTGACAAGACGCTCCGACTCTACTTATCGCGAGGTCGAGTCGATAGCGCTCAGATATGCGCCAGAACCAGGCTCTACGTTCAAGGTCCCTGTGATGATGGCGGCTCTCGAGGACGGAGCGGTTAAACCGACAGACTCTGTGGACTGCGGCGACGGAATATGGGAGGTGAACTCGAAGATTACCATAAAGGACTTTAACACAGGCGAGAATGCCAACCACGTGATACCGGTATCGCAGGCGATAGTGAGGTCGAGCAACGTGGGAATGGGCAAGATGATATACAACAAGTATGACAATGTGAAGAAGGCCCAGCATTTCGTCGATATGCTTCATAAGATAGGTGTAGGCAGGAAGTTTAATTTCGGTTTCGAGGGAATGGGCGAGCCAGAGATACTCGGACCGAAGGACAGACCGAACTGGACATCGACCGACGTGGCTTCCATGGCTTACGGATACGCGGTGAAGATGCCGTTGCTCTACACGCTGACATTCTATAATGCCATAGCCAATGACGGAAAGATGGTGAAGCCTTACCTTGTCAGCGAGATTGAGCATAACGGCGAGGTGATTAAGACATTCGGAACCGAGGTGCTGCAAGAGAAGATTTGCTCGGACAAGACACTTGAGGAAATAAAGAAGATGATACTCGGGGTGGTGGAGGATGAGCATGGAACAGCCAAGCCGGTGCAGTCAGAGTACGTGCGAATAGCAGGAAAGACAGGAACGGCGAGATACGATTACGGTGAAGACAAAATAGGATATAAGCACCAGGTGTCGTTCTGCGGTTATTTCCCATACGAGAATCCGAAGTATTCCTGCATTGTTTATATGAGAAATCCTAAGGTGGGCGCGGCTTCTGGCGGACGAATGGCTGGAACTGTGTTCAAGGAGATAGCCGAAAGAGTGATGGCTTCCATCCAGTTCCTTCCTGTGGAGTCGTTCGGCGAGGTGGAGAGAGCGAAATTCGCTCATGTCAAGCAGTTGGAGGCGAGCCGTGGGCGTGATACGGTTGGCATGGTTTACAAAAGGACGTTCTTCCCTCGGGTGCCTTCGGTGAGACAGGCTGATGCGAATGCGATACTCTCGGCGCTTGGCGTGGATGTCATGAACAACGACAGTCGCTATGACGATAATTATGTGAGCATAAATTACGATAAGGCGAAGAACTCGGCGGCGTTCAGTCTGGTGACAGAGAAGAGAGGACGTGTTCCTAACGTCGTGGGCATGGGATTGAAGGATGCGGTCTATCTGGCGGAGAAATGCGGCATGAGAGTTAAAGTGTCGTGTCTGAACGCTGACGCTCCAGCCGAAGCACCAGTAGGCAAGGTGTTCAAACAGTCGCATGACGCTGGAGGTGAATACAAGAAAGGCGATGTGCTCACAGTGTATTTGAAGTAAAAAAACAGTAAATCGAAATACAATGAAACTGACAGAACTGATATGCAATCTTGATTACGAGTCTATTCGCTCGGGCAAGGATGCAGACATAAAAGACATACAATTCGACTCACGCAAGGTGACCGACGGCAGCGTGTTCGTTGCTATAAAAGGAACGGCTTCCGACGGCCATGACTATATAGGCGCGGCAGTGAAGTCTGGTGCTGTGGCTGTGGTGTATGACGACGCCTCGAGAGGCGGTGAGATAGACGGCAGCGTGACAGCTATTCTGGTGAAGGACTCGAGCATTGCTCTGGCGAGACTCGCGTCGGACTATTTCGGCAATCCTTCACAGAAAGTGACTTTGGTGGGCGTAACCGGAACGAACGGAAAGACTACGACAGCCACACTGCTCTATCAGATGTTCAGGAAGCTTGGACATAAGGCTGGTCTTTTGTCGACAGTGATAAACTATATCGACGATGAGGCTGTCGAGGCTACACACACGACGCCTGACCCGCTGGAACTGAACGGACTGCTGGCGAAAATGGTGGAAAGAGGTTGCGAGTACGTGTTCATGGAGGTCAGTTCGCACTCGGTTGTGCAAAACAGAATCGCTTATCTTGACTTCGATGGCGCGTTGTTCACCAACATCACGAGAGACCACATCGACTATCACGGCACATTCGACAATTACCTCGCTGCCAAGAAAGCGTTCTTCGACGGACTTAAGAAAAGCGCATTCGCCATAACAAACATCGACGACAAGAACGGACTCGTGATGCTGCAGAATACGGCAGCTAAGCGTATGACATATTCCACAAGAGCCATGGCGGATTTCCGTGGAAAAATCCTTGAGGAGAGCTTCGACGGAATGCTCATCTCTGTCAACGACACAGAAGTGAATGTTCCGTTCATCGGACGCTTCAACGTGTATAACCTGCTGGCTGTCTATGGCGCGGCTGTGGAACTCGGCGTGGAGCACCTTCAGGCGCTGACTGTGCTTTCGTCGCTGAAGGCTGTGAGCGGACGCTTCGAGACTTTGCATGCGCCTAAGGGATACACCGCGATTGTTGACTACGCGCACACTCCTGACGCATTAGACAATGTGCTGGCGACGATAAACGAGCTCCGCGAGAGCCGCCGGGAGAAGGGAACGCTCATCTCCATCGTGGGCTGTGGCGGAAACAGAGACAAGGGCAAGAGGCCTATGATGGCTCAGTCGGCTGTCAGAGCTTCGGACAAGGTGATTATAACTTCCGACAATCCGAGAAAGGAGGACCCTCAGGCTATCATCGACGATATGCTCGCAGGACTGAACGACGAGCAGATGAAGAACGTCATAGTGATAGCTGACCGCCGACAGGCTATAAAGACAGCCTGCATGATGGCGGACAAGGGCGACGTGATACTCGTGGCTGGCAAGGGACACGAGAACTACCAGATAATAGGAGACGTGAAGCATCATTTCGATGACCACGAGGAGATAAAGGCTTGCTTTTAATAACGAATAATAACAAACAAAACATATAACAATGCTTTACTATCTGTTTGAATTTCTTGACAAATACGATGTGCCAGGAGCAGGAATGTTCCATTACATTTCATTCCGTGCGGCGCTGGCGTTTATTCTGTCTTTGTTCATAGCCACATGGTTCGGTAACCGTCTTATCCACTATCTGCAGAGAAAGCAGATAGGCGAGACCATCCGCAATCTCGGCCTCGAGGGACAGATGAGCAAAAAAGGCACTCCGACGATGGGTGGCGTTATCATAATCCTGTCGATACTCGTGCCTACTATCTTGCTGGCTGACCTTAAGAACGTGTATATCATCCTGATGATAATAACGACAATGTGGATGGGCTGCATCGGTTTCTGCGACGACTATATCAAGGTCTTCAGACACAACAAGGAAGGCATGCACGGCAGAACGAAGGTGATAGGTCAAGTGGGTCTTGGACTGATTGTCGGTCTGACGCTTTATCTTTCTCCTGATGCGGTGATAAGAGAGAACGTGAGCTCATCGACAGACCCTGTTACACACGAGGAGGTTGTGAAGTATGAGCAGAAGGCGCAGAAGTCAACTACAACGACAATACCATTCTTCAAGAACAACAACCTGGACTACGCCGACGCGTTCGATTTCCTCGGCGAGCATAAGCAGGCGGCGGGATGGATTCTGTTCGTTCTGGTGACAATCTTCATCGTTACGGCAGTGAGCAACGGCGCCAATCTGACAGACGGTCTCGACGGTCTGGCTACGGGCTCGTCGGCGATACAGGGCGTGACGCTCGGTATTCTGGCTTATGTGTCTGGTAACGTGAATTACGCTGGCTATCTGAATATAATGTATATACCAGGCTCCGGAGAAATGGCGGTGTTCGCTGCTACGTTCATCGGCGCGACTATCGGATTCCTTTGGTATAACACATTCCCGGCTCAGGTGTTCATGGGCGATACCGGCAGTTTGACTTTGGGAGGCATAATCGCAGTATTCGCCATAGCGTTGCACAAGGAGCTGCTCATACCGATTTTGTGCGGAGTATTCCTTGTAGAGAGCCTTTCGGTTATTATGCAGGTGGGATATTTCAAATTCACAAAGAAGAAATACGGCGAAGGCAAGAGAATATTCAAGATGACGCCTCTGCACCACCACTTCCAGGAGCCGGCAGGAACGGTTAAGGCGCTCTTCCAGATGCCTAAGCAGGCGTTGCCAGAGTCAAAGATTGTAATCCGCTTCTGGATTATCGGACTCATTCTGGCGGCAGTGACGCTGATTACATTGAAGATGAGATAATTAAACGTAAATAAGCAAGATATTATGGCAAAGCAAATAGCAGTATTAGGAGCAGGAGAATCTGGAGTAGGAGCGGCTGTGCTTGCTCTGAAAAAAGGATTCGACGTGTTTGTGTCGGACAGTTCGTCTATCAAGGACAAATACAAGGAAATATTGAACTCGCACGGCATAGAGTGGGAAGAAGGACATCACAGCGAGTCCAGAATTCTGGAGTCGGTGGAGGTAATCAAGAGTCCCGGCATACCAAACGACGCGCCTCTGATTCTGAAGCTCAATGAGAAGTCTATCCCTGTCATATCCGAAATCGAGTTCGCCGGCAGATACACAAATGCGAAGATGATTTGCATAACCGGCTCTAACGGAAAGACAACGACAACGCTCCTAACTTACCACATATTGAAGTCGGCCGGACTGAATGTGGGACTTGCAGGCAACGTGGGCAAGTCACTGGCTCTGCAGGTGGCAGAGGAGGAGTATGACTACTACGTTATTGAGCTCTCCAGCTTCCAGCTTGACAATATGTACAAGTTCAAGGCTGACATAGCGATATTGCTGAACATAACTCCTGACCATCTTGACAGATATGACCACGAGTTCCAGAACTACATCGACGCGAAATTCCGCATAACACAGAACCAGACAGCCGACGACGCGTTCATCTATTGGAACGACGACCCTGTGATAGAGAGGGAACTGGCTAAGAGGGGCGACACCATCAAGGCTACTCGTTATCCGTTCTCAATGAAGAAGGAGAGCGGTGTTAAGGCGTTTGTGGACAACCTGCAGCTTGTCATCGACGCGCATCAGGACAAGTTTGTGATGCCAGTCGAGGAACTGTCGTTGCCTGGCGACCACAACAAGTTCAACTCCATGGCGGCTGGACTGAGTGCCAAGCTTGTGGACCTGAGCAAGGACAACATCAGAAAGGCGCTGTCCGACTTCAAGGGCGTCGAGCACAGAATAGAATATGTAGCCACAGTGGCGAACGTGAGATATATCAACGACTCCAAGGCTACCAACGTGAACTCATGCTGGTATGCGCTCAAGTCGATGACTACTCCGGTGGTGCTGATACTCGGCGGCAAGGACAAGGGCAACGACTATAACGAGATACTGCCTTTGGTCAAGGAGAAAGTGCACTCATTGGTATTCATGGGCGTGGACAACAGCAAACTGCACAAGTTCTTCGACGGCGTTGTGCCTAACATAGCCGACGCGAGGTCGATGAAGGAGGCTATAGACCTCTGCAAGTCATTCGCAAAGCCAGGCGATACGGTTCTGCTCTCGCCATGCTGCGCAAGCTTCGACTTGTTCAAGAGCTACGAGGACAGGGGCGACCAGTTCCGTGATTATGTGAAACATTTATAATCCGAAGTTATGAGCGAAAGTAGCACTTCATTTTTGAAACGTCTTTTCGGCGGTGACAGAATTCTTTGGGCAATGACATTGATATTGTCCGCGTTTTCTGTCCTGGTGGCTTATAGTGCTACGAGTCAGCTTGTTAATAAGACGGGCAATGTCACTGGAGAGGTTGTGGGACACGCTTTGGCGCTTCTCGTAGGTGTGATTGTAGCGATAATCGTCCATCACAGGCTGCCGCTCAAGTGGATAAAGAAAGGAACGTTCGTTTTCTTGTTCATTGCGCTGTTTCTGTTGCTGGCTATGACATTCCCAGGCATGATACCGGGATTCATGTCAAGCATAATCAACGTTTCGACATTGAACTCGGCTTCCAGATGGGTGCAGATACTCGGCATTACGTTCCAGCCATCGGAGATAGCCAAGATTGCTCTTGTGGCGAGCGTTGCATATTACCTGACAGTGCCTGCCGAGGAAAGCCGTGCGATGAGGTTCATAGCCAAGCATTTGGACAAGGACTTGAGCGACGAGAAGTTTGTGAGAAACACAAGATTCGTGCTTTTCCTTTTGGTGATGATGGCTGTCACGCTGCCTATCACTATGGCCAATATGTCCACAGGCATCATCATATATTTATTGTGTCTGTCTATGCTGTGGCTTTCGGGTATATGGAATAAGGCGGCGCTGCTTATGGTGATAGCGACTTTTGTGCTTGGCGGAGCGTTCAGTCTTGCATTGAAACACGGTCATGACACGGGCGACCACCTCTTCTCACGCGGTGAGACGTGGTATAACAGAACCATAAGCTTCATGCTTGAGGACGAGAATACGAAGTATAACTACAACGACTATACATCGCAGGTGGTTCATTCCCAGATTGCCATATCGCGAAGCGGCATGTTTGGTCTTGGTCCGGGCAACAGCAAGGAAAGAGATGTGCTGCCTCAGATATTCGCGGACTTTGTTTTCGCTATCATCATTGAGGAGTACGGGTTATTCATAGGTTCATTGGTCTTGCTGGCGTATTTGATACTCTTGTTCCGGTGCGGCATGATAGCCAAACGCTCCAAAGACCCTTACATATCGCTTCTTGTGATGGGTTTAGGTACAATTATCACGATTCAGGCGTTGATAAGCGCAGGTGTTTCTGTCCATTTGGGACCAGTCACAGGTCAGCCGCTTCCGTTGCTTTCGCGTGGTAAGACGTCTATATTCATAACGCTTTTTGCGATAGGCGTTATCGAGAGGCTTGCGGTGCTGTCTAAACAGCGGCTGAACAATGCGGTTGCAACTGTGTCGGATAATGCGGAGGAGGCTGTAGAAGCGTCAGCTGGTGCGCCTATAATCGAAGAGGAAGTTGCGCCAGAAGAATCTTCCGATGAGGATAATAACGAAGAAAAAGAAAATGTAACATTAAGTGATTAACAATATGAAGAAGAATATACACATACTTGTAAGCGGTGGCGGCACGGGCGGACATATATTCCCAGCCGTGTCAATAGCCAATGCGTTGAAGGAGAAAATGCCGGATTCTGAAATCTTGTTCGTGGGTGCAGAGGGCAGAATGGAAATGGAGAGAGTGCCTGCGGCTGGCTACAAGATTAAGGGCCTGCCAATACAAGGCTTCAACAGAGCGAACAAGCTCGCCAACATCAAGGTGCTTTTCCGTCTGTTCAAGAGCCTGCTCATGGCGAGAAGCATAGTCAAGGAGTTCAAGCCTGACGTGGCTGTCGGAGTTGGCGGCTATGCGAGCGGTGCGGCGCTTTGGGCGGCTTCGTCGCTGAATGTGCCTTCGCTCATCCAGGAGCAGAATTCTTATGCTGGCGTGACAAATAAGCTTCTGGCTAAGAAAGTCAGCAAGATTTGCGTCGCTTATGACAATATGGAGCGCTTCTTCCCAGCCGACAAGATAATAAAGACTGGAAACCCAGTGCGACAGAACCTTTGCGCGCAAGTGGACAAGGAACTGGCCTACAAGGAATTCGGCTTTGACCCAAATAAAAAGACTATTGTCGTGATAGGCGGAAGCCTCGGTGCTAGAACGGTGAACAACAGTCTGCTGGCTGGAGTGAGAAAACTCGCGGCTGAGCAGGATGTGCAAGTCCTGTGGCAGACAGGCAAGATATATATCGATGAGATGAAAGCCAAGACTTCGGACCTGCCTGCGGATTCAGGCGTCGTGGTTACCGACTTCATCTCAAGAATGGATTATGCCTACGCCGTGGCTGACCTCGTGGTGTCGAGAGCGGGAGCCAGCTCAATATCCGAACTGTGTCTGCTGGGCAAGCCTGTGATACTGGTGCCATCGCCTAATGTGGCAGAGGACCACCAGACGAAAAACGCCCTTGCGCTTTCTACCAAGGACGCAGCCATACTTATACATGACAAGGATGCCGTGGCGCAGCTTGTGGACACAGCTTTGCTTACAATCAGAGACGAGGCTAAGCTCAAGAGCCTGAGCGAGAATATCAGCAAGTTGGCTGAGAAGGATTCCGCCAACAGAATTGCTGACGAGGTGATAAAACTTATAAAGTAAAATTCAAAAAAGACAATATAAAGCAATGGCTGACCAGAATAAGCAAAAACGATACTTCTTCCTTGGCATAGGCGGCATAGGCATGAGCGCATTGGCTCGTTTCTATAATGCGAAAGGCGCCGAGGTGGCTGGCTACGACAGGACACGCAGCGAACTGTGCAAGCAGCTGGAGTCGGAAGGCATAGCGATACATTATGAGGATAATGTCGATATGATACCGGCGCAGTTCAAGAAGTCCGACGAGACACTGATTGTGTTCACGCCAGCGATTCCTGCCGAGAATGCCGAGTTCCGTTATTTCAAGGATAACGGCTTTACGATGCTCAAAAGAGCTCAGTTGCTCGGCAACATCACACGAGAGCACAAGGGGCTTTGCGTGGCGGGCACTCATGGCAAGACTACGACTTGCAACATGATAGCCAACATATTGCAGCAGACAAGCAAAGGCTGCAATGCGTTCCTTGGAGGCATCTCGCTCAACTTCGGCACAAATCTGCTGCTCAGCGACAAGACCGACCGTGTGGTCATCGAGGCTGACGAGTATGACAGGTCGTTCTTGAATCTTGAGCCTCAGATTGCCGTGATAACTTCAGCCGACGCCGACCATCTGGACATCTACGGTGACGTGAAGAGCGTGAGGGAGAGCTTCGCCAAGTTCACTTCGCTCATAAAGGAAGGCGGAGCGCTGCTGCTCAAAAGGACAGTCAAGGTGAAGCCGCAGGTCAAGAAAGGCGTAAAGGTTTACTCTTACAGCGGCCGTCCTGTCATGGGAGGCAAGCGTCCGGATTTCTATGCGACTTTCATAAGGAAAATGAACGGAACAATCCGCTTCAATATGGTTACTCCGTACGGTGTGATAAAGGACATTGACCTTGGCGTGCCGATATTGATTAACGTCGAGGACGCTGTGGCTGCCATAGCCGTAGCGCTGCTCTGTGGCGCGCGTCACGAGGAGATAAGACTGGGAATGAGCACCTTCAGAGGCACAAAGCGCAGATTCGAGACTCACTATCATAACGTTAAAGACGGACGTGAGACTCGTTATATCGACGATTACGCCCATCACCCAGCCGAGATAAAAGCGACACTCGACTCGGTCCGTTTCCTCTATCCCGACCTGAAAATCTGTGCTGTGTTCCAGCCGCATTTATATACTAGGACAAGAGATCTCGCAGCGGATTTCGCCGAGGCGCTGTCGATAGTTGACGATGTCGTGCTGCTGGACATTTATCCGGCAAGAGAGAAACCGATTCCTGGCGTTACGTCATCTATTATACTTGACAAGGTGACGTCGAAGAAGAAGGTCGCAGTGTCGAAGACGGAACTTATTGGAGAGTTGGAGAAACATGACTTTGATATTCTTCTTACCTTAGGCGCAGGCGATATCGACTTGGAAATACCTAAGATTGTGGAGTTTATGCACAAACGCAACGATTGATATTTAGTGTGATGGCACGACGTGTTAAATGGAGAAATATTGGAATATGTGTGTTGGTCGTAGTGGCGGTCGGCTTCTTTGCCTATGTGGCTATAGCGAATTCTGGCAAGGACGAGGACAAGACTTGCCGCGACATAAAAGTCGAGATTGCCGACGCCAACGAACTGAGTTTTGTCTCCGATTCGGATGTCGTGTCGTTGATTAAGAAAAGGTATCCAAAGCTGATTGGCCAGAAGAAGAAAAATATCGATATAAAGGCCATCGAGGTGCTGTTGATGAAGGATTCCGTGATAAGAAGAGCGGAGTGCTATTATCTGCCGGGCGGCGACTTGGGTGTCAAGATATGGCAGAGGCTGCCTGTCATGAGAATCCTCGGCGATAATAGCTATTATGTTGACAATGAGGGGAAAATATTCCCTTTGTCGGAGAATTATAATGCTTACGTCCCAATAGTCACAGGACATATCGACAAGAAGTTCGTGACGACGGAGCTCAAGGACTTCATGGTGTACGTCAGCCGTGACGAGTTCTGGTCGGCGGAGATTCAGCAGATTGTCATTTCCGATGACAATAAACTGACGATAATACCGACGCTCGGCGACCACAAAATTGTCTTCGGCACAGTGGAAGGTTACGAGGAAAAACTGCAGAGGCTCAAGACGTTTTATGTGAAAGGCCTGAGCAAAATCGGCTGGGGCGACTACTCTGCGGTGAATGTGGAATTCGCGAAGCAAGTGATTTGCACAAAGAAAAATAGTGAAGAATAAAAACAGAATTATATATGCCTGATAGTAATTTATATTTTGCCATAGATTTTGGCTCGTCGAAAATCAAGTCTATTCTTGCTAAGAAAGATGCCAACGGAAGAATTGAGGTTCTCTCGATTGACGAGATTGCCTCCAAGGGCGTGTTGCGCGGCTCGATAATGAACCCTTCGAGCGCGGCTCTGCAGGTTTCTAACTTGGTGAAGGTTGTCGAGAACAACAGGGCTATGACTAACCTCAAGGTAGATAAGGCTTATTCCGGATTTGGCGGTTTCTCGATGACTTCGTCTGTGCTGACGATGCCGTTCGAATATCCCCAAAATACAAGGTTGAGCAAGGAACTTCTCGGTCAGATGAAGGAGGAGGTTGAGAAAAAAATGAAGGATGAAAACCTCTCGTCGTTTATGACGACGGAGCTTGAGTTTAAGATTGATGGTCTGGACTGCGATGCGCCATTGGATTACGAGGGTAAGAGCATCGTGTCAAGATTCTTGAACATACACGGCACACAGAACTTGGACATGAAGGTGGCTGACGCGCTTCCGAGAGTGTCGGTCAAGTCGGCTGGACTGTTTGTGTCGCCATTGGAAATGGCGTATTGCGCGACATCTCCAAAGGACCGTGAGATAGGCTGCGCAGTTGTGGACTTCGGACATTCCACGACATCGGTTGTGGTTTTCTACAATAATAAGGTAAGACACGTTGGCGTGATACCGTTCGGTTCCAACTCGATAACGGATGACTTGACGGCTTTGAAATTGACTAAGATGCAGGCCGAGAGAATAAAGATTAAGTACGGAGCTGTGCACAGCGACCAGAAGACGCAGATCATAAACCTCAATTCTGACGACGAGTCTATCCAGTTGGACACATACGACCTTAACAAGCGCATCGATGCCAGAGTCGATGAGATTATGGACCAGGTCTGCGGCGAGATAGACAAATCTGGATGCTACCAGAAAATATGCAACGGAATTGTGCTTGCCGGCGGTGGCTCCAGACTTAACGGACTGCGTGAATTTGTTGAGTTCAAGTCAGGCATGGAGGCACGATACGCCGATTGGAGCCATGTGTTGAAGGAGGATACTCCAGAGGGCTTCATTAGGCCGGAGTATGCGGTTCTATACGGTCTTGTTCTCAAGGCGAGCGAAAATTGCACAGTGAGCAAGGGCGTTCCAGGCGAGGTGATTCCTCCTACTCCTGTGCGCCCGGATGATTCGCACACTAAGAAGAAAAAGAAGAAGGGCATATTTAGCAATGTTGCAAATCTTTTTTTCAACGACACTCCGGACGCCTTTGGTGAGTAAATGAAATATTATCTTGAAATAACAACAAATTAAACATAGAATATTATGGATGAGGAAAATATCGTGAAATTTGACGGACCGTCGGCGCTGTCTTCAATAATAAAGGTTATCGGTGTGGGCGGCGGTGGATGCAACGCTGTTGCGCACATGGCCAACAAAGGCATCACCGGAGTTGACTTCGTCGTTATGAATACAGATAGACAGGCTTTGGACAAAGTCGCTGTCGAGAATAAAATCCTGCTGGGTCCTGAGACATGCAAAGGCCTTGGCGCCGGTGCGAAGCCTGAAAAGGCTAATGCCGCAGCCAAGGAGTCGGAGGAGGAAATAAAGGGCGTGCTCGAAAGCCCTAACACAAGCATGGTTTTCATCACGGCCGGTATGGGTGGCGGAACAGGCACTGGCGCCGCTCCTGTAGTGGCAAAAATGGCGAAGGACAGAGATATTCTCACAGTCGGAGTGGTCACAGTGCCTTTCTTGTTCGAAGGCAGACGCAAAATCTCGCAGGCTCTCCAGGGTGTGGAGAATATGAAGGACTGCGTGGATGCGATGCTTGTGATTAATAACGAGAGACTTAGAGATATACATTCCGACCTTGAGATTTCAAACGGATTCTCCAAGGCCGATGATGTGTTGCTCAGCGCGGTTAAGGGCATTTCTGAGATAATAACTGTGCATGGACATATTAACGTGGATTTCCAGGATGTCCGCACGACGATGACTGACGGTGGAGTGGCTATCATGAACTCGGGCCACGGTAAGGGCGAACAGCGTCTTCAGGCTGCCATCAAGGATGCGATAAACTCTCCATTGCTTAAGGATAGCGACATTCATGGAGCAAAGCATGTGCTGTTTGTCATATACACTAAGGACGATGAACAGCAGGTGAAGATGGAGGAGGTCGCATACCTCAACGACTTCATGGAGGAAGACGTTTGCAACGAGAATGTGGATGTGATATGGGGATTGACATTCGACGACACACTGGAGTCTGGCGAAGTCAAGATAACTCTGATCGCAACTGGATTTAACGTGGACGACCTTAAGATGGATACGCCAAAACATCCTGAACCACAGAAGGTGCAGCGCAACCTTTTCGAGTCAGTTACTCAGTCAGTTGCTCAGATTGTTCGTCCGGAGCCTGTGCAGCAGGAAGAACCGATTAACACGCATCTGAAACCTGAGGAAGAGAAGGAAAAGTTCGCGCAGTACTACGGTTCTACCAAGACTGTCGTGCAGGAGCAGAATGAGAAGGTGAATGACTTGCTCTCAAGAACCGATGACGAGGAGGTCGTTAAGCATCTTGAGAATGAGCCTGCGTACAACCGCCGACAGAACATGGAGTCTAAACCTTATGTTCCAAGAAACACCAACGATAATCAGCAGTAATAATGCCAGCTTCAAGTAAACGACAGAAGCAGACGAATTTGACTGTGAGAGAGCCCTCCTTGCTGATGGATTTTCTGGCTCGTCACTTTGCCGGAATGTCAAGGACGTCGCTTAAGGGCCTTTTGCGCAACGGTCAGGTTTGTGTCAATTCCAAGATTGAGACCAAGTTTGACTCGCAGCTCAAGAAGGGCGATGCGGTGCAGATAAACACAGGCAAGGTTTCTTACGAACTCAAGAACACAAGGCTGAACCTTTTGTACGAGGATGATTATGTCATTGTGGTCGATAAGTCGGAAGGACTGTTGTCGGTCTCTGCTTCGCCTACCAAGGAAGGGCCGTCGGCGTTCTCCATCATTCTCCAGTACTTGGAGAAGAAGAATGTCGGTGCTAAGCTCTATGCGGTTCATCGTTTGGACAAGGCTACGTCTGGTGTCATGATGTTCGCCAAAACGGTCGAGGCGCAGCATATTATGAGAGACAACTGGAAGCAGATGGTTACCGAGCGCACTTATATGGCTATAACAGAGGGAATTCCAGAGCCGCAGGAAGACACAATAGAAAGTTATCTGCATGAAAGCAGGGCGCAGGTCATGTATTCTGGAGGGAAAAACGACGGAAAACTGTCTGTCACTCATTATCGTGTTGTGCGTACGGCTGGCGATTATGCGCTTCTCAAGCTGAACTTGCAGACGGGCAGGAAGAATCAAATCCGAGTGCACATGTCGGATATCGGTTGCCCAATAATCGGCGACTCCAAGTACGGAGCGACCTCGTCGCCAATTCACCGACTTGCGCTCCATGCCAAGGTTTTGGAGTTCATCCACCCTATAACTCATGAGAAGCACAGATTCGAGACCCCTGTGCCTAAGGAGTTCAACGCCTTCCTTATCAATGAAGAGAAGCGTATGAAGGAATTATCAAGGCAGAAGGAAGAGCGAAGAGAGCAGAAAAGGGCTTCTCGGGTTGGTAATGAAGCCAAGCGTGCTTTTGACAAAAAGAAAAGAAGATGATTCTGGACATCAGTATATGACAAAGGCGGATGAAAATCCGCCTTTGTTTATTTATTTATAGCCTTTGGCTATCCATTCGTAAAGATTCTCGCAAGCGTCTTCCAGCAGATTCACTGTCGTGTTGAATCCTTCTGTGCCGCCATAATATGGGTCGGGGATGTGGTCGAATGGCGCTCCTGGCGAGAAGAATTCCGAAATCCTGTGTATCTTGTCCATAGCCTCCACAGAAGGCGCGCGGTCTTTCAGATCCTCAATGTTGGATTCGTCCATTCCTATTATTATATCGAAGTCGAAGAAATCCTGAGTCTTCACAGGGCGTGATTCGTGGATCAGCGTGTATCCGCGCGACTTCGCCATCTCTCTCATGCGGCGGTCGGGCTGTTCTCCTTGGTGATATGAGAGTATCCCGGCAGAGTCCACTTTGCAGAGCGTCTCCGCATTATTTCGTTCGAGGACAGTGTTGAACACGCATTCTGCCATAGGGGAGCGGCAAATGTTGCCTAAGCACACAAAAAGAACCTTTGTCATAATGTTGAAATAGCTTGTTTGTTTAGTCCGCCAAAGTTAGCGTATATAATATATATTAATGTGTGCGTTTCGTGTTTTTCTGTCGTTTTATAAAATCCAAATGGTTTGCGACGGACTGTATTCTTCTTGCGAAAAACTGCCGCGTTCGCATTTTTGCAAAAAAGTTGATAGAAACATTGTTATGAAGTAAAAAATATTTATCTTTGCCGTCCAAATTATCTATATTGTATAATAGTAAAGTTTAAAACAAAAAGCAAAAATGCCTACAATTCAACAGTTAGTTAGAAGTGGACGTTCTGAGGCTAAAGACAAGAGTAAGTCTCCTGCTTTGGACCAGTGCCCACAGAGAAGAGGAGTATGCGTTCGTGTTTACACAACAACTCCAAAGAAGCCAAACTCAGCAATGAGAAAGGTAGCCCGTGTAAGATTGACAAACCAGAAAGAGGTTAACGCCTACATCCCTGGAGAAGGTCACAACTTGCAGGAGCACTCAATCGTAATGGTAAGAGGCGGTCGTGTTAAGGACCTTCCTGGTGTACGTTACCATATCGTTAGAGGTACTTTGGATACAGCAGGTGTAGCCAACAGAACTCAGAGACGCTCTAAGTACGGAGCTAAGCGCCCTAAAGAGGCTAAGAAGTAATAACAAAGTCTTGAATTGACACATTCGGACTTTTGGAAATATGATGAGTATTGATTAGGATGAATGTTGAGTAAATGGCCGGTAGAGGCTGTTGAAGTCAAGAACAAAATCAACAAAAAGAAAATGAGAAAAATTAAAAAGCAGAACAGAGTTATTGTTCCAGATCCTGTCTATAACGACCAGACAGTGACAAGATTTGTAAACCACCTGATGTATGATGGAAAGAAGAATACCGCTTTCGGCATCTTCTATGATTCAATGAACGTGGTTAATGGCAAGTTGCCAGAAGGCGAAACCTCTCCAGTTGAAGTTTGGAAGAAGGCTTTGGAGAACATCACTCCAGTAGTTGAGGTTAAGTCAAGAAGAATCGGTGGCGCTACATTCCAGGTGCCTACTGAAATCCGTGCAGACCGCAAGGAGAGTATCTCAATGAAGAATTTGATATTATTTGCCCGCAAGAGAAGCGGACGCTCTATGGCTGAGAGATTGGCTGCAGAGATCCTTGACGCATATAACAACCAGGGCGGAGCTTTCAAGAAGAAAGAGGAAATGCACCGCATGGCTGAGGCAAACCGTGCATTCGCACACTTTAAGTTTTAATCTTTAGACAACACATTAATTTAAATGGCAAAGCAAGATTTACATTTGACTCGTAACATCGGTATCATGGCTCACATCGATGCCGGAAAGACTACGACGTCAGAGCGTATTCTTTTCTATACAGGAAAGACTCATAAAATTGGTGAGGTTCACGATGGTTCTGCTACTATGGACTGGATGGTTCAGGAGCAGGAGCGTGGTATCACAATCACATCTGCTGCGACTACATGTCAGTGGATCTACAATGACAAGAAATACAAAATCAACCTTATCGACACTCCGGGACACGTTGACTTCACAGCTGAGGTAGAGCGTTCTCTCCGTGTGCTCGATGGCGCGGTTGCTACTTATAGTGCAGCTGACGGCGTTCAGCCACAGTCTGAGACTGTATGGCGCCAGGCTGATAAGTACAATGTTCCAAGACTCGGCTATGTAAATAAGATGGACCGTTCAGGTGCAGACTTCTACGAGACTATGGAGCAGATGAAGACTATGCTCGGCGCTCACCCAGTTGCTATCCAGATACCTATCGGTGCAGAGGAGAACTTCAAGGGTGTTGTTGACCTCATCAAGATGAAGGCTATCCTTTGGCACGATGAGACAATGGGCGCTGACTACGATGTGGAGGAAATCCCAGCTGACCTTAAGGCTGAGGCTGAGGATTGGAGAGCTAAGCTTCTTGAAGAGGCTGCTGCTCTTGACGAGGCTCTCATGGAGAAGTACTTCGAGGATCCAAGCACAGTAACAGAGGAGGATATCATCAAGGCTATCAGAAAGGGAACTATCTCAATGGAGATTTGCCCTATGCTTTGCGGTTCTTCATACAAGAACAAGGGCGTTCAGCCACTTCTTGACTATGTTTGCGCATTCCTTCCAAGTCCACTCGATACAGAGAATATTGTTGGAAAGAACCCTACAACAGGAGAAGAAGAGGATAGAAAGCCATCTGAGGATGAACCAACATCAGCTTTGGCATTCAAGATCGCTACTGACCCATTCGTAGGAAGACTTTGCTTCTTCAGAGTTTACTCTGGTAAGATAGAGGCGGGTTCTTATGTTTACAATAGCCGTTCTGACAAGAAGGAGAGAATCTCTCGCTTGTTCCAGATGCACTCTAACCACCAGAACCCAGTTGAGGTTATCGACGCTGGAGATATAGGCGCAGGAGTAGGTTTCAAGGATATCAGAACTGGTGATACATTGTGCGACGAGAACCACCCAATCGTACTTGAGTCTATGGAGTTCCCTGATCCTGTGATCGAGATCTCGGTAGAGCCTAAGACTCAGAAGGACCTCGATAAGCTCGGTATGGGTCTTGCTAAGTTGGCAGAAGAGGACCCAACATTCCGTGTTAAGACTGACGAGGCTTCAGGACAGACTATCATCGCTGGTATGGGTGAGTTGCACTTGGATATCATCGTTGACCGTCTTAGAAGAGAGTTCAAGGTTGAATGTAACCAGGGCCGTCCAAAGGTAGCTTACAAGGAGGCTATCAAGGAGACTGTCAGCCACCGTGAGGTTTACAAGAAGCAGACTGGTGGTCGTGGTAAGTTCGCTGATATCAATGTTACAGTTGGTCCAGTTGATGAAGGATTCGAAGGCGCACTTCAGTTCGTTGATCAGGTTAAGGGCGGTAACATTCCTAAGGAGTTCATCCCATGTATCGAGAAGGGATTCACAGCAGCAATGAAGAGCGGTGTATTGGCAGGTTTCCCTGTTGAGCAGCTTAAGGTTGTTGTTGTCGATGGTTCGTTCCACCCAGTTGACTCTGACCAGTTGTCATTCGAAGTCTGCGCACAGATGGCTTTCAAGAGCGCATGCGCTAAGGCTAGACCAGTTCTCATGGAGCCTATCATGAAGCTCGAGGTTGTAACACCAGAAGAGAACATGGGTGACGTAATCGGCGACTTGAATAAGAGAAGAGGACAGGTAGAGAGCATGGACACAACTAAGAGCGGCGCTCGTCTTGTTAATGCAAAGGTGCCACTTTCAACATTGTTCGGCTATGTAACTGACCTTAGAACTATCACTTCTGGTCGTGCTACTTCAAGCATGGAGTTCTCTCACTATGAGGAGGTTTCTACTTCTATAGCAAAGGGAATCCTTGAGGAAGTAAAGGGAAGAGTTGATCTTCTTAAGTAAAAATAATTCAGCAAAATCTCCTCACTAAGCGAATGACTCTTTAGTGAGGAGAATTTTGCGACTAATAACAAAATAATAAAAAGACGAAATGAGTCAGAAAATCAGAATTAAGCTTAAAAGCTATGATCACAATCTTGTTGACAAGTCAGCAGATAAGATTGTAAAGACAGTGAAAGCATCAGGTGCGATAGTAAGTGGTCCTATTCCGCTCCCTACACACAAGAGAATCTTCACAGTTAACCGTTCAACATTCGTAAACAAGAAGTCAAGAGAGCAGTTCGAGTTGTCATCTTACAAGCGTTTGATCGACATCTACAACTCTTCAGCAAAGACAGTTGACTCTTTGATGAAGCTTGAGTTGCCAAGCGGTGTTGACGTTGAGATCAAAGTATAGTACACTGAATAATTTTATTTAATAACAACAAACAATAATTTGAAATGCCAGGATTATTAGGAAAAAAAATCGGAATGACATCCGTTTTCAGTGCCGATGGCAAGAACGTGCCATGCACTGTTATCGAAGCAGGTCCATGTGTTGTTACGCAGATCAAGACTGTCGAGAAGGACGGCTATGACGCACTTCAGGTTGGTTTTCAGGAGACAACTGAAAAGCACGTGAACAAGGGTGAGTCAGGTCACTTCAAGAAGGCAGGAGTAGCACCACAGCGCCACTTGGCCGAGTTCAAGGGATTTGAGGGAGACTTCCAGTTGGGTCAGTCAATCACAGCCGAGATCTTCTCAGAGAACGATTTTGTTGATGTTATCGGTACATCTAAGGGAAAAGGTTTCCAGGGTGTAGTTAAGCGTCACGGTTTCGGTGGAGTAGGCCAGTCAACTCACGGTCAGGATGACCGTCTGAGAGCTCCAGGTTCATTGGGAGCATCATCATTCCCATCAAAGGTCTTCAAGGGAATGCGTATGGCCGGTCGTATGGGCGGTGAGCGAGTTACAGTCCAGAACCTTCAGATACTGAAGGTGTTGCCAGAGAACAACCTCGTGTTGATCAAGGGCAGTGTTCCGGGCGCAAAAGGTTCAATAGTAATCATCAACAAGTAAGAAAATGGAACTGAGTATATATAACATCAAAGGAGAGGATACCGGCAGAAAGATAGAGCTTTCTGACGCTATCTATGGTTTGGAGACTCCAAACGACCACGCTATATATTTGGATGTAAAGCAGTATTTGGCTAACCAGAGACAGGGAACTCACAAGTCAAAAGAGAGAAGTGAGATTTCAGGTAGTACACGCAAGTTAGGCCGCCAGAAGGGTGGAGGTGGAGCTCGTCGAGGCGACATCAACTCTCCTGTATTGGTCGGTGGAGCGAGAGTATTCGGTCCTAAGCCAAGAGATTACGGCTTCAAGCTGAACAAGAAGGTTAAGCAGCTGGCTAGAAAGTCTGCATTGACTTACAAGGCTAAGGCTAACAACATCGTTGTTCTTGACAGCATCGAATTGTCAGAGCCAAAGACAAAATCTTTCCTTTCAATCGCTAATAATCTGAAAGTAAATGATAAAAAGTCTTTGATTGTTTTATCAGAACCAAATAAAAACGTATCTTTGTCAGTTCGCAATTTGCAGAACGCTAACGTTGTGACCGTTTCAGGCTTGAATACATACAGAATTCTGAATGCAGACAAGCTTGTTTTAACGGAATCTTCTGTGTCTGCACTTAACGAAATTTTTAAAGCATAAGGAGGTAATTCAACATGGCAACAATAATAAAACCAATAGTTACCGAGAAACAGACTGCACTTACTGACAAGTTCAATAAGTACGGTTTTCGTGTAGACAAGTCTGCAAACAAGCTTGAGATAAAGAAGGCGATAGAGGAAATGTATAACGTGACAGTAGTCGGCGTTAATACTTCTATTCTGCCAGGCAAGAACAAGACTAGATACACTAAGGGTGGTATCATCAATGGCTCTACTTCAAGCTACAAGAAGGCTATAGTGACATTGAAAGAAGGAGATAAAATAGATTTTTATAGCAATATTTAATTAGGAAATGGCTGTACGCAAATTCAAACCCTCAACACCAGGGCAGAGACACAAGATTATTGGAACATTCGACACAATTACTTCCAGTGTTCCAGAAAAGTCTCTTGTATTCGGAACTAGAAAAACGGGTGGTCGTAACAACGTAGGTAAGATGACCATGCGCTACATCGGTGGCGGACACAAGAGAAAGTATAGAGTAATTGATTTCAAAAGAGAAAAGGACGGCATTCCAGCAGTAGTTAAGACAATCGAATACGACCCAAATCGTTCGGCTCGTATCGCTTTGTTGTTCTACGTAGATGGAGAGAAGCGCTACATCCTGGCTCCTAACGGTCTTCAGGTAGGTCAGACAGTAATGTCTGGCGCCGAGGCTCAGCCAGAAGTTGGTAACGCGCTTCCAATGCAGAACATTCCACTGGGAACTGTGATTCACAACATCGAGATGAATCCAGGCCAGGGAGCGTCTCTCGTACGTTCAGCAGGAACATTTGCTCAGTTAACATCTAGAGAAGACAATTATGCTATTATCAAGTTGCCTTCAGGTGAGACTCGTAAAATATTAAGTGCTTGTAAAGCGACTGTAGGTAGCGTTGGCAACAGCGACCACGCTCTTGAGAAGTCTGGTAAGGCTGGACGCTCAAGATGGTTGGGCCGTCGTCCACGCAACCGTGGTGTAGTTATGAACCCAGTAGATCACCCAATGGGTGGTGGTGAAGGCCGCGCTTCAGGAGGACATCCACGTTCTCGTAAGGGCTTGCTCGCTAAGGGTTACAAGACTAGAACTCCTAAGAAGCAGTCAAACAAGTATATAATCGAAAGAAGAAAGAAATAAAACGTAATATAATATGAGTCGTTCATTAAAAAAGGGACCATACATAGATTTGAATCTTGAGAAGAAGATCTTGGCCATGAATGAGTCTGGCAAGAAGTCAGTAGTTAAGACATGGGCAAGAGCATCAATGATATCACCAGACTTTGTAGGTCATACAGTAGCCGTTCACAACGGGAATAAGTTCATTCCTGTTTATGTGACAGAGAACATGGTAGGCCACAGACTTGGAGAGTTCGCATTGACAAGAACATTCCGTGGTCACTCAGGCAACAACAAAAAGTAATAGCAAAAATTAAACTAGAAAAATAAAATGGGTAAAAGAAAAAGATTAGCTGCTGAGAAGCGTAAGGAAGCCCAGAAGACACAATATTTTGCGAAGCTTAACAACGTTCCAACTTCTCCTCGCAAGATGAGACTGTTGGCCGACCTCATCAGAGGCATGGAAGTTACTAAGGCATTAGGAGTGCTTAAGTATTCGCAGAAGGAGGCTTCTAACAAGTTGGAGAAATTGCTTCGTTCAGCAATAGCAAACTGGGAGCAGAAAACCTCTCAGAAGGCAGAAGACGCACAGTTATACGTTAAGACAGTTTTCGTTGACGAGGGCAGAACATTGAAGAGACTCCGTCCAGCGCCTCAGGGCCGTGGATACAGAATCCGCAAGCGTTCAAACCACGTGACAATCGCTGTAGATACTAAACAAGAACCAGTAAAAGAGTAATAACATGGGACAGAAGATTAATCCAATAAGCAACAGACTAGGAATCGTCAGAGGATGGGATTCAAACTGGTTCGGGGGTAACAACTACGGTGATACCCTGGTAGAGGACAGCAAGATAAGAGAGTATCTTAACAAGCGTCTTGAGAAGGCTCAGCTGTCAAGAATTATAATTGAGCGTACATTGAAGCTCGTCACTATCACAGTATGTACTGCTCGTCCAGGCCAGATCATAGGCAAGGGCGGTCAGGAAGTAGATAAGTTGAAGGAAGAGCTCAAGAAGTTGACTGACAAAGAGGTTCAGATCAACATTTATGAGGTAAAACGTCCAGAACTGGATGCAGTGATCGTTGCAAACGGCATAGCTCGTCAGATTGAGGGCAAGATGGCATACCGCCGCGCTATCAAGATGGCTATCGCTTCTACAATGCGTATCGGTGCAGAGGGAATCAAGGTGAATATTGCCGGTCGTTTGAACGGCGCCGAAATGGCTCGTTCAGAGATGTATAAAGAAGGACGTACTCCTCTTCATACACTCCGTGCGGACATAGACTACGCTCAGGCAACTGCAATGACAAAGGTTGGTGCTATCGGCATCAAGGTTTGGATCTGCAAGGGCGAGGTTTACGGCAAGAAGGATCTGACTCCAGATTTCTCTTCTTCAAAGGAGAGTGGTCGTCCACAAGGCGGCGAGCGCAGAAGCGATCGTGGTGATAAGGGTGGATTCAGAAAGAGAAGAAACAAGTAAAACCATTGAATCAGAAGAGTTATGTTACAACCAAAAAGAACAAAGTATAGAAGACATCAGAAAGGTCGTCTGAAAGGTAATGCTCAGCGTGGCAACCAGCTTTCATTCGGCTCTTTCGGAATCAAGTCGTTAGATACAAAATGGTTGACGGGTCGCCAGTTAGAGGCTGCCCGTGTAGCCGTAACACGTTACATGCAGCGTGAGGGTCAGATTTGGATCCGCGTATTCCCTGACAAGGTACAGACAAAGAAGCCTTTGGACGTACGTATGGGTAAAGGAAAGGGAGATCCAGTCGGATTCGTAGCAACAGTGACTCCAGGTCGTATGATCATCGAGGTTGAGGGAGTAAGTCGTGAGATTGCTCAGGAGGCTTTGAGACTTGCGGCTCAGAAGTTGCCAGTTAAGACGAAGTTCGTCGTAAGAAGAGATTATGATTCTACCGTAAATGCATAATGATATGAAGACAAGCGAAATCAAAAAATTGACAGTATCAGAGATAGAGGAGCGTTTAGCGGCAGAAAAGGCGGCTTTGACTCGTCTCAAGATAAACCACAGTATATCTCCATTAGACAACCCAACTGAGATAACAAAGACTCGCAAGACTATCGCGAAGTTGTCAACAGAGTTGTCATTGAGATCAAACCAGGAGTAAAAAATAATACGTAATGGAAAGAAATTTAAGAAAGGTCAGAGCAGGAGTCGTTTCCAGCAACAAGATGGACAAGACGATAACTGTATCTGTTAAGTATAAGGAGAAGCATCCTATATACGGCAAGTTTGTACAAAAGACAAAGAAGTATCATGCGCACGACGAGAAGAACGAGTGCAACGAGGGTGATACTGTAAGAATCATGGAGACCCGTCCGCTGAGCAAGACTAAGAGATGGAGACTCGTTGAAATTATAGAAAGGGCTAAATAATGATCCAGACAGAAACAAGATTAACAGTAGCCGACAACAGCGGCGCAAAGGAAGTTCTGTGCATGCGTATTCTTGGCGGTACAAGAAAGCGTTACGCAACACTCGGCGACACTATCGTCGTTGCAGTCAAGAGCACAATTCCTTCAAGTGACGTAAAGAAGGGTTCAGTATCAAAGGCAATCGTAGTCCGCACAAAGAAGGAAGTACGTCGCCAGGATGGATCATACATCCGTTTCGACGACAACGCTTGTGTGTTGATCAACGGTGCTGGTGAGTTGCGTGGCAGCCGTATCTTCGGTCCTGTAGCTCGTGAGATCCGTAATGCCAACATGAAGATTGTTTCATTGGCGCCAGAGGTACTTTAATAAAGTAAATAACAAATAAAATGAGTAAGTTACACATAAAGAAAGGCGATACAGTCTACATCAACGCTGGCAACGAGAAGGGCCAGATCGGCAAGGTGCTGGAGGTTAATGTAGAGAAGCAGCGTGCTATCGTTGAGGGCAAGAACCTCGTTTCTAAGCACACTAAGCCAAACGCTAAGAATCCTCAAGGAGGAATAGTTAAGAAGGAGGCTTCGATTCATATTTCGAACCTTAATGTAGTAGACCCAAAGGACGGCAAGACTCCAACAAGAATAGGTCGTAGAAGAAACGAGAACGGCAAGTTGGTACGTTATGCAAAAAAATCAGGGGAGGAAATCAAGTAATGGAAACAACCGCATTAAAGAAGACCTATAAGGAGCAGATAGTTCCTGCATTGCAGAAGCAATTCGGTTACAAGAGCATCATGCAGGTGCCAAAAATCGAGAAAATCGTTTTGAACCAGGGTTTAGGAGACGCTGTAGCAGACAAGAAGATCATTGAGAACGCCATCAACGAGATGACTGCTATCACTGGTCAGAAGGCTGTCCCTACACTTTCAAAGAAGGATATCTCTAACTTCCGCGTAAGAAAGAAGATGCCTATCGGTGTAAGAGTTACATTGAGAGGCGAGCGCATGTATGAGTTCCTCGAGAGATTGATACGCGTGTCATTGCCTCGTATCAGAGACTTCAAGGGTATCGAGAGCAAGCTCGACGGCCGTGGAAACTACACATTGGGAATCAGAGAGCAGATCATTTTCCCAGAGATAAACATCGAGTCAGTTTCTAAGATCAACGGTATGAACATCACTATCGTGACTACTGCCGCTACTGACGAAGAGGGTTTCGCTCTGTTGAAGGAGTTTGGTTTGCCATTCAAGAAGTAATAACACTGAATTTTATAAACAGATATGGCAAAAGAATCAATGAAAGCCCGCGAGGTTAAAAGAGCAAAGCTTGTTGCTAAGTATGCAGCTAAGCGCGCTAAGTACCTTGCTGAGGGAAATTACGAAGCTTTACAGAGCATACCTAAGAACGCAAGTCCAGTAAGACTTCACAACAGATGCAAGGTTACTGGTCGTCCAAAAGGATACATGCGTCAGTTCGGCATCTCGAGAATCCAGTTCAGAGAGATGGCTTCTAAGGGTTTGATACCTGGAGTAAAGAAGGCAAGCTGGTAAGCTAATCAAAAACAAAGAAACATTTGTTTAATTAAATATTGTCTCGGGTACGAGATCAATTTAACAACAAAATAAAATGACAGATCCAATCGCAGATTACTTAACCCGTCTGAGAAACGCAGTTAAAGCGAATCACAGGGTAGTAGAAGTGCCATCTTCTAACTTGAAGAAGGCTATCACAAAGATATTGCACGAAGAGGGCTATATCTTGAATTACAAGTTTATCGATGAGGGTGTTCAGGGCACAATCAAGATCGCTTTGAAGTACGACCCAACTAACAAGGTAAACTCAATAAGAAATTTGAAGAGAGTTTCGACTCCAGGTCTTCGTAAGTACGTAGGCCACAAAGACCTCCCACAAGTGTTGAACGGCTTGGGTATCGCCATAATCTCTACATCAAAGGGCGTTATGACCGACAAGCAGGCTCGTGAAGAGAATGTAGGTGGTGAAGTATTATGTTATGTATATTAATGTAGGGAGGAATTAGAAATGTCTAGAATAGGTAAATTACCAATCAGCATACCATCAGGAGTAACAGTTACTTCTAAGGATGGAGTTATCACAGTTAAAGGTCCTAAGGGCGAATTGAGCCAGTGTGTTGACCCTACAATCGAGGTTAAGGTTGAGAACAACCAGATCGAGCTTACTCGTCCTAACGACGAGAAGGAGACTAAGGCAAAGCACGGTCTCTACAGAGCTTTGATCAACAACATGGTAAAGGGCGTGAGCGAGGGCTACCGCAAGGAACTTGAGCTTGTCGGTGTAGGTTACCGTGCTCAGAACCAGGGTCAGGTGCTCGAGTTGTCTTTGGGATACAGCCACAATATCTATGTTGGCCTTCCTGACGAGATTAAGATAGAGACAAAGAACGAGCGTAACCAGAATCCGCTCATCATCCTCGAGTGCTGCGACAAGCAGCTTCTTGGCCAGGTGTGCGCTAAGCTGCGTTCATTCCGTAAGCCAGAGCCATATAAGGGCAAGGGTGTTAAGTTTGTTGGTGAATATATCCGTCGTAAGGCTGGTAAGGCTGCAGGCGCTAAATAATAAATAGAGAAACATGGCACAGAAATTAGAAAGAAGAGCCAGAATCAAGGCTCATATCCGCAATAAGATTACAGGAACAGCCGAGAGACCAAGACTCACAGTGTTCCGTAGCAATGCCCAGATCTATGCTCAGGTTATCATAGACGAGGACAAACTGACTGGCAAGAAAATCGGCAAGACAGTCGCTTCTGCATCTTCTTTGAAGATCAGCGAGAAGGCTACAAAGAAAGAGATCGCCGAGAAGGTAGGCGAGGCAATCGCTTCTGCAGCTAAGGCAGCAGGAGTAGAAGAGGTAGTATTTGACCGTAACGGTTACTTGTATCACGGCCGTGTGAAAGAGTTGGCAGAGGGTGCAAGAAAAGGCGGACTTAAATTTTAAAAGAAAATGGAATTAAAGAATAGAGTAAAGTCAACAAACGACTTAGAGTTGACAGAGCGCATGGTAGCCTTGAACCGTGTAACCAAGGTGACCAAGGGAGGTAGAACCTTCACATTCGCTGCGATAGTAGTAGTAGGCAACGGTAACGGTGTCGTAGGCTATGGTCTTGGTAAGGCTGCCGAGGTTACAGAGGCAGTTTCTAAGGGCGCAGAGGCAGCTAAGAAGAATCTTGTTAGAGTTCCTGTTCTCAACGGAACAATTCCTCACGAGCAGACAGCTAAGTTCAGCGGCGCTCAGGTTTTCCTGAAGCCAGCTACTCCTGGTACCGGACTTAAGGCCGGAGGTGCGATGCGTGCTGTTCTTGAGAGCGCCGGCATCACTGACCTTTTGGCAAAGTCAAAGGGCTCATCAAACCCTCACAACCTTGTGAAGGCTACAGTGACAGCTTTGTGCGAGCTTCGTGATGCTTACACAGTCGCTCAGAACCGTGGCATATCAGTTGAAAAAGTATTCAAGGGCTAATAAACGGATAACATCATGTCAAAAATAAAAATCAAGTTAGTAAAGAGCAAGATCAAAACCTCTAAGAACCAGAAACTGGTTCTTGAGGCTCTTGGCTTAGGCAAGGTAAACTCTGTAGTTGAGCATGAGGATAATGCTGTGATTGCAGGAATGGTAGAGAAAGTAAAGCACCTTGTAGAAGTAATTAAGTAAGAACAATAAAAATCAAGAAATAAAAATGGATCTTAGTAATTTAAAGCCTGCAAAAGGCTCTGTACACTCAGAGAGAAGAATAGGCCGTGGCCCAGGATCAGGATTAGGTGGCACATCTACACGTGGTCATAAAGGTGCTAAAGCAAGATCAGGATATTCTCAGAAGGTAGGTTTTGAAGGTGGTCAGATGCCACTTCAGCGCCGTCTCCCAAAATGGGGCTTCAAGAACATCAACCGTGTTGAGTACAAGGCTATCAACCTTGACACAATCCAGGCTTTGGCTTCTGCCAAGAATCTTGACAAGGTAAGCGTTGAAGATCTGCGTGCTGCGCACCTCATCAGCAAGAAGGATCTTGTTAAGGTATTGGGTAACGGTCAGATAACAAGCAAGCTGACTGTAGAGGCAAACGCATTCTCAAAATCAGCTGAGAAGGCTATTGTAGAAGCAGGCGGCAACGCTGTAAAACTCTAATAAACAATGAAATTCAGGTTCATAGAGACAATAAAGAATATTTGGAACATCGAGGAGCTGCGCACTCGTCTGACCATCACATTCCTGTTTGTGCTTGTCTATCGTTTCGGTAGCTTCATAGTGCTCCCAGGAATCGAGCCTGCCGCTCTCAGCAAGTTGCAGGAGCAGACAGCCGGCGGTTTGATGTCGTTGCTGGATATGTTCTCAGGAGGCGCGTTCTCGAATGCTTCAATATTCGCTCTAGGTATCATGCCTTACATCTCTGCTTCGATAGTGGTGCAGCTGCTTACTATAGCTGTTCCCTATTTCCAGAAGATGCAGCGTGAGGGCGAGAGCGGCAGAAGAAAGATGAACCAGATAACTCGTTATCTGACTATCTTCATTCTTCTGATCCAGTCTCCAGCGTACCTAGCTAACCTTTCTGTACAGATGGGATATGCCGGCGCCTCTCTTCCAGAGGGCGTCTGGTTCACCATCAGTTCAGTTGTAATCCTCACCGCAGGCAGTATGTTCGTCATGTGGCTGGGCGAGAGAATCACAGACAAGGGTGTCGGCAACGGAATCTCATTCATAATATTGGTAGGTATCATTGCAAGACTGCCACAGGCTTTCCTCCAGGAGCTTACATCAAGACTGGGCGACGCTACAGGTGGTCTTATCATGTTCATAGCTGAGATAGTGCTTCTTTTCGTGGTTGTCTCTGCTTGTATATTGCTCGTTCAGGGTACAAGAAAGGTGCCTGTGCAGTATGCAAAGAGAGTTATCGGAAACAAGCAGTACGGCGGAGTGAGACAGTATATTCCTCTCAAGGTTAATGCTGCCGGCGTTATGCCAATCATCTTCGCTCAGGCTATCATGTTCATCCCTATCACTATCGTAGGATTCTCTACAAACGGTGAGATTGGTCCAGTCATGCAGGCATTCATGGATAACACTGGATTCTGGTACAACTTTGTGTTTGGTCTGCTTGTAGTAGCATTCACATACTTCTACACTGCCATCACAATCAACCCTAACCAGATGGCTGAGGACATGAAGAGAAACAACGGTTTCATCCCAGGCGTTAAGCCGGGCAAGAAGACAGCTGAGTATATTGACACAATCATGTCAAGAATTACTCTTCCAGGCTCAATCTTCTTGGCTATCGTTGCCATCCTTCCTGCTTTTGCCGAGATACTGAGCATAAGCCGCGGCTTCGCGCAGTTCTTCGGCGGAACATCTCTGCTTATCATGGTAGGAGTTGTGCTTGACACTCTCCAGCAGATTGAAAGCTACCTGTTGATGAGACATTATGATGGATTGCTTAAATCCGGCAGAATAAAAGGCCGTACAGGTTCTATAGCTGCTTACTAAAATGATATTCTTAAAGACAGAAGAAGAAATAGAGTTGATGCGTGCGGCGGATCAGATTGTTGCCATCACCTTAGGCGAGATGGGCAAGATGATTGCGCCGGGCGTGACAACAGCCCAGCTTAACAAGCGTGCCGACGAGGTGATAAGAGATCATGGCGCAGTTCCGAACTTTCTGAACTACGGCGGATTCCCAGCTTCGATTTGCGCTTCTATCAACGATGTAGTAGTGCACGGCATTCCTTCCGACGATCAGGTGCTCAAAGATGGCGACATCATCTCCATCGATTGCGGCGCACTGAAAGACGGATTCCACGGCGACAGCTGCTACACATTCCCTGTGGGAGAAGTCTCACCAGAGGTAATGGAGCTTTGCAAGACGACTAAGGAGTCGCTCTACAAGGGCATAGCGCAGGCTGTCGAGGGCAACCGACTCGGCGACATAGGAAACGCCGTTCAAAGCCATTGCGAGGCAAAAGGCTACGGAGTCGTCAGAGAGATGGTGGGACACGGCATCGGACGTGCAATGCACGAGGAGCCTGAAGTTCCTAACTACGGACGACGCGGCAACGGCGTGAAACTGAAAGCCGGCATGTGCATCGCGATAGAGCCGATGATTACACTCGGACGTCGTGAGATTTACTTCGAGCGTGACGGATGGACAACCCGCACTATCGACCACAAGCCAGCTGCTCACTACGAGCACTCAGTGGCCATCATGCCTTCGGGCAAGCCAGCCGACATTCTTTCGGGATTCCAGTATGTGGAGGAAGCGTTGGGCGACAGATTTATTTAACGAGAGAGAAAAACGAATCATAGAAATATGGCAAAACAAGCAGCAATAGAGCAAGACGGAACAGTGACCGAGGCATTGTCCAACGCAATGTTTCGTGTCGAATTAGAGAACGGAGTACCTATCACAGCCACAATATCAGGCAAGATGCGCATGCACTACATCAAGATATTGCCAGGCGATAAAGTGAAGGTGGAGATGAGCCCTTACGACTTGACAAGAGGCAGGATCTCATTCCGCTACAAATAATTGAACAAGAACTTTTTATAAAAAACTAATAACAATGAAAGTACGTGCATCAGTAAAAAAACGTGACGCAGATTGCAAAATCGTCCGCAGAAAGGGACGTTTATATGTAATAAACAAGAAAAATCCTAAGATGAAGCAACGTCAAGGATAAAATTTATTATTTTTGCACCGTCAAAAAAATCAATTAATTAAAACAATAGTACAAAAAACAATTTATGGCTATTAGAATTGCAGGAGTAGATTTGCCACAGGACAAGATTGGCGAAGTTGGATTAACTTATATCTACGGAATAGGCCGCAGCAGTGCGAAGAAGATTTTAGCACAGGCAGAGATCGATTCTTACATCAAGGTAAAGGACTGGACAGACGACCAGGCTTCTAAGATACGTGAGATCATCAACCAGAACTTCAAGGTTGAGGGTGACTTGCGTTCAGAGGTTCAAATGAACATCAAGCGTCTTATGGACATAGGATGCTACAGAGGTGTGCGTCACCGTCTCGGCTTGCCAGTACGTGGACAGAGCACAAAGAACAACGCTCGTACTCGTAAGGGAAAGAAGAAGACTGTAGCAAATAAGAAGAAAGCTACTAAGTAATAATTAACCTGTTTGCATAAAATCAATAATTTAGAGAAATGGCAAAGAAAGCAACAGCAGCGAATAAGAGAGTCGTTAAGGTTGACGCCAATGGCGAGCTCCACGTACACTCTTCATTCAACAACATCATCATATCATTGACAAATTCGGAGGGTCAGGTTATCAGTTGGTCTTCAGCTGGTAAGATGGGTTTCCGTGGTTCTAAGAAGAACACTCCTTACGCAGCTCAGCTCGCAGCTCAGGATTGCGCTAAGGTGGCTTATGATTTGGGTCTGAGAAAGGTAAAGGCATACGTTGCTGGTCCAGGTAACGGACGTGAGTCTGCTATCAGAACAGTACACGGCGCTGGAATCGAGGTCACTGAGATCATCGACGTCACTCCACTGCCACACAACGGCTGCCGTCCTCCTAAGAGAAGACGTGTATAGTTTTTTATGAAGAAGTAAACAAACAAAAGAAAGAATAAAATGGCAAGATATACAGGACCAAAATCAAGAATAGCTCGTAAGTTAGGTGAAGCTATCTTCGGACCAGACAAAGTATTGACCCGCAGAAATTTCCCTCCAGGACAGCAGGGTGCTAACAAGAGAAGAAAAACATCAGAGTACGGAACTCAGCTTCGCGAGAAGCAGAAGGCTAAGTACACTTACGGTGTGCTCGAGCGTCAGTTCCGCAACCTTTTCGAGAAGGCTTCTCGTACAAAGGGTGTCAAGGGCGAGGTATTGCTCCAGTTGTTGGAGTCACGTCTTGACAACGTTGTTTATCGTCTTGGAATGGCTAAGACAAGAGCTGCTGCACGTCAGCTCGTTAGCCACAAGCACATTACAGTTGACGGACAAGTAGTGAACATACCTTCTTACAGCGTTAAGGCTGGACAGATCATCGCAGTACGCGAGAAGGACAAGTCTATGGAGGTTATAGCAGACTCATTGGCAGGTTTCAACCACAGCAAGTACGCTTGGTTGGAGTGGGACGAGAATAGCAAGAGCGGAAAGTTCCTGCACCGTCCAGAGCGTGCTGACATTCCAGAGAACATCAAAGAGCAACTTATCGTCGAATTGTATTCTAAATAATTAATATGGCTATATTGGCATTTCAGAAACCTGACAAGGTGGTTATGGTCGAGGCGAACGACTCGTTCGGAAAGTTCGAGTTCCGTCCTCTCGAGCCTGGCTACGGCGTGACAGTGGGCAATGCGCTTCGCAGAATCCTCCTGTCTTCTCTTGAAGGTTTCGCTATAACATCAATAAAGATAGATGGTGTCAAGCACGAGTTTGACACAATCCCAGGTGTCATTGAGGATGTGACCAACGTGATTCTGAACCTCAAGCAGGTCAGACTCAAGCAGATCGTCTCTGAGATCGAGAACGAGGTTGTCACTCTGACTGTCAGCGGCGCGAAGAACGACGGTGTCTTCACAGCTGAGCAGATCGGCAAGGCGATGACTGGCTTCAGCATCATGAACCCAGATCTCGTTATCTGCCACCTCGACCCAGAAGCGTCTTTCAAGATCACAATGACTATTGGCAAGGGACGCGGTTATGTTCCAGCAGACGAGAACGTTCAGCCTAACCAGGATGTTGATGTCATCGCTATCGACAGCATCTACACTCCTATCAAGAACGTTAAGTACTACGTTGAGAACTACCGTGTAGAGCAGAAAACCGACTACGAGAAACTCGTCATCGAGATTACTTCCGACGGCAGCATCCACCCAAAGGACGCTCTCAAGGAGGCAGCCAAGATACTGATCTACCACTTCATGCTCTTCTCTGACGACAAGATCGCACTCGAAGAGAACGAAGAGGAGAACGGCGAGGAGTTCGACGAAGAGGTACTCCACATGCGTCAATTGCTCAAGACTAAGCTTACTGACCTCGACCTCAGCGTTAGAGCGCTCAACTGCCTCAAGGCAGCAGATGTCGAGACTCTCGGAGAGCTTTGCCAGTTCAACCGCAGCGACCTCTTGAAGTTCCGCAACTTCGGTAAGAAGTCACTCACCGAGCTTGATGCCAAGTTAGCAAGCCTGAACCTGTCTTTCGGCATGGATATCAGCAAGTATAAATTAGATAAAGATTAATAACAGAAATGAGACACAATAAGAAATACAACTCACTGGGAAGAAAGTCTCAGCACCGCAAGCTGATGCTTTCCAACATGGCTTGCTCTCTGATCAAGTACAAGAGAATAAGCACTACTGTAGCAAAGGCAAAGGCTCTCAGAATTTTCTTCGAGCCAATAGTAACTAAGGCTAAGGTTGACAACACTGCGAACCGCCGTGAGGCTTTCGCTAAGCTTCGTGACAAAGAGGCTGTAAAGGAGCTCTTCCACGATGTTATCACTAAGGTCGGCGACCGTCAGGGTGGATACACTAGAATCCTGAAGACTGGCTTCCGTCTGGGTGACGCAGCTCAGATGTGCTTCATCGAGCTCGTTGACTTCAACGAGAACTACAGCTCTAACAAGACTGCCAGCGCAGCTGCAGAGCCTAAGAAGAAGGCTACTCGCCGCTCGAGAGCCAAGAAGGTTGCCGAGACTGTAGAGGCAGAGGCTGCTCCAGCAGCTGAGGTTGTTGAAGAGGCTAAGGCTGAGTAAGATTAGAACAACAATCTTTCAGATAGAAAAGAGAGGACTTTTTAAGTTCTCTCTTTTTTTGTTCCATTTAAATCGTAGAGACGGAGCGTGCTCCGTCTGTACAAAGCGATGGTGAGAAAATCCGTAGAGACGCGGCATGCCACGTCTGTACAGAAAGGGTGAGGGATTCGTAGAGACGCGATTAATCGCGTCTGTACAAAGCGAGGATGAGAAAATCGTAGAGACGGAGCACGCTCCGTCTGTGCCCAACGCGTGCGATTTGATATTGCAATTTTTTGTTCAGTCGCTTCGCGAGAAATCAAGCAAATCGATAAAAATTAGACAGAATAAAATTTTTGATTGATTCTGATTTTATTTGGAATATTTCTGTCCGCAAGGACACACCAGGAAAGGAACGTCGTTTTAGACGGTGCATGCACCGTCTCTACAGCGTGATGTGGAGAAAATCATGATTTAAATCGCCATTTCAAAATAAAATTAAAAACATTTTAAACGGAATATGTTAAAGGCTATTTTGTGCATGATATGTTTGCGTTTGAATATCAGCATTTTATGTTATACAACATGTTTTTCAATGGCAAATACATGTTTTAAAACATTTTCTATTTGTGCGATTGTTTTTATATTTGCAACAACGAATATTGCGTG
>JAEEGF012184271.1_pt1 | contig 50395 bp, 25 predicted proteins | sample 9134171 | NCBI WGS metagenome assembly JAEEGF01 (sample SAMN16246542, study PRJNA631951) | gut metagenome | biome: gut microbiome; feature: rumen; material: AP-attached | host: Bos | place: Iran: Karaj | collected 2018-10
TGGTCAGAGTGTTTGATAATCAGCTTACTCTGTTTTGAATCAATTTCGTCGAACTCACGTTTATTTAAATTATCAGCACCGGTTATAGATGCACTATTGATAGAGATTGTGCCGTTTTTGCCATTACCAAAGTTTATAGTGCTTGTCACGTCTTCTCCCCACGCCATCCCAGCACCACAGAGTACCAAGGCCACAAAAGCACATAGGCGTAGCCGTAAGGATTTAAGAAAATAATGTTTCATTGTATTTGTCATATTTTTTCGTTACTGATATGGCAGAGAGTCTTGCTCTCCCTGCTTCTGTCTTTTTGTTTAATAAATTAAGAAATTCAAATAGCCCGCCCAAGCCAAATAATGAACTCGGGCGGACATCATATTTACGTCAATTTTGATTTCCTTTCACGTTAATTTCCGTATAATTTGCCGTTAACATTTTCTGCATGCTTGACAATTAACGGTAATTGACGTTACTTCTCTTACTCATCCCAATCATTATATTCCTTGCCGTAGGACACATCATTGGGATTGTATTCATCACCCACCTTGTCACCAGTTTTCACGCCACCACGTTTCGACTGTGTCAACATGCTGATTGTCTGCAGGTGCATAATCTTTGCTTTCGGCTCAATATATGTTTTCATAATTTTAGTTCCTTATTTACTTGTTGAACAACTTTTTGCCATTCACGATGTAGAGTCCCTTCTGCATCTTGCTTACGCGCTGGCCAGCCAGGTTGTAGATTGCATTATTCTCCTTCTCAGTGGTCTCAACAGCCTGTATGCCGTCCACGAAATCATTGAGTGCGAAGCCCTTGACGGGATGAGATTCAGATCCAGGTTTTACAGCCATATATGCCTTGTTGGGTCCAAGATCGAACGCAGCACCATCTTCAGCACCCCACCAGAAACCAATCTCTGCTCCGTTGTGCATCGTCAGGCGGTAGTAAGTACAATTAAGATCGGCTTCTGCCATCTCTTCGGCTGTGATGCCATTGGGACCAGAAGGTCGAAGCATATTGTTGGTAGTCTTGGCAGCACCACCTCTTTCCATAAGTGTCACAGGCTTTCTGCCAGGTTCTTCGGAAGAAACCATCACGCCTGTGTTGGCTGGAACAATGTTGCCTTCTTCATAGGGAGTCACAGTAAGGATACCATTAGCAATAGTCACCTCAGCTACCGTTAAGCCATTTGGTACAAAGAATGGCTTCTTGTTACTGTATGTACCATAATACATTTTTGTATCATCGTCGTAGCAAGCCCGATTAATCTCGATGTATGCAGTCTGAACTTGTTTGTCAACAAGGATGTTGCCAAGCGCAACATTACCCAATGTTTTGGCAGTATAGGTCCATTTGATGTATCGTACATCATCAGAAAAATCAGTGAAAACCTTTGTTTCAGTGGTGCTACTTAGTTCTGTGTATGATTCGAGATCTTCAAAGGTCTCGCCGTCAGCAGAGGTCTGTACTGTGAATGTTCCAGCCCAAGGATCTTGACCATTGCCGTTGCCTTTGATATCGAAATAGAGGGCCTTTGGAGCCTCATTCATTTTTATGAGGAGATAGTCACCAGCATCGTCATACTTAATGCCAGGACCATCTGAAGTGTAACTGCCAAGCCCATTGCCTGTTAATCCTGTTTCATCAGCTACCATTGCACCTGTACTATTATATTCGTATGGTAGATTTACATAGTCGCGAATAAAAGCTGCCTGTGTGATGATGATGTGATTAGATGAGTAATTGCCCACATATACCTGTAGATAAGCAATGCGTGGTGTTGTTTCTTCGTTAGCTGCAATCATGTATTCAATATTCATGTCATCATCGAAGTCTGCACTAATCCAGTCGTATTCTGTTACAGAACCTTCTTCGTCACAAAGAACTACCCTTGCATTGCTGTTGTCAGATATATTGAGATATGATACCTCTAGTGTACCTGTGTTCTCTGCTGAACTTACTTCTAATGCAGAAGGAATCGTGATGGTTGGTTCATTGTTCTTTTCATAGTAAACTGTTACACCAGTTAAGCCACACGCTCCACCAATCTTTGCGTTAATTTCTCGTGTGCCATCAGTAGGTGTAATGATAACGATAGTTTTATCCTTATCACCATAAGATATTGTAGCATTTGTCCATGTGCTTCCTCCCAGAGCTGTAGCATAATCAAGTGTAGTAGCTTTAAAGGTAACAGAAGTTATCTTGTAACCACTGGCTGGAGTGATGGTGAGGACATTTCCCGTATACATTCGTGTACTATTACGCGTTGGGGGAATGTAATTGTTGACTTTAGTACTGCTACTCCCCTTGGCATTCTTCATTGTAGCAAAATCGCTTGACCATGAGATGAGGTCATCAGTTAGATTGTTATCGTATGATGCTTTGCTCAGATCCCAAGTATAATCACCGACATTCGTGTTCTGATATTTGATAGAATAGCTTGCTGTAGCAGGAATATAATCATCGTTGCCACTGAAACTTGCTGTAATGACAGCCTCACCATAGCCACCGATGATGACATTACCCGTAGAGGCTTCTACGGTAGCAACTTCTGTATTGTTGCTTTCATATGTGATGGTAAGTCCTGTGACAGATTCGTTTGCGCTGTTCTTTATGCTAAGTGTAGGCGCCACAAAGTTGGCGGGATCAGAAAATTCCAGCGTGCCACCTGTGAATTCCATCGTGAGTTCTTCGCGTGTAGAAGTTTCGGCAGTTGGTTGTTCGAAGATTTGGAGCTCCTTGGTAGTATTGTACATCGTTGGGAAACCAACAATAGTATATGTTGCATTCAAATCACTGACAGAAATAGTACCTGCATCTCCTCTTCCAAACAGCTGAACATTATCGTTTCCTAATTGGACATAGAACTTTCCGTCAGTCTTTGTGATGGTGGCACCTGTTACTTTATAATACTTGCTCAGTTCATTGTTGAATGTTTTGTTCCATGCAGAGGCTGCCACTTCAGTAGGCTCTGGAGCCGTACCTACATTTGAACTGCAACCATCAAGATTAGTTATCTGAGGATTTCCATTACGTATCTCAAAAGCAACAGATGGAGTGCCATTGAGAACATTGCCTGCTACAAAGCCATGATTGCTCTTATACAAAACGACTGCCCCACTGGTGTCTTCAATATAGGCATAGTTCCCATTGACGTAAGTCACAACGGCATCGGTAAATGTCACATTGTATGTGCCAGCTTCCGTCTTTGCTGTAAGAGCAGCGATGTTGGCAAGGGCTGGAGGTGTGGAGCCTCCAGAGCTAACACCAGCCAAGTTCACTTCATCGATGATTGCCTGTGTGTTAGATGTATTCCATACTATTTTCAAATAGAGAGTAGCTACTTGTGCTGCTTCAGGGAGTGTATATGAGCGTTCAACGAAAGTTGTTGCACCTGTTCCAGATCCTGTAATTTCAGTAAATGTTCCATTTGCACTGGTTGCATAGGAAGCACTTGTTGTGTATGTTCCCTTTGTGGATGCTGCTTTCCATTGATATGTCAATACAAGTGTATTATAATCAGCAACATTGAGTGGACCAATAATGACACTAGCATCAGAACCCTGCGTTGTCTGAATCAGACCCGAAGCTGTTGATCCAGTTGTATTCTTTCCCTGTTTTGCATTGGTAACAGTATATCCAGTAATGTCTGAATAAACTGTCTTGACTCCAGACTTTACGCTGTACGAGTCATCCCATGTCCTTGCACTGTTAGGGTTGCTGCCAAATGTTTCGTGGAATAGTGTTTCTCCCCACGCCCCACTAATTCCAGCGCAGAGCACAGCTATCATCGCGAGGGCACGTAGCCGGAATGAATTAAGTAATTTCTTTTTCATTTGTTTTAGATGTTTTGTGTTATTGTATTTGATGTATTAAGCCTCACATGGTCGCGGTTGGTATTGATTCTCGCGATTGTATCATCATGGTACGCACGCATACGCGAATTACAACCGACAAAATTACAAAAAATCGGTCATCTGGCCAAACTATAGCCGAATATTTTTTCATCTCTCACAATCTTTTTATTCCGCACTTTTCATCGTTTTCGATGTTTTTATTTTACCGAAACTTCTGCGCCTTGGCATAGAAATTTTTATGCACTCAAAAATGCTCATCACCCATCACCCACACCATTTAATGCGTTGAGGATCAATAGAATAAACGGGTGTAGGTTGGTGAAATTGCCTATACCCTGCCTGCACCGTTGCATCTTACTGGTAATCAGTTCGTGAAAGGTACCCGGTGTAGAGTGTAGGTTATTTTTTAGTTCAGTTGAAATCGTCCTCAAAAAGTCGGAACGCACAAACAAAAAATCGACGTGTGGAAACCTCAATCGCCACACGTCGACTTGCTCAACTCACACGTTGAAAAGGTTATCGCTTCACGCTCCGTTCACTTAACCGTCCTCGTCTTCGTCATCGTTGATAAATCTTTTTCCCATTGCGGATGTAGATGTTGCCAGGCAGAAGGGTGTTGACTTCGCGTCCCATCATATCATACCATTTACCATCTGACCATTCGCCATTTACCATTTGTTGGTCGTAGCGGGGTAACTCAACGGGAGTTATGTCTTCATAGTTATCCAAATCGCCCACTATGGTGCCGAATTCAGCCCAGGGAGAGGCTTTGTATGCTGCCAGCGACTTGGCATAGACGTGTATGACGGGCTTGCTGGAGAAGAGATATAAGGCAATAGAGGGCGGAGTGAGTGCCTTGACATAGGCTTCCTTCACAGCTGAACTGTAGAAGACACCTTGGTCCATCGTCTTGACCTTGGAGCCGATGACTACCCGCGTCAACTGTTCGCAATAGGCAAAGGCATCGCCGCCAATTGAGGTCACGCTCTCTGGAATGTAGATTTCCTTCAGGCCGGAACGGGCGAAGGCATTCGACTCTATTCGTGTGATGCTCTTGGGCAGGATCATGGAGATGAGTTTCTTGCAGTTGTAGAACGCAGAGTTTCCAATTGCGTTAGGCGTGCTGGTATAGCTTTGGTAGTAGGCTTGCCCACCGCTAACGACTTTGGTGCCCCACAGGTCAAGTGATGCCAAGTTTCCTTCGCTGAGGAGCTTGCGCATGTATTTGATGTCCGTGCCGTTGATGTTGCCGCTCAGGATGGCTTTGATGACTTGATCCGATACGCTGCTGGCGAGAGTGCCTGCCCTGCTGAGAGCCACCGTTTCAGTACCTTCTCCGGCTTTGGTCGTCTCGTGCAGCGTCCCATCGACATCCACAGAATAAATCGTAAAGTCGTCGCCAACGCTGGTGGGGATGCAGAAATTCAGAGAGTTGGAGGCAAAGAGCAGTTTCTCGTCAGGACCAAGCACCAGGAATCCTACGCCACCCGTTCCAGACATGGCATAGATGGAATCGGATTGCAGGTAGGTATAGTTGCCTGGCTCGCATGCTCCAGGCAGGTAATCCGTAAACTGTCCCAACTCGCCGCATTGTCCCACTTGCTCTGAGTCACGGCGTTTCTTCCCTGCTGTGGTCAGGAGGTTGGTGGTAAGCACGTACTTCACGCGGTCTTCTATGAACAGGATGGAACGGTTCTTCTTGGGATATTTCGAGATTTCATTCAGCGTCCTGGTTATGTCGGTCTTCCTGACGGTCATGGTATGTGCGCCGTAATCCTCGATTTTGAGGTTCGTGAATGGCTCGAAGAAGCCCCATGCGGTAAAGAATTCGGTCAGGTCCTCCTGTGCCACCTCGCATACCTTGCGAACGAACTTCAGGCTGGTCTCGTAGGAATTGTTGTAAAGTGTGCCTAACGGGTCTTTGCGCAGTTCCTTGAAGAGGTTGGGATAGAAGGAGGTGTTGTTCTGTGCCAAATGGTAGTAGAGGTAGAGCTGGTAGTACATGCGCAGCTGGCATTCTACGGATCTGGTGAAGTAGGGGACATGTCGAGCATAATCGTTCATGACCGTGGAAATGGGTGAACCAACGGACGTGGCGATACCAGTGAGATAGCGTATGTAGTTCGAGAAGAGGTTGTTTGACACCTCTGTGCCACCCTCCAGATTGATGGTGCCCTGATTGTTGTGTCCACATTCGTGGGCAGAGCACCATTCGTCTAGGTCAGATCGGCTTACGTTGAAGGAGTTCCTGATGCAGTCCACGGAGTTGTAGGATGTTCTGTAGGGGGTGGAGTTGGCCCATCCTGCATCTGATTCAACCCCTTCGATGGCGAAGTTGGGATTGTTGTAATAGATGGGGAAGATGCTCTCGCCACCTGACAGGTAAGAGTGCGAGTTGGCTCGTTTTCCTGTGGCAACCGACTCACAGAATCCCATCAGTTCCTTCTCCCATACCGTCAAGCTGTCGAACCAGCAGATACTCTTGTCGATGGTGGAGGGCCATACCTTTCTATAGGTGGTGGTCTTGAAGTTGAAAAGTGCCTCTCCGCCCTTGATGGTGAAACGTTCGTGGGTAGCGCTTCTCAGGATGGCGACGTAGTCCTTGTCGCTGTGGCGTGAAACGTCATAGTAACCGTTCACCACACCTCCCTCGATATGAATCTTGATATCAGGCCATTCGCTTAGTTTCTTCGTCTTTGACTTGGTGTCTGCCGTATAGACGATATAGAAGAGAGCATCCTTCTGTCCGTCCACGATGTTCAGACCTTTCGTCAGCTTCGTGCCTGTCTTGGCATTCGTGATCAGATCGTTTCCAACACAACCTGCGATGTACAAAGTTGCATCTGCCGGCACGTCACTGTCCACAAATACATAAAGTGGGTCGAAACTTTTTGTGTAGATACCCGTTGGGTTGCCCATATAGGAACCACCCGTGCTTCGCATCTGATTGTTCCAATAGTTGGCATCGCTGTAAGCGTTGTAGCTGTGGATGCGGAAGTCTTTCTCGAAGTTCTTCCAGTTGTCGTTCTTCAGTTTCAGAGCGATGTCAGTCATGAAGTCAGGCATCCCACCTTCCTGGAAGGCAGCGGTCAGTTCCTCGTCACTCATCGCTTGATATGCAGCCTTCAGTTCCGTGCAGGCAGCGTCCTCGAAGAACGTTTCGCGCAACTTGTTCACGATGGAGCTGGCATCCTCTTCCTTCGGATAGTAGTTTTCCAGATTGCTCAGGATAGTGCCGTACTGAGCCCAGCTGGATTGTCTGTAATCGACAACCGACTCGGAATACACTCGAATGGAAGGTTTCGATGAGAACAGATAGGGTGGAGTGTCTGGAGGGGTGATAGGCTTGACGTATGCCGTCTTTACAGGAGAGCTGTAGAAGACACCCTGATCCAGTTTGGATACTCTGCTGCCAATAACCACAGTGCTAAGGTTGTTGCAGTAGGCAAAAGCGTCTCCTCCTAATTTGGATACGCTGTTGGGAATGTCCACTTTGCGGATTCCAGACCTCGAGAAGGCATTGGAGGCAATGCTGCTTATGGACTTGGGCAGTTCGATGGTGCGCAGTTTCGAACACTCTGTAAACATGCAGCTGCCGATGACATCATTCTCTGTCTTGTAGTTCTCGTAGTATGCTACACCACCACTGACAATCTTCACTTCCGACAAATCCAAGGAAACCGTTTTCCCTTCGTTGATCATTTGACGGAGATACTTGACATCAGTACCATTGATGGAACCAGTCAATTTCACTTCAGTCTCACTGGTCGTCAGTAATGTGGAGAGCGTTCCCGCTTTCTCCACATGAACCACTACAGCCTCAGCCCATGCATTGGTAAAACAGCATAATGCAATGGTTGCTGTCAACATTCTGAACATTCTCATAAAGCTCTTGTTCTTCATTTTATCTTTTTTGTTATTATTCTTCGTCTTCGTCTTCGTCATCGTCCTCGTCATCGTCATCGTTATCGTCCTCGTCATCGTTGATAAATCTTTTTCCCATTGCGGATGTAGATGTGGCCAGGCAGAAGGGTATTGACTTCGCGTCCCATCAGGTCATAACTTTTACCATTTAACCATTTACCATTTACCATTTGTTGGTCATAGCGAGGTATCTCAACGGGAGTTATGTCGTCGTAGTCATCGAGGTCACCCACCAGGGTTCCGTATTGTGCCCATGCAGAGGATTGATAGGCCTCGAGGGAACTGGCATAGACATGAATCACAGGCTTGCTGGTGAAGATGTACGGGCCGAGGGTAGGTGGTGTCTTCGCCTTGACATAGACATCCTTTACCCCAGAGTTGTAGAAGACACCTTGCGAGATACTCCTGACTTTGGAACCGATAACCACTTTAGCCAGTTGCGTGCAATCGCCGAAGGACTCTGTGCCTATCGAAGTAACTTTCTCTGGGATGTAAAGCTCACGCAATCCTGTTTTGGTGAAGGCGTGGTCTTCTATCGCCGTTATCGTTTGGGGCAGATAAATGCTGATGAGATTGGCACAATGGTAGAAGGCATAGCGACTCATCGTGTTGGAATTGGTGCGGTAAGCCTCGTAATAGGCTATACCGCCTGCACTAACCTGGGCTCCTGTCAGGTCGAGGGCAAGCAGATTCCCCTGATTGAGAAGTTGACGCAGATATTTGATGTCGGTACCGTTGATGCGTCCTCCCACAGTAGCCTTGATGGCTTGGGCAGAGAGAGAGTCTTGCAGCGTGCCGGCTCTTTGGAGCCATACGACTTCTGCTCCACTGCCTGACTTGGATGTCTCGTGAAGCGTACCGTCGGCATCTACCGAATAGATAGAGAAGTCATCACCTACGCTGCTGGGAATGCAGAAGCTCAGTGCATTGGAGGCTGTTATCATTTTTCCTTCGGCATCGAGTACCAGAAAACCTACACCACCCGTACCAGACATGGCAAACATCGTGTCGGCCTGCAGGTAGGTATAGTTGGAAGGTTCTGCCGCATCGAGTTGATAGGAGGTGAACTGTCCAAGATTGCCGCACTGGCCAACCCTTTCCGAGTTGCGCCGTTTCTGGCCTGCTGTTGTCAGGAAACCGCTGGTCAGAACGTAGTCGGCACGGTCCTCCACAAAGAGGAGAGTACGGTTCTTGGGGTATTTGGAAATTTCTTTCAGCGTGCGGTCGATATCTGCTTTCCTAACCGTCATGGTATGCTCTCCATAATCATTCACCTTCAGGTTCGAGACGGGCTCGAAGAAGCCCCAGGCGGTGAAGAAGTCGGTCAAGTCCTCCTGTGCTACCTCACATACCTTGCGGACAAACTTCAGGCTTGTCTCATAGGTGTTGCTGTATCGAGTGCCCAATGGGTCACGGCGCAGTTCTTGGAAAAGGGTGGGGTAGAACGAGGTGTTCTTCTGTGCCTGATGATAATAGAGATACAGTTGGTAGTACATGCGCATCTGGCTGTCGAGACTTCGCGTGAAGAAGGGTTCATGACGCGCATGTTCCTGCATCACAGTGGCGAGAGAAGAGCCTTCCGACGTGACGAGTCCGTCCAAGTAGCGTATTACGTTCGAGAAGAGATTGTTCGACACCTCTGTACCACCTTCCAGACTGATGACTCCCTGATTGTTGTGTCCGCATTCATGTGCCGCACACCAATCGTCGAGGTCTGCGCGACTCACATTGAACGAGGATGATATGCAACCCTCTGAGTTGTAGGAGGTGCGGTACCACGCCGAGTTGGCCCATCCTGCGTCAGCTTCCACGCCCTGGATGGCAAAGTTTGGGTTGTTGTAATAGAGGGGGAAGATAGCTTCGCCTCCTGTCAGGCAGAAAGGTGCCCCAGCACGCTGACCTGTGGCTACTGACTCGCAGAACCCCATGAGTTCTTTTTCCCATACCGTCAAGCTGTCGAACCAGCAGATGCTTTTGTCGATGCTGGAGGGCCATATCTTTTTATAGGTGGCAGTCTTGAAGTTGAAGAGCGACTGTCCTCCCTTGACGGTGAAACACTCGTGGGTAGCGCCTTTCAGGAGGGTGGCATAGTCTTTGTCGCTGTGGCGTGAAATGTCGTAGTAGCCGTTCACAGTACCGCCCTCGATGTGAATCTTGATGCTGGGCCACTGACTTAACGTTTTCTTCCTCGACTGTGTATCAGCCGTATAGAGGATATAGAAGAGAGCATCCTTCTGTCCGTCCACGATGTTCAGACCTTTCGACAGTTTCTTGCCTGACTTGCCGCTCGAGAGGACATCGTTCCCTCCGCAGCCTGCCATGTAGAGCGTAGCATCATCGGGCACGTCCTCATCCACAAAGACATAGAGCGGGTCGCTGTTCTTGGTGTAAATGCCCGTTGGGTTGCCCATATAAGAACCGCCCGTGCTCTTGAGCAGATTGTTCCAGTAGGAGGCGTCGCTATAGGCGTTGTAGCTGTGGATGCGGAAGTCCTTCTCGTATTTGCTCCAGTTCTCATTCTTCAGTTTCAGAGCGATAGCAGTCATGTAATCCGGCATCCCGCCTTCCTTCATGGCAGCGGTCAGTTCCTCGTCACTCATTGCCTGGTATTCCGCTTTCAGTTCTGTGCAGGCGGCGTCTTTGAAATACGTGTCGCGCAGCTTGTTCACGGTATCGCTACCGTTGTCTTCCATCGGATAGAAGTTTTCCAGGAGTCCCACGATAGAGCCGTACTGTGCCCAGCTGGACTCTTTATAGTCAGCCAGTACATTGGAGTATACGCGGATGGTTGGTTTGGTCGTGAAGATATAAGCATCCAGTGTCGGAGGTGTCGTCGGTTTCACAAAGATTGTCTTTACATCTGAGTTATAGAAAGTTCCCTGCTCGATGTGCGACACTTTCCTGCCGACGACGACTGTAGTCAGTAGCGAACAGTCGGAGAAGGCTCCATAACCCAGTCGTTGCACATTATCTGGAATCTCCACTCTGCGCAGATTCGTATACTGGAAGGCGCAACGTGCGATGGTGCTTATTGAAGTGGGAAGCACAACAGATCGCAGTTTCTTGCAGTCCTTGAACATGTATTCGCCAATGACATCTGCCGTTGTCTTGTTGCTCTCGTAGTAAGCTACACCACCGCTCACGATTCTTACACCCGAAATGTCCAAAGTTGTCACCTTTCCGTCGTTTATCAACTGTCGAAGATACTTGACATCAGTACCGTTGATGGAACCAGTCAGCTTTAGTTCGCTGTCAGTGGTTGTAAGTAGCGAGGAAAGCGTTCCAGCCTTCTCCACATTGACTTCTGTGGCTGCCCAGACAAACGTCTGACTGCAACAGGCAATCATTGTCATCAGCACTCTGAAGATTCTCATAAGACTGTCTCTCTGCATATCTTTGAGCCTTTAAAATTCTATATTTCTTGTGTTCTTAGGTACAATATTTGTTCTTATAACGTGCAAATTTCATAATTTCCCATGAGATATGCAATAATTTTTCTTGAAAAGTTGTTTAGTTTTACTAAACACAAGACAAATGTGGACTTTCTTTCTGTTATTGAAAAAAATGTCGTAATTTTGTGTGTAAAGAATGAAATAACCTATACATTTAACTCTAAACAGCAAATTTAAAACATGAAGAATTTCCGACTATTTCTTTCCCTTTGTCTTCTGCTGGTAATATCTGGCAGTGCCTTTGCCCAACTCCATTGGAATTGGGAGAAGGGAACCATTGTTGTTGATACGCCCCAAAGGCCTGCAGGTCAGGAATCGGCCTTGAACCTCGCGACTCCAGCATTGCCCATCGTCAGGGTGGCTTTCGTGGGTTTAGGCAATCGTGGCCCTTATGCTGTGGAACGTTGGACCCACATGAACGGAGTGCGCATTGTTGCTCTTTGTGATTACGAACGGGAACGGGCTGAAAAATGCCAGAAGTTCCTGACGGACGCAGGCTTGCCTGAGGCTGACATCTATTCCGGTGAGTATGGTTATCGGGAGCTATGTGAGCGGGAAGACATCAATCTGGTTTACATCGCTACCGATTGGGAGCATCATGTGCCTGTGGCAAAATATGCGTTGGAGCATGGCAAGCACGCTGCCATTGAGGTGCCGGCTGCTTTGACCATCCAAGATTGTTGGGATTTGATTGACCTGGCAGAACAGAAAAGGTTGCATTGCATGATTCTGGAGAACTGCTGCTATGACTTTTTCGAGATGAACACGCTCAACATGGCTCAGCACGGTGTCTTTGGTGAGATTCTCCATGTGGAAGGTGCTTACCTGCATAGCCTTTGGCATTGGACGAACTATTGGCACAATTGGCGTCTCCGTTACAACAAGGAGCATCGTGGCGACATCTATCCCACTCATGGTCTGGGACCTGTGGCTCAGTTGCTGAACATCCATCGGGGTGACCGTTTCAAGACGTTGGTGGCGATGGATACGAAACCTACTACGGGCCCTGTGGCTGTCAAGGAATATCCTCAAGATTTGGACAATCTGGATGCGCCGTATCGTAATGGTGACCACACTACTACGCTTATCCGCACCGTTCAAGGAAAAGTCATTGAGATTCAGCACGATGTAATGAATCCTCAGCCCTATAATCGTCGCTATCAGCTCACGGGTACCAAGGGTTTTGCCAACAAGTATCCTGTCGAGGGATATGCACTCAGTAGTGCTCAACTGAAGTCTTCTGGCATTGACAATATTACCACCGATAACCTGTCGGGTCACGAGTTTATGCCTAAGGCGGACTTTGATGCTTTGGTGAAGAAATATCAGTCACCCATTGCAATAAAGTATGGCGAACGGGCACGTCAAGTGGGAGGACATGGCGGTATGGATTTCATCATGGAGCTGAGATTGGTATATTGCCTACAGCACGGCTTGCCTCTTGACATCGATGTTTATGATTTGGCAGAATGGTGTTGTCTTGCCGAACTGGGTGGCCTCTCGATGGACAACGACAATGCTCCTGTCCGTGTGCCTGACTTCACGCGTGGACATTGGAACGAGCAGCCGGGCTTCCGCTATGCCTATGCTACGCCTGAGGAGGAGGAGCGAGTGGATTCTGTCTCCCGTCAGTTTACCAGAGTTCTGAAGGCAGAGGGACCTAAAGCCGCAGAAAAGGAACTGAAACGATTGCTGAAGCGTTTCGAAAAGAAGTGAATCGCATTACTCCACCTGGCGGCAGTACTTGACGCCTATGCAGTCGTAGAGGCTTGTCAGGTGGGGCAAGCGTGCACAGAAATCCTCGAAGTCTTTCTGGTCGGGGCTGCACCATTGTACCTCGCTCATGGCTCCCAGACGGGGCAGTAGCTGATAGAAGGCATGCTCTGGGTAGGCAACGTGTTCCGTCCAAAGGTTGGCCTGCACACCCAGGATATAATCCTGTTCTGCGTCTGTCAGTTCCTCTGGAACCACGGGTTCAAACGAATACATCTTGCTGCAAGAGACAATGTAGCTGTCGGTGGTGCGTGGCTGTTTTCCCAAGTCTTTCAACTGGGGATGGTCGATGTAGGCAAATACGTTGGGCGACATGATGACACGATGATGCTGACGTGCTGCCTCGATGCCACCCTTGGTGCCGCGCCAGCTCATGACGATGGAGCCCTCTGTCAGTCCGCCTGCCAGAATCTCGTCCCATCCGATGAGATCACGTCCACGCTCGTTCAGGAAGTGTTCCACCTCACGGTTGATATAGGTCTGGAGCTGGTCCTCAGCGCTGTGTTTCTCTGTTGCCGTCAGTCCCAGCTCCTTAATCTTTGCCTGACACTTGGCACATTGTTTCCAACGGTCCTTGGGACATTCGTCTCCGCCGATATGGATGAACTTAGAGGGGAACACATCGCAAAGTTCGCCCAGCACTTTCTTGAGGAATACGAGAGTTTCAGGGTTGCCGCCGCAAAGCACGTCGCGACTGACTCCCCAATTGGTTTTCACTGGGTAGGGGCCACCCTTGCATCCAAGATTGGGGAACACGTGAAGGGCTCCCATCATGTGGCCGGGCAGATCGATTTCAGGGATGACATTGATGTATCGTTCAGCCGCATAGCGCACAATTTCGCGACAATCGTCTTGGGTATAGTAGCCTCCGTAGCGCTGACCGTCGTAGATACCCATGTTTCCAGGTCCGATAACCGTTTGCTCACGCACACTTCCATCCACTGCCAGTCGAGGGAAACCCTTTACCTCGAATCGCCATCCCTGGTCGTCGGTCAGGTGCCAATGGAACTGGTTGCAGCCGTGCAATGCCATTACGTCGAGATACTGTTTGATGAAGTCTACAGAGAAGAAATGGCGGGCGCAATCCAGCAACACACCTCGATAGCTGAAGCGGGGAGAGTCAGTGATGCGGACGTAGGGTAGTTCGATGGGAGAGGACGGCTGGGCTGGGTTAGCTGTTTGCACAGGAAGGCTCTTGCGGAACGTTTGGGCGGCACGGAAGAGACCAACGGCTTCTTCGGCTGAGAGCAGGATGCCCCCTTGTCCCACCGTCAGGGTGTAGGCTTCCGAAGGTTGTTTGCCGACAGATGTTTTTGCTGACTTCCTCAGCTTAGATGCTTGTTTCCCATTGTTCTTTGGAGCAGCTAATGCCAAACGGATAGCTGCATGTTTGTCCGCAGGAGCCAAAGAGAGGCGTAGTCCTGTAGTCTCCAGAGTCCAGGTTGCCAGAAATTGCGCAATGCGTGCCACTTCAGGGTTCTTGGCATCAAAGGAAATCTTCATGTTGTTTTTCAGGAGGAACACGCGGGTTGTGTCGCTCTTCACGCTCTTGGGAAGAGGGATGATGCGATAGTCTGCCCGTGGGGCAGTTTGGGCGGCACCTGTCAGAACCGTCAGAATCAGGGCGATGAGAGTCAGTCGTTTCATGGGTTGTCTGGTTTTATCAGAATCTTTTTTATGTGATGTTTGATGCAAAGATACAAAGTTTTTTTGAACCACTCCAGCTTCCTTCCATAATTTTGTTGACAGGCATAATATCAAGTGGAAAAAGACAACACGTTGAAACCGCAAACACAACACGTTGAAACCGCGAAGACAACACGTTGTCTTTGCCTTTTCAACACGTTGTATTTTCGTTGGCTTTGAGGTAGAGGGAAAAAAGAGTGGGGGACGATTGACGTCTCCCACTCAAATTGTTATCAAAAGAATGCTGTCATTGATTCCATCCTGCTCAGTTTCCGACTTTCTTCACTCGCTGAGTGGATTCGGTGTTAGCCTTCACCACATAGATGCCTCTTGGCAAGCGGAAACGGTGCTTGGTAGTGTTGGGCTTTATAGTGTAAACCTGTCTGCCACCAGCATCATAGGCATGAATTTCTGTGATTGGTTGACCTGTGGTAGAAGCAACCGTAATGATGCCATCATTGATATAAATCTGCAGGTTGCTCTCGTCGATAGCTTTCTCCAGGTTTGATCCCTTCACGATGAAGAAACGGTTCTGCGTGCGACCAGGCATCTGTTTCTTTGTTCCTGACTTCAGAGGTAACAGTTCTTCCGTCTTCGCATCGTAGAGCATCAGGCTGTCGCCCAAATTCTCTACACCTTGGAAGGTCACTGTCGCTGGTTTGTCGCTGTTGCTCTCAATACCGATGGGCAGAACCATGAAGTCGTGGATGCGGTTGACGCTCGTTGCCAGACGGCCCGTGAGTGTGTAGATGACAGGAATCTTCGAACTGATGTCGCTGACCACGAAGGTCTCCATATCTTCCCCAGGACAGAACTTGTTGCTGGCATTGGGACTCATCATCACCATCGCCTCGCTGGTGTCGCCGTCACGTTCAGCAAAGATACTGAGGTAGGGATGGACTCCAATTGGTTTCCCATTCTCATCCCTGGACGTATGCACCATCATGTCGGGGGTATATCTCAGGGTCAGCTGGTTCAGGTCTTTGCCGCCTATTTCTTTCTTCTTCAGGAAGAAGGCATAGCGTGGAGGCACAATCTTACGGCCCAGTAAATCTGTACCATCACTGATACCGCTGAAGTTCATGTCGGTCCACTTCCACTCGGTTCCTGTTGGTTGGGTGGCAAGATATGTGCTTGTCAAATTAGAGTTCTGGGGATCGACATCACTGTCCTTCATCACCAGATAGTAGGCATAGATGGAATCTGCATTCAACTCGAAGAACTTCTTCATATTGAGACCACAGACGAAGGGGTTGCTGGCGAGGAAGTAACCCATGCTACCTTTTCCCTCGTTCTTCAGCGTTACATAGTATGCCGTATCGGCAGCCTCAATTCGGCCATTCTTGTCTCTGTCATATAGAGCAAGTTCTTCTGCTGACGTTCTTCCAATGTGAGCCTTGACAGCTGCTGGAGTTACAGCTTCCTTTACATCACTGGCATCGATATCACCGTCCTTGTCTAAATCATAGAGGGCAAGATCTCCTGCTGTTGTACTACCTATGTGAGTTGTGACTTCTTCAGGAGTTACGGCTTTTTCTGCGAAGTAGTCGGAGCGCAGACGGCCACGGTTCTTTAGTTCTACAATGTTCACTCCCTCTTTGGGCAGATAGTCATTGGGGTTTTGATTGGTTCCTATTTCCCCTGCCGCAAACCCGGTGGGCCAATCACGTCGTCCGTCATCAATGTAGATACGTACACGTCTCTCTACTTTATAGTCTTTGCCCCAGTCCCAGATATCGTAGTACTGGTCATCCTTGGGTAGGCGGAAAATAGTCTTGACGTCCTCGTTGTTATGCTCTTTCAGGTTGTTGATGGGCATCACGCTGAAGCCACCATTGTCGTAGGGTACGGTGTGGTCGTTGTGTGCACCGCTCCACGAGCCACGTACAGCTACGTTAATCTTGCTGTCACCGAAAGGCTTGTAGACCAAACGGTTGAGGTATTCATCGGCATTGGCGCTATCCCATGAGAATCCTTCTCCGTTGCCTGTCCAGTCACCCTCTCCTTCAAAGCCAAGGTTTTGGGTCTGGCTGGCATCGTCAGCACTCCATACGGCACCACGCTCATAGAGGACAGCCTTAGCCTTGTCCCATTGCCGCTGGTAGACAGCTGGAGCGAAGCGGTCATAATTGAGTATACCAGGGTCACCGTAGTTGGTCTGTCCATTTTCATATAGTTCACTGAAGCTGGTCATGCTGATGGGCTTAGTGGGATCCACGTCGAACGTGATTGGCTCATAGTAGGTGGTTTCCTGACGTCCACTCCACGTGGGAGCATACCACTCGCCAGAGATGGTTCCACGCAGGGGTGAACTGACGAGATGCCATTTATTCTTGGGCAATGCAAATTCCACCCATGCCTTGCTATAGTTCAGCAGATGAGCATTCACCAACTCTGTTTCAGACTGGAAGACGATGCCGTCGCAAACATTGGTCGAGTAGAGTTCAGTAACCATATCACCGATGTCACGAACATCCTTGGCATGCTGTGATGTTTCGGCATCGTTTTCCCGCTCTTCTGTCCACTCATGAGCCTGGAAGTCATAGCGTATCAGGGGTGATGATGTAGAGCGCAGGGCAGGGAAGCCCGTCAAGATCGGATTATTATTCTCATCCAGTACCGGATTACCTTGATTGTCTTTTTCTGTCTCATCACCATCATCATAGAGCAAAGGAGCATCCACCTCTTCCTTCGTCATCATCAGGATCTCAGTGCAGTAGAGTGGAGCAAAGCCTCTGCGCCGCTGGCGATCTTCATCGGTGACGTAGTTTACATCGTTGGTCATGTAATAGTTGTCATCCTCCTCGTTGGCTGACAGAAGTGTGCCATTACCACCATAGAGTTCGTCGAAATCAGCACGTCGCCAGTTCTCGTCGTTACTCCAATCTTTATTGCCAGCTTCACCCGTCCATACTTCATAGTCGGGCACAATCTTCAGTAGCACCTCGCTATAGCCTTCGCACGACTCTGCCACGCTACCTGGCTTCATCTCCTCGACAAAGGGGAAACGCAAGTTGTAAGAATAGCCTTCACGGACACGGAAATTGTTGTTGAAATAGAATTTCACGCATTCTGCCTCATCGCCGTTGGTCGTGCCAGGTGTTCCTTTCAAGTAAGTCATGGTGCCTACTACGGGTGGTAGCAGGTTGTCGTAGTTTTCGAGGATGTACTGTTCCATGATGGGGTCGGACGAACCCGTAAGCAACACCACGCGTTGCTCTAATTCTTGGGGCATTGTGACACCGACGGCTTCCTCTTCGTTTGCCAATTCAACACCTCTTAGGGGGATATGCAGGTTCTTAGGTGTAGCAGTTCCTGTCTTGTGTACCTGTTCAAACTGTTTCTTTGAAATTCTGACGCTTAGCGTGGCAATGTCATCAGGATAGTGTTTCTCGCTGAAACCAACGTGTATGGCAGGAGCAATACCACTGACCTGTATTTTGACAGGTTGCGGCTCTGAACAAATAAAAGTATAGTTATCCGTACCTATGTTAATTTGCTGTTCAATAGGAATGGCACAAGCATATACATAATGGTTAATGCCACCCTCAATGTTGGTTTCGTCGACAATCTTCATGTAATCCTGACTCAGATTGATATCCACTAACTTACTGTTGAGAATCAGACGCGGCGTACTTCCGTCGGACGGGTTGGCCAGTTCACGGAGATAGTCGAGCATTTCTTGTGTAAACTCATCATGATAGAGGTCAGGTGATCCTAACTGTATGTTGGTGTAGAGGTCGGTGGCATTCGGGTTCATCAGCCTGAAACTCTTCATTGCATCGTATAGCCTGATGGTTCCATCGCTGTTTGTGGCCGCCTTATATTCTTCCACTGTGCCAGGGGTGTTCTTGTCAGTACCAATCCACCAGTCGAAGTTCACATTATCGAGTACCCACACTGTTTCATCGCCGTCTTCGGTGAATGTATAGCCAGCCAGTTTGATGGCGAATGTTACAATGCTGTTCTCACAGAAAACAAATTCATCGATTGACTGTTGGCCTTTGTGTCCCACTATTTCTAACTTGGGAAGCAACTTAAGATTGCTTTGGTTGGAGCACTCGTCAAGCAGATTGAACATCCGAGCAAATTTGGGTATGTCTGTATCTACAAGCCGACGCCCTGGCTGAATGGTTAGCAGTGTGTAGGTTTTATAGTCTACCCATGAGTCTATGCCCATTGTCCCGTTGAAAACTAGCTTACGAACACCGTTGTCAGTTTCGGCAAAGACAGTCATATTTTCGTCGAGGGCCAACTTCTTAAAGGAGTAAGGCTCCATCGAACTAAAATTGGTACTCCATTTGAAGTTACCATAAGGTACGCGTTGCCCTGTCACATGTCCTTCGTTATCTACGACGTCGACGGTCATCAAAGCTTCGTTGAACGCTATTTCATAACTGTCGAAATATATATCATTGTTGAATGATCCTGCATTCAAAAGTTCAATGAATTCCTCGATGCTGGAGAATGAAAGACCATGTACGTTTATCAGTTGTTCACGGAACAGCCTGTAGAACTTATCTCGATCAAGGAATACGCAACTCAGATAGTCGTCAATACCTGGTTCGTCGCCAATGGCTTCATGTTTACCTTGTGCCGATAACAAACTTTCGAAGTCTGTTTCCAGTTTCATCACGGCAACCTCACCACCGCAGAGCGGCGACGACATAGCCATACGCACTTTGGGTAACTTGGCAAATACCCACACGTCGTCCAGTAGATAGTCTCCTCCTTCCGTAGAGTAACTGTTGTTTTCAATGTTCAGTTCATATTCGTCATATAGTTCCGATACGACGAAGTCGAAGTAGAACTGATGCCATAGCACCTCATGGTTATTCTCCTCATAGTTAAAGAACTCTGTGCTGCCCTGACGGCGTGCCCTGTTGTCGACCATTCCCGGACAGAAAGAGTAGAGTACAGTTTCCGTATTACCTCGCTTTCCAATGACACTTAATATCACGCCACCGGGAGTTATTGACGTAGAATTGTTATCCGTTCCGCCCACAGAAGCCATCCATCCAGAGCACATCAAGCGCGACCCCATGCAGAACGTTCCGTTGAACTTAATCTTGGCCACGGTGCCAGGCATGTCGGAGGCATCGACATAAAGAAAACCTGGATTATATTGAGTGGAATATTGGTCACCCGTATAGTTGCTTATTGGCACCATCTTGGGAGCAATGCTATGGCCACTAAAGCCATAAGTTGCCTCTTTGGCAATACCATAGGTACCCCAGCTAGCCGTTACGGGGCCATAGGTGTAGTTGGTTGAAGAATATTGAAGTGGTAACGCTGACGAATTAGCGTTATTGCTGACGCCCTCACCACCTCCTGTAGGTATTCCGTAAGAATAGGAGGTAGGATAGTCAAAATCAATATGTGCCACTGGCGGCTGATTATCGCACATGGCTCGCAGACTCTGTGTCGACCGTTCACTATGAGGAGCGTTGTCGCCTACCACATCCTTGTAATAGAGTGTTTCTGAGTCATCATCGAACAAGATAGTGAAGCGTGCCAGTTGGTATTCTGTAGAGGTGTTAGGATCACGTGCATAGACCTTGAACACAGCATAGCTGCCAGACGGCACTTTCCAGCCTTCAGGATAGCTGAACCTTAGCAGGCGGCGTCGCTTCAACGATGAATTCTGTACTACTAAAGAGCGGTCGCAGTTTGGAGCAGTCTGGAAGCCTAACAACGTGACGCCCGAACCGTGATCCTCCAGTTCATAGCGTACATAGTCGTTGCTCACAAGGTTCAACAGATTGTCTTCGCCTTCCTCGCCCCCTTTGTATATCCAATAGTTCTCTAGCTCGTGGTCAAGGGGAACATAGTCTTCGCTACTACCGATGGTTTCCGATGGAAAATGGATGGTATGCTCTTCCAGCCAGTTAGCACCATCCTTTGTCATGGCAGTGAGCTGGCGGGCCATCACATTTGCATCAATCAGTGTATAAATATGGCGCAGGGTCAGACTGGGCTCAGTCAAATCACCGCCCTCGTTGCCCGTAGAAGCGGAAGTATTCTCATAGGTAAAATCTTGGTAGCGTGTAATATCACTCGCGATAATCAACTTGTCACCGTCATAGTTCATAGGCAGACGAGCTATCAAAGAAGCACTTACATGCCCTGTTGAACCCAGCGTCGACTGCTTCAGCTTACTTCCAACAACCCATCCATTCTGATAAACGTAGCCACGGACTTCGGGAAGGAAATAATCTGTGGTCAGGGGCTGCTCCGTATCATAGAGATACCAGCGCTGATAACGGTTATGTTTGGTTGTGCTTACCTTATTGCTCGTCGACAGATAGAGTGGGGAGAACTCGCCTCGTTTCACATAGCGAGTCATATGGTATTCCGAAACATTCTGAATTTTCGTATGATTGTCATCGTCTTTGGTCAACCATCCCATGTTTTCCTGCAGGAACTCAGTAGGGAAGTGGATGCCCTGGCTGGCAAGAGTGTTGGCACGGTCAGCCAGATACGATTGGCGATGAATCACCTCGTTGTTTTCTGTGGAAGTATCAAGTGCGCTATTGTCGAGGGTGGTCTTCAGCAGATAGATCCTTGCCTTGTCCGCCCCCACAGAACCGTCATTAAAGTATGTACCCGTATTATTATTGTACATCACAAAGGCCTTGGTTTCACTGCCTGATATGCGTTGCATATTCCATCCATTAGCTACACGCACAAACCTGAAAGAACAGGCACGTGATTCTATAGGAGTTGTCTGGTAGTGTTCTGTCTCAGCATTCCAGCTGATATAGCGGTCAGCAGAATTCTTCAAGACGAAGTTGTCGGCCGTTCCCACAAACATCCACGCCTCACTGACGTTCTGGTAGATACCCACCAGATCTTCATCAGTATTGAGTCCACGACCTACATCAATAAGACCGCGCGACCCGCTGTTGATATTATTATTCTGCATCAGCAGGAAATACTTCGTGGGTGACTGTTCAAAACCCAGAAGATCGGCATCGGTATTGCGTATCAGCTCCAGATAGCACTGACTATTATCTTCCGTTTCAGTAATTTGACTACCCGCTTTGTTATCGGTGTTTACCCTGCTTATGTAGATGGAGGCGTCAGCTCCTGTCCTGTGCAATACAACATCGCCCGAGGCAGTATGTTCCAATACGAACTCAGCAGCTGTTCCTTCATTGGCAACAACCGTATAACGTTGATTGCTATTGTTCCAACCTATGTAGTGGCCTTGTTTGCTCTTGAGGCGGAAACCATTGGCCGTAGTCTCCTTCTGCCATATCAGGTCGTTGATATTTGTCGAGGCGGCCGATGTCTGAAGATTCTTGTTCGAGCCGGTGTCTTTAATATAGTTGTTCTCCATGCTGCCACTGCCGGAAAAACGAAGGAAATACTCTTGATTCTCGACTATCGAGTAGTCTAGCATTTCAATCTTTGCTTCGTTTCCACCTGCCGTACCAGCTACAACAGGCGATCCTGCATTATTTCCTCCTTTTGCCAACGCAAGGTCATCGCTCTGGCGCACCAGATTCAGCTGGCCCTCAATATCATAGAAACGGTTCATGGCCACAGCCAGCGTAGCATTGTCGGTGACAGAGAACCCATCACCGGATGTAGCCATTGATAAATAATGGCCCGCCAGACTCTTCAATTTGTCACCATCCCATGTCCACAGTTTATTGTTGTCGATGCTGGCAATGGGATTCTCGTCACTGACGGGATTGGCATTACGTACCTCAATGGTAAGTGCTTGTGACGTACCGTTATCAGTTACATATTGTCGGGTACGTGCACCATTGCTGAAGCGCATATAGAAATATCCTTCGGGTACAGTTGCCGATTGAGCAAACGATAGAGTAGCGGAGGTTATGATCAGCATAACCATCGCTACTCTACGGAATAGATTATAGATTACCATTGTCATTGGCAGGGTTATTATGATTGTTGTTTGTAGTGAGGAACAATGGAGCCCATTCTCCTTTCTTCACGTAGCGTGTTGTATAGTATTCAGATGTGTTTTGCACTTGTTTCCCATATTCGTTGGTTTTCCACCCTTCATCTTCCTGTAAGAATTCCTGAGGGAATTTGATACCCTGATTGGAAAGAGTTTTGGCTCTCTCTGCCAAGAAAGATTTTTTATGCAGAACTTTCAGGTTTTGTGTTGTCGTAATGTAGTTATCATTTGAAAAATCTTGTGCCTCTACATTAATACACATTGCCCAACCTGCAATGAATAGTACAGTTATGCGCCAATAGCAGTTAAAAGAAATATATTTTGAATTCATCGAGATGAACTTCTTTATCATTGCTTGAGGATGTTATAATTGAACTGGTAGGAGAAACCTTCGAGCTTTAGCTTTATTGTGACAGTGACCAACCCTTTTTTAGTATCATCGTTAATCAATTTGCCAACAATGTCGCCTGACTCCAATTGTACGAATCTTTGCTCGAAGATGTCAAGGTTACCCGTCATGACAATTCCTGTTTTTGTACCCGTTTCCGTCACAGAGTTGTAGTCAATGGACTCGGCAACGCCTGTAGCAGGTGTTGTCCATGCATACGGTTGTGTCTTGGTTACCGTCAATGGCGAAGCCGTTTCTCCATTTACATTATAAGGTTCACCCGGAAGAACGAAGGTGACATCGCTGTCGTCAAAGCCGCGCCATACCCCCTCGGGGTCAGCATTGTTGCGGAACATGGGACGCAGGAAGATGTAACCACCTGAGTTGAAGGTGATGCTGAGTGCGTCGGCTGAGAGCACGCGTGCCTGGAAGCCTGCGATGGGCGGGAAGGGGAGTGCCTCGATGCGGAATGTCCAGTCGGTGAACATGATGGGCAGTTTGATCCAGTCGTTTCGACGGATGTAGTCGAAACCGTTGGTGGTGCCCGATGGCCAACTTGTACCAGAAGTTTCGCTATTTACGGTGAAACCAAATCGATAGTCATCAACTCCACTACTTACGTCACGGTGCCGTCTTGCTTTTATGCGGATGGAGTACTGGTTATGGGTGGCTGTGGCAGAGAGATTGGTCTCGTTGACATAAACATAGGTTGTCTTGCTGGTTGGGTCTGCTCCTTCTGTTTTGGCAGGCAATACAAGTTTGTCGCTTTCACTAAATTGCACTTTGTGGGAAACCGTGTCATCACTGACAATGTTTTCTGGATTATCGAGCTCGAGCAAACTGACATTAGTCTTGGTCAGAGGGTAAATCTCGTAGCCGAGGATGTCCATTTGTTGCTGTGAGTTGTTGATGAAGGTAAGCTCCAGCTTTGCCATGGTGCGTATCAATTCCACTTCGAAAGACTGATTTTCTGCCTCCACAACCGTGATTGCCTGACCGCCTGTGTGACTGGTCATGGGAATGTATCCTGTCCATCCGTTGGTGGTGGCGAGTTTCTTGGTGGTGAGGTCGGGCATTATACTACCCTTTGTGATACCCAATGATTCGAATGTAGTCGCTGGGGGCAGGTTGGCAAAACCATAGACGGTGTAACTCCCGGGAACAATCATGAAGCGGAAGGTATGTTCCTCTTGTGCCAGAGAAAGGTTTTCGTGAATTATTTCCTCTACCTTGTTACTGCTGTTTACGAAAACAACCCAGTATTCTTTGATCATTTCTTTATCAGAAATGGGGTTGAGCCAGTCATCATCAGCACGAGTGACTTTCTTGTAGGGCGACGTGAGGCGCACTTCTACCTGCCCCATGCCTTTAGGTATTGTTTCATCAGTCTCGCTACAAGCGCTCAACCCCATGAGTGTTGTGAGCGCGAGCAGGCAGTATATGCTGAAATGTTTTTTCATACTTGTTTAGACGTATATAATAGGATGCTCTACAGAGAGCCATTTCTTGACGTAAACTCGTGCCTTCAGTTCCTCGGGGTGACGAGGATCTGGTGTTGGAGTGCCTGGACCTGTAGTAGGCAGGAACTTGAAGCGGTAGATGTTGTTGCGTACGATTCCGAACTCCATGGTGTTATGAATCACGTCCACGTTGTTGGAGTGACGCATGTAAGTGAAGTAGTAGCACACTCCATTCTCGTACTTCACGACTTTTTCGAAATGTTTTTTTGCCGTATTGGTCGCATAGGCCTGTGCATCGGCTTCGTTCTGGAAGTAGAGACGCTGGCTTTCGTCGATGGTGGGCGTGTTTGGCTCGACCATATAGAAGGTGCCAGATGTATAGGTTCCCTCCGTCAATGCATCTGTCTCAGCATTGTATGCTGTATAGAAATGTTTCAGTGGTTTATAGCGGCATTGTACGACTACACCAGTAGCATAATAGCTCCACGCCAAAGGTGCATCGAAGGTATTCTCATTGACATATCCCAAAGTGTAGGGGAAAGTGTTTGAGGTGAGTGATAGTGTTGGCGTACCGCTACCAACAAGGGTTGCAGCATTGCTTATGCGGCTATCGCCATAAAGTGAGGTGAGCCTCTCATTAGTTGGTGGAGTTGGAGTGTTGGTCTTTTGTGCCGAGAAGGGCTCAATGACGTAGTTGGTTGCAATGCCACGAGGTGTGGGTGTCTCATCACCAAGATATACTAAATTTGTACCGTTGATATCATCGGCAACACGCTTGAAGAAATAGGAAGGCTTTTGGCTCGCATTAACAATGGCCATGCGGTCAACGTAGAGTTGCGCGAGCACTTCGTTGCCTGGAGTTACCCCCTTCACGTCATAGCGTGGTGTACCACTGACAAGTGTGGATCCTGTGGGGTCGTAGTCGATACGTGCAGCCATGCGCTCGATGGTGACATGGAGACAAACAGGATCTTCTGTAGTTCCTGTACCATTTGAGTGGTACTGGTCATTCTCGTTGGACATGACAAAGCGCACAGGACCGTCGCTAGTATCAGTCCAGGCCTTATCGGGCATTCCGTTGCGCAGGTCGCCGAGGGTGTGGTAAGTTTCTGTAAGGTCGCCATGATTTGCCACTACAATGAATCGGTAGGTATCGGCATTAGGCATTTCCCTAGCTTGTTCACGAACTATAGGTATGGTAAACTCATATGTTGTGACATCTTTCAGAACTTCTTGACCTTCGGGATACCCCTTCAAATTAAGTTCCTCTTGATGTAAGGAGTCGATTTTCTCCAGCTCATCGTCGCTGAAGTATCGCTTACCAACAAAAATTGTGTTGGGAGAGGAATTGATTGTGGCATTGTAGCCGAGTACAAAAACCGTGAAGTTGTGTAACTGGTTTTCGTACGTATAACCATATTCCCATCCGTCTCCTTCTTCACCCCCATTTGGCACGGCACGTGTGGTGCTGCTAGAATTCAAGAGGTCAAGGGTCAGTTGCACATAAAGACTATCACCGATAGCCCTTGGCTCCCAAAGGTCTTCGGGACAGGAGTCTTTACATGCTACTAGACTAAGTAGCACAAAAGTGGTTAATATATAGTGAAGCAATTTCATGCTTTTGTTTTCTCGTATAAAATACTATTCAAGTTCAATGTTCTGGAATCGTTGTGTCCAAGGTAACGCATGAATACCTAAACTGAGGAACTTCCATTTTTGGCCCACGAGTATGAAATCGAGCCGATAATCGTAAGCACGGTCAAGGAATTCTTGAGCTGAATAGTTCTGGCGCTCGAAGGCTCCTCGTCCCTGCGATAATATTTCAGGCAGATTGATGGTAGCCACCTCTTTGCCATCAGGGCGGTGGACTATGTGGAGTATGGCAGGATTTACGGTGCTGGTGGCATTGCGCATCATAAGGCGATTGAAGTCGATGTCGGCGTGTGCCGTTTCTTCCACATCGTCACCTTCTGGGCGGTAGTCATATCCTTGTGCGGTAGTTCTGCTGTAATATGTGTTCCATTTTGCAAATGGTTGGTAAGTCACATCGGGGGTACCGTTGGTGTCCACACTATTGTCGTAAAGAAGACGTCCATTTCGGTCTGTGATGGTGATGTCGTAATCTGCGATATCACAATGTGCTGGGTCGTCGCTCTGTCGGAGCGAGATATGTAGGCGTTTGGTGTCGCGCACGAGGCTGACGACACATCTGGTTAACTCGTGTTCACGCACGCTGACGGTCTGTGCGGCTACCATTTCAGAAGCTTTGGCACGAGTGATGGGATTTTGAGTGTATTGTGCTGAGCGCAGGGTGCCATGCCAGAGAGTATCAAGTGATTGACTGATGGTAGTAGCTGCCTGCTTGGTTGATTGGCTGGCCAGAGTGACATTAAGATTGGTCATGGGACCATTCTCCCCGTCGCGCAAATAACGTATGCCAGCCATTTGACTGATGTCAGCATAGCTATGCTGATTGGCCAGTGCCAACAGGCGGTATTCGCCGGGTTGCAGTCCGTCGACAGTCATGCGGTAGTTGGGGTCGCGCAAGGGTTGTGAGGCGGCGGTATTGTCCTCCGTCTGGGTGCGCACCAGCTGGCCGGCTTGGTCATAGACATATAGTGTGACGCTTCCCACGTGGTCATTGAACATGTCTGCTCTTTCCACGTTGTAGTCGTAAACGAACTCCACACTGAGTCCCTGCGGACAGTCTTCCAGGCTGTCACTCATCAGGGAGCAGGCTGTCAGGCCCATACTGGCTACTAAGGCCATGAATGTCTTATGAATGAACTGCATTTGTTTTACTGTTTCAAATCAACTTGTTCTGATTTTTTAAAAAAAAGTGTCGGGGAGTGGGGGCTTCCCGCCCCCCGACACTGTAATATATCAATGTGTGTGATTAGAGCACAACATTCTGGTTGCGGAGTACCCAAGGCAAGATGTGAACGTGGATGGAGATGTAGTTCTCTATCTCATCGTCAGGATTTGAACCATTTACAGTCACGTCAACGGGTTCAGCAGTACCGATGTGCTTAACGCCAGTAACTTCCAGTTTGTACCAGTTGTCGCGAACCACACTATAGCGGCCGAGGAAACGTTTGGTAGCCAGCTCAAGATTTGCATCAGTACCATAGATCTGGGGAATGGTTAGACCAGGAACGATAGTCTGGAAAGGTTTCGTGGAGCTCCAAGGAGTCTCATAGTCACCGAAATGTTGAATGCGTACATTATAGTAAGCATAACCTCCCTTGTGGAAGCTGATGGAGAAACTCTCCTTTGCTGTCCCGAGAGCTGTAGTCAGACTACCATTTGTTTCTGTAGAAACACTGGTCTTTGTCAATGTTCCTCCATCCGTTGAAGAAATCACGTAGTTAACAGTATAGGTTATATCGTCCTTAGAAGCAGTGGGAGCAGTGAATTCCACAACAATCTCACCCGTATAACTATGAGCATTACCATCGGCAGCAACAACTTCATTCACGGCTTGGGTCAGCAGATTACCTATGGTGGGAAGATTAAAGATATTAGTAGCTACAAAATTCTGGATACCCTCTGCATCGTACATGACATTTCCATTATTGAGAGTGTAGAAATCTTTACCATTGTTGAACTTAGCTTTCAGGGTTACCATGGTTGTGTTTTGCCAAGTCATGCGTTGTACGTCGAAAGTGTTCTCGGTAGTGTAACCATGTTTGCCCATATCAATCCAATCACCGTCCACATCGGCTTGTGGTTTCTCAAGTGTAGCGTTAGCATTGTAATGAATGTCTTTGGCAAAATAGGTGCGGAAACCTGTTGTGTGGTCACCACTGCCAGGAATTTGTGGGCCAAAAGCTGTACCTGAAACGAAACGGTAGGCATTGTCGGGATTCCATAAAGCGAAGTCAGCGGCTGTTGCATCGGAAACAAGATCACCCCATGCAGGTTCAATCTGACGGGTGTTGTAATAGGTAGGCTCATAGTTGATAATTTGCCAACCATCGAATGTAACGTCAACAGTTTCGTCACCAAGATCTGCTTTCGTACCTTCTTTAACATCAACAGTAATCTTTACAGCGGCACGCTCAACATATATACAAGCAGCAGGAGCTTTTTTTGCAGCTTCGGCAGTAGAGAATATCTTTGCCTTGTCAACTTGGATAAGAGTCTTGTAGTTGGTTGCTGCTGTAGGAGCTGCGTTGGCACCACCCTTTGTGTCACAGATGGGCGAGCTAGTCATGAGCAGACCACCAGTACCAATATTCTTCTCGGCTGCGATGTCAGCACCAATAACGTCGAACTCCCATTGACTGAAATTGGCAAACGTTACGTTCTCGTCCATGGCAGGAATCACACCATTGTGGTTCACGATGACATATGCATACACATTATTGGTAGCATTCTTAATCTTATCAGCCACCTCATTGTCAATGAGTGTTGCCTCGCAATAAGAGTTTGTGATGTTTGCTGCAGGGTCCTCCTCGAAGTTTGTACTAATAGCATAGTGTGCCATATATTTGGCATTAGCCTCATTAGTACCTTGGAAGAGGTAAAGTGTAGCATTCTTCACTGTAAACTCATCATCCTCACCATCCTCACCATCTACGAAATCTTCATTAGCACGGGTGGTAGAGGCGGTAGATGGCAATTGCAGAGATATACCGATATATGCACCATCGGTGAAATCCCCGCCTGTTGGCTTGTCTGAACTTTCATCAGACGAACATGCTCCGAACAACAATCCAGCTGCTACAAGAGCGAAAAGACTAAACTTTTTCATAAATTAATAAATGGAATAAAAGAGAAATTTGTTAAAAAATAATTAGAAATTATATGTTATTATCTGTCCTTATATGGAATCATTTTACGAATAGCCTCGCGGTTGCGGCTCACGTCGATGCCCAGTTTCTCTGCACGGTCGAGCATGCGGGCAGCGTCATCGTAACGTTTTTGGAGGATATAAAGTGCGGCACGCGCATTCAATGCTTCACCGCTTTCACCTGCATTCTTCAGCAAAGTCTCGGCTTTCAGCTTATCGCCCTGATGGAGTGCCACGTTGGCCAGATTAATAAGGGCCACGGTAGAATCGGGATAGATGTTAACGGTCTTCTGAACCACTTCATTGTACTCATCGCTGTAAGGCTCGAAGGTATTGGCAACTTGCCAAAGTTCGTGGAGCGAGAGGTGATGAGGACGTGTAGCGTAAATCTGCTTGGCTTCCTCAAGAGTGAACTTGCGGATATCGAAGGAGATGTCGTAGTCGGAACGACGCAGTCCAGGATAAACATTCTGCAGCAGGTAGCGATACTCCTCTGGATACTTGGTCTTGAGGGTTTGCTCGTCGCGGTCGGCTTGGTTGGTGACACCACGGTCGAGGTCTGCCAATACCTTATCAATAATTTGCAAGATTTCTGTGCGATGAGACAATTCGGAGGAAGTCATCTCGTTGACAGCTTGACGCAGCCCTATCCAGTTTTCAGGCGTTGCCTCAGCAGGAGCAAAAACATCTGCAGGCAGGTCGTAGGTCTTACGTACATAGTCGGTGAGGGACTTGGCTCGATTGGTAGCCAGCATGCTGTTGTGCTGATAGGGAGACTCAGGTGATGCCCAACCGTGAATCTTCACTTCACGCACAGTAATGTTGGGGTCTTGAACCATGATATCGAGCGTATCGGTAATCTTTCGCAGTTCACGACGGTTGTCCATGTAGTCGGGCTTCATCTCCCAGCGGTTCACCACGAAGTTGATGAATGCAGAGCCATGCAAGTTGAGCGTAGGCTTCACAGGAGCCGGTGTGGCATTGGCCAGTTGAATGAGATCAAGTGGATTGGGTGGCATGTCGCGAAGCAAGGAGGGTACGTATGGCAATTCCGAGAGATCACCACAACCGCAGAGGTCCTCCTCAAGACGAAGTTGATAGGTATCCATCCATGACTCATAAGGCACTGTGCTGGCATAGTTTACAGTAAGAGGCTTGCTCTTTCTATGCTCTACGTGACGTACATTGGTGTAAGTCTTGTTGGAAAGACCGCGCTGATAAAGTACATATTGAGGATGGCTGTCGATAACCATCGGATCAAAGGCAACGCGATGGGTCTCATCAAGTGAGACAAGCACGGGATGAACAACCACCGATTGTTTGCGGTTAAGTTTGAGTTCGTCAAGGCAGACGTCCATCGTAAGCAGTAACTGATTGTCCCTCGGAGTGATAAGTACATTCTTTACCACAGTCTGTCCATCGCTCAGTGTTTGAGCGAACAGCGGCTGAAGTGCCACGAGAAACAGGCCTGCAAGGATATAGCGTAACTTGGTAGTCATATACATTATTATATATAGAAAGTTAGAGGTTGTAAATCAGGTTAAATGCAATTTTCGTAGGGCCAAAGTAGTTGTAGTGACCACTGCCGGTTTGAATGCCGCATTCCTCACAAGGGAATTCTTTATATTTCAGATAGTCATAACCTACTCCGACAACACCCTCCACACTGAAATGGCGAGTGATTGGCCACTGATATCCATAGACAAAACCACCACCAGCAAACCATCCTTCATAACGATTGTTGTGCAGGCAGGGTGCTATGCCAAAGGGGAACTTCACACCACCTGCATTGAACTCGCCACCCATAAGATGGAAACCAACGAAATGACCATTGAATGCTTGGCAGAACCAATAACGTGCTTCAGGTTGCAGCATCCAGTGACGCCACTTCTTGTTGTTGCTAAACTCCCAAGGATTAATGCCAAAGGTGGTGTCGAATGTCCACTTGGGTGCCAAACCTATTTCCATGCTCAGATTCGGAGTGAGGCTGGCATCATAAAGCAGGTTGTTCTTCAACGAAATCTGGGCCTTTGATTGATTGCCTGCTGCCATAAAGAACAGCAAAAACAAAAAGAAGGATCTGCTTATGGTCCTTTGTATGTACTGCATACGCTTAAGTTGTTTTTTAAGGTTGTTTTTAACAAAAACTTTGCAAAAATAGATTTTTTTTATGAAACACGTACCATATCTTAACAACCAAATCGCATATTTAACTTTCTTTAGCATTTTGTTTTTTTTATAATATCCCTGCAGAATTTGTATTTATTTCTTGTAAATTAAACACTTAGATGTACAATGTGTTTTTTGCTGTATAAAGTAATAAAACACGATTAGTGAAATTTCTGAGGTATTTATGTAGTCAGTAGTTAAGTAGCTATGTAGTTAAGTAGTAAAGTTGAAAGTTCTAGACTGATTGTAATCGACGATAACGATGACGATAACGAGCTGGAGAGACGTCATGATGAGGGTGATACTAATTCACTACAAACTTTCGAACACGAATTGATTTCACACAGAAAACACGGAAAGCACAGTTATTTTTGCAGATGACAATCCTGGATAGGATTGCTTTTTTTTAAATAAAGGTTTATGTTTTTTGAAGCATCTTGAAAGCGAGCTTTGAGTTCCTCGAACCACCTCACGCTCGGCAATGCTCAAACAAGTTTGGCATTACGCTCGCTTACTCGTTGCTTTCAGAAGTGCTTCATACAAATATAAACTTGTCATCTGCAAAAAAGAATGCTACCTTATAGGAACAATCCTTTCTGTGGTTTCTGTGCTTTCTGTGTGACTTATAAAATCTGTTTTCATGAAGCATCATGAAAATCATACAAAACAAATACCATTGGAACAATGGTATTTGTTGTAGCGCCTACGGGAATCGAACCCGTGTTCCATGCGTGAGAGGCATGTGTCCTAGCCGCTAGACGAAAGCGCCGTTTCGCATTTCGAGAAATGTTTCTGGCGGAAGCTGGGGGATTCGAACCCCCGGTACGGTTACCCGCACGTCAGTTTAGCAAACTGGTGGTTTCAGCCACTCACCCAAACTTCCTTCCTCACCAAAATTCACTGCTTCTGGCAGGCATTTCTCTCAAATGCGGTGCAAAGGTAGAGTTTTTTTGTTAATCCTACAAACAAATCCATGATTTTTTTTTATCTTTGTGAAAAATTTGTTCGGAATGCATAAAGTTGATTCGCAGGTTTTGCCCCAAGGCTGTAAGTTGATCTCGTTGCCTAACGTTGTGGATGCGAGAGGAATGCTTGCTTATGGTCAATGCATGAAGGAGATTCCTTTTGAGATCAAGCGAGTATTCTGGACTTACGGAATCACAGAAGGCAGTGCTCGTGGCGATCATGCTCACCGCACATGCTCTATGGTGTTGTTCCCTTTGGGAGGAAGCTTTCGGATTCTGCTTGATGATGGTGATGTGAAAGTTACTTTGCTGATGGACAAACCCAATGTGGGTATTTTGATTCCTCCTGGAATCTGGAGTATCCAATCCGATTTCACTCAGCATGCATCCTGCGTATGCCTGGCATCTGATTTCTACGATGCAGATGACTATATCCATTCCTATAAGGAGTTTCTTAAATTCATTGGAAAATGACAATCATTCCATATTCTATCAATAGAAAAGAGGTTTGGGATCAGTTCATTGCCCAATCCAAGAACGGAACGTTCCTGTTTCAGCGCAATTTCATGGATTACCATGCAGACCGTTTCTTTGATTGCTCTCTGATGATCTATGATGGCATCTCGCCTGACGATGAATACAAGGAGTCCAGCCTCACGACCAAGGATTTGGTGGCTGTTTTTCCTGCCAACTGGGTGGAGAAGGAGCATTGCGTGTATTCCCATCAAGGGCTTACGTATGGCGGATTAGTGGTTTTGCCAGAGGTAACGGAACTGGAGGTGATGCGTATCCTGCAGAATGTGATGCTCTATTACATGGATTACATGCAAGCTCGCAAGCTGGTCTATAAACCTATACCTTATATATATTGTCCCTATCCATGCGCAGAGGATCTCTATGCCCTCTTCCGTGCTGGCGCTCAACTGAACCGTCGTTCGGTCAGTACGGTAGTCTCCATTCATAACCAACTCCGCATGCGAACCCTCCGTGTTCGTCAATCCAAGAAGGCGATAGATCATGGATTCTACATCGACCGTATGGCTGAGGGAGACATGGAAAGTCTGAAAGAATACTGGGCACTCCTGACCGATGTCCTGATGACACATCATCAGGCGCGTCCTGTGCATTCGCTGGACGAGATTGCACTCCTGATGTCGCGTTTCCCTCGAGAAATCAAGATTTATCTGGTTCGTAAGGATCAGCGCATTGTAGCAGGCATCGTCATCTTCGAGACGAAACAAGTGGCTCATGTGCAATACATAGCAGCAGGCGATGAAGGACGGGAATATGGGGCATTGGACCTTTTGTTCCGTCATCTCATCAACGAACGATACAAACATTTGGAGTTTATTGACTTGGGAACCAGCAACGAACAAGGAGGACACTTCCTGAATCATGGTCTCATCTTCCAGAAAGAAGGTTTTGGCGGGCGTGCTGTATGCTATGATACCTATAATGTCCTTCTTGATCGTGAAACTATTCTTAGGATGACGGACGAGAAGGTTACTGCTCCTGAAGAGAAGATTAAATATCTTGATCTCAAGCAGATAAACAATTCCTATGAGCCCGAGTTGTCAGACGAAGTGACTCGTGTCGTAAGGGGCGGCTGGTATTTGCTGGGCAAGGAGAATGAACGCTTCAGCCGACATTTCTCCGCATACGTTGGGACGAAATGTTGTGTTCCTGTTGGGAATGGTTTGGAAGCATTGACGATTATTCTCTTGGCCTACAAGCATCTGTTAGGTTGGCAAGATGGAGACGTGATTATTGTGCCTTCCAACACCTATATAGCTACTATCCTGGCAGTCACGAATGCTGGACTGACACCAGTCCTTTGTGAGCCACACTTGTCTGACTATCTCATCGATTCCAATTTGATTGAAGACTGCATAACGGAACGGTCACGAGCGATACTCCCTGTTCATCTCTATGGGCGTGTGTGTGACATGGATTCCATTTGTGAGATAGCCAGGAAACATAATTTGCGGGTTGTGGAAGATGCTGCCCAGGCTCATGGAGCACGCTATCGTGGCCGTGCTGCTGGCGCATTGGGTGATGCTGCCGGTTTCAGCTTTTATCCTGGTAAGAATCTTGGTGCATTGGGCGATGCCGGTTGTGTTACTACCGACGATGAAGAATTGGCAGCTATCGTTCGTTCGATAGCGAACTATGGAAGTCGGGAGAAGTATGTGAATGAGTACAAAGGACTAAACAGTCGCATGGATGAGGTGCAAGCAGCGGTTCTTTGCGTCAAGCTGAAACGTCTGGACGAAGATAATCATCGTCGTCGTGAAATCGCTATGTTGTACGATACGGGAATACAGAATCCTTTGATTACCAAGCCGCAACCCACCAAGGATCCTGATGAGAATGTCTTCCACGTGTATCCTGTACGTTGTCCCAACCGTGACGTATTGAAAGACTATCTTTCTCAGCAAGGCATTGAGACCATAATCCATTATCCCATTCCACCTCATAAGCAAAAAGCATATCAGGAATGGAACGGCCAGAAATTCCCCATCTCAGAACGCATTCATCAGGAAATCCTCTCGTTGCCCATCTCACCTTTACTGACGGACAACCAGATACAACGGATTATCGATGCTGTGAATTCCTTCACAATCGATTTATAGTTCCACTACGGTTATTCCGGCTCCTCCAAACTGTACATGTTCGTCATTCGCTGACTTCACAGCAGGTATGGTAGCAAGATATTGACGTATCATTTGCCGCAGGATACCAGCACCTGTTCCATGCAAGATACGAACCCTGCTTGCCCCAACCAGAATGGCATCGTCAATGAAATATCTTACAGCTTGGATGGCTTCCTCTGTGCGCATTCCTCGTACGTCGATGTCTTGATGGAACTGAAGGTGCTTTTCGCGCACTTGATTCTGTGTTTGTCTACTGATGAAGGGTATTTCTTTTTCTTGGGGTGGTTTTGAGGAGATTTCAAGTCTGTTTTTCTTTACGATGGTTCGCATCATGCCAAAAATGACGGTAACTTGGTCTCCATTGATATTTTCCACTTTTCCTATGGAGTTTTGTCCTTTCAGACGGACATACGAACCTTCTTCGATAGATGGAACGGTTTCTTTCTTCGTCTCACCTATGCTGGCTTGAGCAGACTTTTTGTTCTTCTCCTCGCGCCTTTGCTCCTTGCGCTTCTTGCGTTCCTCTATCTGACGCATCTTCTTCTCTATCAGATCATCATGCTCGTGCTGCAGCTCTTCATCCAATCTGTTGCGGAATTCTTCCAGTTGTAGTCTCAGTTCGCGGGTTCGTTCCTTCTCAGCTTGAGCTTCACGGATTTCCTTGATGGTATTCTCTACCTGTGCATTAGAATTCCTGATGATTTGCTCAGCTTGTTGTTTTGCGTCGCGAATGATTTCTTTGCGTTTCTGCTGCAATTCAGCAATCTCCTTCTCATATTTCGCAATCGTCTGCTCCATCTGTTTTTCCTGAGAATGAATGGTCTGTCGCTTACTCTCCCAGTATCTTTTGTCGCGTGTGATGTCGAGCAAGTATTTGTCAGCATTCACATATTCCCGTCCTACCAGTTCAGTTGCATCCTCGATAACTTCTTCAGGTAGCCCTATCTTGCGAGCAATCTCTACGGCAAAACTACTGCCAGGATTGCCTATCTCCAACTGGAAGAGAGCTTCCATACGATGGCGGTCATACAGCATGGCACCATTCACTACACCTTTCGTGTTCTCTGCAAAATGCTTCAGATTCTGGTAATGGGTTGTGATGACTCCGAAGGTTCCTTTTTGCATGAAACGTTTCAGTACAGCTTCAGCGATGGCTCCACCGATAGAAGGTTCTGTGCCACCTCCGAACTCGTCGATGAGCAACAGGCTGGCAGGATCGCATCCACGCATCATGTTCTTCATGTTGACCAGATGACTGCTGTATGTGCTCAAGTCATCCTCGATACTTTGCTCATCCCCAATGTCGATGAAGATGTTATGAAACACTCCAGCCTTGGAATTCTTTCCCATAGGGACGGGGAGACCACATTGCAACATATACTGAAGCAGTCCAATGGTCTTCAGACAAACACTCTTGCCACCCGCGTTGGGACCGCTGATGATTAGAATGCGTTGCTTGCGATGAAGTTTAATGTCAAGCGGAACTATTTTTTTCCCCTGTTTCATCAAGTTCATTTCCAACAAAGGATGTCGTGTCATCGTCCAGTCAACCATAGGAGCGTCACCAATCTCAGGGGAGATGCCTTTGATTTGTTCGGCCAACCTTGCTTTGGCACGGATGAACTCTATGTCGGCAAGGAACTCGAATCCTGTCAGCAATTCTTTCAGATTGGGACGGATTAGTTCCGTAAATTCCTTTTGGATACGAATCAATTCCCTGCGTTCGTCTGCTTCCAGTTCACGTATCCGGTTGTTTGCCTCCACCACTTCTGTCGGTTCCACGTAGATGGTTTTTCCTGTAGCGCTCTCGTCATGAATGATGCCTTTGAGCTTTCTTTTCATGGCAGGAGAGATTGGGATTACCAGTCGTCCATCGCGTAAGGTTGGTGTCACATCCTGTTCCACCAATCCTGCTGCTTGGGCAGAGCGTAGAATCTTGTTGAGTGTGTTTCTAACACTTCCTTCTGAACGTTTCAGTTCCCTTCGTATTTGTGCCAGTTCAGAACTTGCCTCATCTTTGATGTGCCCATATTTATCCAGAATCTGTTCTACGCGTCGCGTTACTTGATAAAAGGTGAAGACACCTTCTGCCACTTTCTCCAGAGCTGGGTATTTGGGTTTCTCGTCATCCCCCTTAGCACGAGTAATGTTTATCCAGGAATGCAGAGTGCAGAGTGACCGATAGAGATCCCATATTTCCTGTTCCTCGAGAAATGTTCCTTCTATACGGATACGCTGTATGCTTTCCCTCAGATCATAGAAACTATCTTCAGGGAGCTCCGTTTGTTCAGTCATAACCTGTTGAAATTCCTGAACTTGCTGATGCAGTTGGCGGATAACTTGTGGAGTAGTCTCGAATTGCATCTGCTCCACACGTCCCCGTCCCATGCTGCTTAGACAATGGGAATTCAGTAGAACACGGATTTCGTTGAATCCTATCTTTTGCTCAAAGTTCTTAGGATATATCATCAATTCAGATTCTTGGTTGGATACATACTTTCCCACCAAGTGGGGTCATCTTGCAAATACTTGGCAAACCATGCATAGAAGGTACGAACCCATTTCAATCTCTTTTCGTAGTCCAGGATGTGATGATTCTGACCTTCCACACTCACGAAAGCACATTCTCGACCCAGAATCTTCAATGCGGTAAACATCTGTATGCTTTCATTGATGGGTACATTGGTGTCTGCTTCTCCGTGCAGGAAGAGTATTGGCGTGTGTACTTTGTCTGCATTGAAGAGAGGAGCGTGTCCGCTGTAAAGTTCATCATTGTTCCAAGGATAGCTGTTGGCTGCACAGATGGCATTGTAGCTATAGCCCCAGTATCCATATCCCCAATAACTGGCAGGATTGCTGATTCCCGCATGGCTCATGGCGGCAGCGAAGATGTCGGTCTTGGTCTGCAGATACATGGTCATGAAACCTCCATAGGAGGCCCCCAAACATCCAATTTTCTTACTATTCACATAAGGATGCTCATGGCAGAACTTCTTTGTACCCTCGATGATGTCATCCGCTGTATAATCGCCGTATGCATTCACGTGCCGTGCAGCGAATTCCTGGCCGAAACCAGTACATCCGCTTGGCTCTACTACATAGACAACATAACCCATTGCAGCCCATCCGTGAAAGTTGTAGTAGCTGTCGAGATAGCGTCCTGTGGGTGAACATCCTCCGTAATAATAGACAAGCATGGGATATTGCTTCGTTTCATCAAAATCGGCAGGCAGGTAATAGCGACCATAGATGGTGTCACCCCGTTCGCTCTGGAAGTTCCAGTCTTCGCATTTCCCCAGTCTGACATCACCCATCCTGATTTCATTGAAGTCCTTCACAAGTTTCTCTTTTCCTGTTTTCAAGTCGACTGTATAGATGCGGTCGCTGTTGCTTTCACTTTGTCCTGTATATGAGAGCAAAGGTTTCTCTTCGGCCAGCGAGAAGCTGTTCACATAGCATTCAGACAGGTTGAGTTTTGTCCATTTCTCACTCTTGGCGTTCCAACAGAAAATGTCGTGTCGGTCATGATTCTCGCAGATTGCATAGATGTTCCCATCCGCTTTGCTGAAACTCCATCGTACGATATTGGGATTGAAGTCATAAGTGATACTCCTCACTTGTTTCGTCTCCAGATTCATCTGGTATAGTTCAGTCTGTATCATGGAAGGAGTTTTACCCGTAGGGTCATTGATTCCGATTCCTCGGAAAGCCTCAGGACTGCCAGAGAAGACTACGCTCTTTCCATCTGGAGCGAATTCTCCGCCTCCCACGAAACCATCATGATCGACCAAAGTGTCTGCCTGTTGAGTCTCACGATCATAAAGAAGAACCGTGGTGAAATCGAAGGGACGAGTCGTAATATCACTCTCACGGATATTCAGCAAGAGTTTTTTCCCATCCTGACTTTCGGAAGCCCACACGTTGTGTTGTCCAATAGAAATGGGAGTCAATTGATCCGTCTTTACATCCAGTATCTGCACATTATTGCGATTTCTCCATCCTGGCTGGCGATCGTCTGGTACGAGTATCTGATGTACCTGAGGATCTTCTTTGGGGCCTTCTGTCTGTTTGTTGACAAGCATGAGTGTCTCGTCTGCAATGAAGTTGCCAGTGCTATTGGTATAATCCCTTAGGAGGAGAGTTGTTTGTCCATTGAGTGGGTTCACATACTCATATAAAGTGGACAGGTCTGTCGATTTTGTGCTGCGGATGTAATTGCTTCCACGACTGGCCCATTGCTTGAAGTTTTCTGCAGATGTGACGTTACCAGTCTGTAGTTCCACAATCTGTTTTTTGTTTTCTGTCTTTCCGTCGGTACGGGTAATGCTTGTGTTCATCATTAGGAAACGTCCATCAGCACTCAACGATGTCGCTCCTCCACGCTCACCATGCATGTAATCTTCCAGCGTGTAGATTCTTTTTCCCGTTGGATTGATGGTCAGGTACTTTTCTTGTTCACTCTCCACGCTAATGCTCAGCGTGTCTGATTTCTGAGCTTCCTCCAACACTTTGATGACCACATCATATCTACCAGGAATCAAGTCTTTACTGGTTCCTTCCGAGTTGTTGATAAACACCTTGTGCTGTCCTTTCAGCTTAACATCAATCTTTACTTTAGCAAACAATCTGTTCTCCAGTTGGAAACCAATGAGATAGATGCATGAATTCTTCTGTGCTGGCAGGATGCTATCGGTCGTCTCTTCACCTGTTTTATACAATTGTGGTGCAACAGAGTTTTCCAGCAAGATATCGTTGTCTACGAATTTTTTGTTGTACACATCGGCCGTATCGGTCTTGATAGGAAGAATGGTCGAGTAGGGGCCTGCTATTCGAAATGTCCTAACATAAGCTGCCTGGCTAGATATGCAAGATACCAATAAGATTCCCAGGACTAAACTTTTTCTAAATACGGGTAACATTTTTTACTCCTTTTACAGTACTTATTTTTTTTATTAATTGTTGCAGTCTGCCAGCATCTTCCAGCATCACGGTTAAGGTGCCACTGAACAGGCCGTCGTTACTGTCAATGCTGATGCTTCTCAGCAGAATCTTTTCTTCTTTGCTGATGATACTGGTTATATTATTCACGATACCCAAGTCGTCATTGCCTACAACTTTGAGTGTGATGGCATATTGAGTGCCACGTTTGCCAGCCCATCTGGCACGTACGATACGATAACCATAATGTTCTCTCAATTGATGGGCATTGGGGCAATTGATACGATGTATTTTAATGCCGCCTCCGCTGGTCACGAATCCAAACACCTCGTCTCCATAGACAGGTTGACAACATTTTGCCATTTGGAAATCCACTCCTTTCAGATCCTTGTCAATGACCATCACGTCATCAGAGTTGATACCTTTCTTGGCATCATCAGGCTGGAACATCACGAATTGGTCTGCGCTTTGGGTAGGCACAGTTTTCTCTTCCTCTCCACGAGTGTGACGCAGTTGGGCAGAATAGAGTTCCAATACTTCATTCATGTCCAATCGGTCAGTTGCCAAAGCATTGTAGAAGTCGGTCACTATTTTGTAGCCAAGTTTCGTAATGGTGTGCATCAGAGTAGGTTCGTCATAATCCAACTTCCTATTCTTCATTTTACGTTCCAATACTTCTTTTGCCAGCAATGCATCCTTGCTTTGTATCTCCTTCAAGCTCTGACGAATCTTGGATCTCGCTTTACTGGTTTTCACGATATTAAGCCAGTCTTGCTTTGGAGTCTGATTGTTGCTGGTTAGGATCTCTACCTGATCACCGCTTTGAAGTTTCTGTCGGATGGTTACGTTCTTGTTGCCAATCTTTGCTCCTGTACACTGGTTGCCCACTTTTGTATGGATAGCATAGGCGAAATCCAGGACGGTGGCTCCCATCGGCAGTTTGAAGAGATCGCCTTTCGGAGTGAAGACAAATACCTCGTCTTCAACCAAATCAAGTTTGAACTGATCCATCAACTGTAAGTCATCGTTGGTCTCCAAAGCGCTTCTCACGTTGGTAAGCCATTCGTCAACACCGCTCTGCCCGCCACGGATACCTTTGTAACGCCAATGTGCAGCTAAGCCATGCTCAGCGATATCATCCATCCGTTCGGTACGTATCTGTACTTCCACCCATTTCTGTTCAGGTCCCAGCACCGTAATGTGCAGGCTTTCATATCCATTACTTTTGGGTACGGAAAGCCAATCTCGCATACGTTTGGGATTGCTTTGATACATGTCCGTAATGATGCTGAAGACTTGCCAGCACTCCATTTTCTCCTTTTCGGGAGCAGAATCCAGAATTATACGTATCGCAAACAGGTCATACACTCCATCCACATCCACTTTCTGCTTCTTCATCTTCTGCCATATGGAATGTATACTCTTGGTACGCCCTTTCATGTGGAACTTCAGCCCCACTTCCTTAAGTTTCTGTTCGATGGGACTGATAAAGTTTGAAATGTAGGCATCGCGGCTTTTTTTCGTCTCGTTCAGTTTGTCTTTGATATGATAGTATGCATCATGTTCCAGATATTTCAGGCTCAAGTCCTCCAATTCACTCTTTAGTTGGTAGAGACCAAGTTTGTGGGCGAGAGGAGCATAGAGATATGCAGCTTCTGTGCTTACCTGGCGTTGAGCATCCACATTTGGAGTTCCTTTTATCATTCGCATGATGTAAACTCGATTGGCGATCATAATTAAGATGACACGCATATCTTCAGCAAAAGTAACCAGTAGGCTGCGGAAATTCTCGCTTTCCACAGCGGCGCTTTTGGTGTAGAGTTGACGGATTCGGAGCAAACCATTGAGCACTCGAGACACATCGGTTCCGAATTCTTTCTCTACCATTTCTGCAGTCAGAGCTCCTCCCAACACAATAGTGTTCAGGATGACTCCCAAAATGGAGCCTCGCGTCATGCCTATTTCTTTGGTTACGATGAGAGCAGTTTCCAGATCGGATAGGAAGGGATTCAGACCGAATGGGTCGCGCTGTAACTGTCCCAGTTCTACCATGATATTCTGATACTTACGAACTTTTTCCATATCATCTGGTTGCAGAATATCACCCGCCATCGTTGTTAGTTCTTGATGGATTTCCAACATCCGTGCCTCTTCTTCCGGAGTGAAAAATTCGTTGCTTGTCATCTTCGTTTCTTTATAATTCACAACAAATGTACAATTTTTTCTCCAATTTGGTCATTCAATTGTTCTTTTTTGTTTATATTTGTATCAGATTAACTAAAATACGATTAATTCAAGCTTTTTATATTTATGTTTACACAAGAGGATAGTATTCAGTTGCTAGCAAAAGGGATTACACTAGAGCAGGTTCAGGGACAGTTGCAGAATTTCCGCAAGGGTTTTCCTTATCTGCGTCTAAAGTCAGCGGCTGCTATAGGGAGTGGTATCATTCGGCCTACATCTGAGGAGGTTGACGAGTATGTTGCCCAATGGGCTATGTATAAAGGAGAGGGACATTGTATTACCAAGTTTGTTCCTGCCAGTGGAGCAGCCAGCCGTATGTTCAAGAATCTTTTTGAGTTTCTTGATGCAGATTATGATGTGCCTACCACCGATTTTGAGAAACATTTCTTTCAGCATATACGTGCCTTTGCTTTTTATCATGATCTCAACGAGAAATGTCTCTCGAATGAGGGATTCGATATTGACAATCTGCTTTCTAGGGGCTGCTATAAAGCTGTAGTCTCAAATCTTCTTCAAACCAATGGACTCAATTATGGTCAGTTGCCCAAAGGATTGTTGAAGTTCCATGTTTATCCTGAAGGTGCCCGTACTCCTGTGGAGGAACATCTCGTGGAAGCTGCCCTCTATGCCAGCAGTGATGACAAGGCAGATGTGCATTTTACAGTGAGTGCTGAGCATCAGGCTTTGTTTGAGCAGTTGATTCAAGAGAAGGTGCCACAGTACGAGGCTAAGTTTGGCATACGTTATAATGTAACTTTCAGCGTGCAGAAGTCAAGCACGGATACATTGGCAGCTAATATGGACAACACTCCTTTCCGTATAGATGGCAAGTTACTTTTCCGTCCTGGTGGTCATGGTGCTTTGATTCAGAACCTCAACGACCTTTCCAGCGATGTAATCTTTATCAAGAATATAGATAATGTGGTACCTGATCGTCTCAAATCCGATACTGTCTTATGGAAGCAAGTGATTGCAGGTGTTCTGATTTGTGTCCAGAAGCAAGTCTTCCATTATTTGAGATTACTTGACAAGGGCGATTATACTCACGAAGACTTGGAGGACATGATTCGTTTTGTTCGCCATACTCTTAATTGTGATTATCCGGGTTTGAAGGAGATGGAGGATGCTCAGTTGCTCCAGTTCCTCCGTACTAAACTCAATCGTCCTATTCGTGTGTGTGGCGTTGTCCGCAATGTGGGAGAACCTGGTGGTGGACCTTTCTTGGCATACAATCCTGATGGCAGCGTGAGTCTCCAGATTCTGGAGAGTAGTCAGATAGATAAGAATAATCCTGAATACATGCGCATGTTCACAGAAGGCACTCACTTCAATCCGGTTGATCTCGTGTGTGCTGTTCGTGATTATCAAGGAAATAAGTTCAATCTTACTGATTACGTTGATCCTGCAACCGGCTTCATTTCATATAAGAGCAAGAATGGGCGTGACCTGAAGGCACTTGAGCTTCCTGGTCTTTGGAATGGAGCCATGAGTGATTGGAGTACGTTGATGGTGGAAGTTCCTCTCAGTACTTTCAATCCAGTGAAGACGGTCAACGATCTTCTGCGAGAGCAGCATCAGTAGGTCACTTGGAATTCTCTCCCTTATCTATTTTTAATTTGGAATAACTATGAAGATTGGGGTATTCTGCTCAGCCAACAGCAACATCGATACAGATTTCTTTTCTCTCACCCGTGAGTTGGGAACTTGGATAGGTCAGAAGGGGCATACATTGGTTTTCGGTGGGTGCAATATGGGCTTGATGGAATGTATCGCCCAATCTGTTCATGAGGCTGGTGGAAGTACGATAGGTGTCGTTCCTCAGGTTATAGAGAAGGGAGGGAAAGTGTCTGACTTCGTGGATGTTAACATCGCATGTGATAATCTCTCTGACCGTAAAGACTTGATGCTTCTCCAGAGCGATGTTCTCATAGCCCTTCCTGGCGGCATTGGTACGCTGGACGAGATTTTCTCTGTTGCTGCGGCTCATACGATCGGTTATCATAACAAACGTGTCATTATCTACAACATGAAAGGTTTCTGGGACTCCACTATAAGGATGCTCGATGACCTTCAGTCCCAAGGTCTCATTCGAGGTTCTTGGCGCAACTATATTCAAATCGCAAATTCGATGGAACAAATTCAATTACTTATATCATGACTATGAAACACTTTACTATTTTTCTCATGACCTGTGCTGCAATGTTGGTTTCTAGTGGAATCACAGCACAAGACAAAAAATCCAATTATCGAATGGATCGTTCGCGTCTCAATGTTGGTGCGTACATTCTTAAACCTTATGCTCGTACAGAGCAACACATCAAAGATATTGCCGATTGCGGCATAGACTTCATGACCTGTGTGGACTATGATAAAAAGATGCTGGATCTTTTCAACAAATACCACATAGGAGCTGTTGTTAGTGGAGTAGTGCCTGGTTGGTGGGGCGGAGACGGCAGTAATGCAGGTAAATTGAAAGACAAGAACCCGTTGGATGCTTATGCCAAAGCTGCCACGAAATTTCAGGACCATCCTGCTATATGGGGTATCGACATAGGTGACGAGCCATCAGCTTTGGATTTCCCTCATTATGGGAAAGTCTTCAATAAGGTGAAAGAGTTGTTTCCAACCAACTTTCCTTATTTGAACCTCTATCCCAACTATGCATCCGTTTCGCAGAACACAGCCGAACAGACCGTCAATCAGTTGGGTACCAAAACGTATCAGGAGCATATAGCTGAATATATCAAGTATGTGCCTGCCGACTATCTTTGCTATGACTTTTATCTCTACTCCATCAATGTTCCTTTGGCTTACGAGAATCTCCGCATTGTTTCTGATGCATGTTTGGGAGCAGGTCGTAGCATGTGGATAGTGCTGCAAGTAAACTCCAACAAAAAAGAAAAGTGGATTTCAGAGAACGAACTGCGTTTCCAGGCATATACCGCTATGGCGTTTGGAGCAGAAAACATCATTTGGGCTTGCTACACAGCTGGTTGGTGGGATAATAATGTACTTGACGAGAAAGGGAATAAGACACAACAATATGATAAGCTTCGCAAGATAAATGCTGAAATTCACCGTCTGAGTGAGCCTTACATGAAGTATCGCCGTGTGCGTACTGACTTTATATCCTTTCAAGGTACAAAATGGCTTGATGGCGTTAAACAGGGCAACCTTCACTCATTCTCGAATGGCATCATCTCCAACCTCCAGTCAACTGACCAGACTCCACTCGTTGTTGGTTCAATGACATCACGTCGAGGCAACGGTGACAACGCGTTCTTCGTCTGTGCTGCTGATGACCCGTACGACGAGCATCCTGCTACCCACACTCTCACCTTCCAGGCAGAAGGGCGACGCATATCTGCTACAGGGCCGCAGGGACCAGTCCAAGTGAAAGTGGGAACTGATGGCAAGTATAGCATAGATATAACCTCTAATCAGGGCATTCTGATAGAGGCTGCAGTATATTGATTCCTACTTTTTTGAAATGAAGACGATACTTATCAGATTGCAGAGTTTGTTGCTATCGTTTGTTATATTGATTGGTTGCCAGCAACAAGAGAAAGAGAATTTGCTAACGCGTCGCTCACCCATCCAGGAGCCTTACGAGTACATCTCTGGAGGCTCGCTTACGGGGGCGAATGTGCCAGACTCTCCCGATCCGCTGGTGCGCTATGTGTGGGACAATCCCAAGGCAACCGATCCCTATCAGATTTTCGTCATGCTTCCCCAAAAGGCAGAAGCGATGGAGAGTGAGGCCAGCTTTGACGGTTTGAAAAGTGTCAAAAAAGAGAAGTGTCGCATACGAGTCAAAGGAACAGGTACCATCCGTTTGGATTTTGGCACAGAATTGCCTGCCTGGATAGAGATAGACAGTCCTGACCTGACAGGAGAAGTTGAGATTGGGTGCAGCGAGCACAAGGATTTCTCCATGTTCAGGAAGATGGCAAAACCTGTTCAATACGGCACAACTTATCGGATGGAATTGAACAAGGAACTTTACGAAGGTGTGCGCTATGGTTTCATACGCGTGAACAGTTTTGATCGTCCATTCACCATCACCTCTGTTCGTGCCGTCTGTCAAGTGAAACCTGTCAATTATACAGGTAGTTTCGATTGTGATAATCCCTTGATAAACCGCATCTGGTATACGGGTGCTTGGGATGTGAAAGCTAATCTTCGAGAGGATAGTTTTGGAGCTATCATGTTCGATCGTGGTGACCGATTCTCGTGGACAGGCGATGCCTATACGGCTCAGAAGGCAGCTTTGGTTGCTTTCTCATGCTACGATGAAGTATTCAAGAATCTATGTTGGACAGATACTCATCCCAACGGCATAGAAACCTACGAATTGTATTGGGTAGAGAGTCTGATCGATTATTTCATGTACTCAGGTGACGAGGATGGGTTGTTGAAATTGATGCCGAGAGCCGAGGAAAGGATGGAGCACGCCTGGCAGATTTTTGATAAGCCAACCAATTTGACATTCGTGGGTTGGGATCACCGTTTAGGTACCGGTTTCGATCATCCCAATTGTCAGGAGGGTGTGCGAACCTTCCAAATGCTTGCCATTGGTGCTTGGAAACACTTCGCCAAAATCATGGACATGATTGGCGAGAAGGAGAAGGCTCAGCATTATCTTGGGTTGGCTGAGGCGAAAACCAGGCAGGTGAACACACCAGAGTATCTCAATTCCTTAGGAATGCATTCTTCGGCAGATGCCATCAATGCGGATCTGTTGCCCGATTTGGAACGTCTGTATCATCCAGATTTAGCCGATCGTCTACAACGTCAATCATTCTCTCCTTTCAATCAATGCTTCATCCTTCAGGCTATGGCTCATGCAGGACATTACAATCATGCTTTTGCATCTGTCATTGATTGTTGGGGAGGTCAAATAGAATGGGGTGGCAGTTGTTTCTTCGAAGTCTTTCGGCATGACTGGAAGGACATCATAGAGAAGAACGGACCGGTTCCTTTTTCGCAGGCTGGATGCACCAGTTTGGCCCATCCATGGGGAGCGGCTGTCACGTCCTGGCTTAGCGAGGAGATGCTAGGCATAAAACCCTTGACTGCTGGTTTCGGTAGCTTCGAAGTCAAACCCCACTTCGCTGGTTATGCAACCTCTGTTTCAGGTCATACGATGACACCTCACGGTCCTATCAAAGCCACTTTCAACCTGAATTCAGGCCGCCATGCCCTTACAGTTCCTGAAGGAACAGAGGCACATCTTTATATTCCCAAGGAAGGAATGTCAGTCGAAAAGTTCATCATGAACGACGAACCCTTCTACGATTATACTGAGGATCTTGATTTCATCGAACTCCCTCCTTTGGGACCTGGAAAGTATAGAATAGAGGTTTTGTATGCAGGCGTCCCAGCAGAAAAGCAACAGGAAGAATATTCCTTTGCCACATTCGCTCGAGTGGATACCATTACGTATGGTTTGAATTGGTCACAAAAATATGGACGTGACGGATACTACATTGTTTGCGGTCAGGAGGACGGAGAGGACTTGTCGGAACTGCCGGAATACGTAGAATGGCTGATGTTTGATGGAGGGGAAGGCAGGGATGTCACCCATTCTCGCACGAAGTCTATCACCCCTCTGAACGAGGAGGCTGTGCTTCCTGTTGGTCGAGAATCGGCAGCGCGGAAAGCGTTTGGATGCTATTACACGGGTGGTTGCATATGCAATCCTCTGAAAGTGAAGCTGCGTGAGAATCGTCCTTATGAAATTTCCCTCTATATGGCAGATTGCGACAAAGGTGAAAGAGATGTCAACGTGGAGGCTTTCGATTTGGAAACAGGCAATCGTATCTCACCAGAAGTCCGTGTTCCTCACTTCGAGAAGGGTGCCTTTGTTACTTTCCGCTATGACCGTTCGATTTGCATATATTCCTACAACATACATGGAGACAATGCTGTCTACAATGGCGTTTTCTTCGATTCACCCGATGAATAAACCATTCAATATTTTTATTTGATAAACTCCAAAGCATGAATAATATGAAAAGTAGTCATGAGAAAAGAATGAGAATGTGTCTCATCATCTTACCGATGCTGTTGATGGCAATGTTTTGTGCTATCAGTTGTGGTCCTAACCGGAAAAAGGAACTTGCCCAAAAGATACTGCTGGACGAGAGATTGCAGAAAGTGGATAGCATGGCACGAGAGCTACTAAAGCAAGGATTCAATGCAGGAAGCGGTTACTCGGAAATATGGGCACGGGACCTGAACACCTTTATCCTGACATCACTCGATGTCGTTCCTGTAGAAGAAGTTAGAGAGGCATTGCTGATTTTCTTCCGTATGCAACAACCCAACGGAGAGATGATAGACGGATATGTCGTTAACGACGCTTCTGGATTCAACGGGGAAGATACTGTTCTTTACTACTCGCCGCTGGATACCACCCATGTTGGATTCAAGAATACGGTGGAGACCGACCAGGAGACATCGCTCATTCAGGCCGTCTATAAATATATTACCAAGACTGGCGACAAGTCCATTCTCGACGAGCAGATTGGTGAATCAACGGTGGAGGAGAGGATACACCAGATGTTGGACTACCTGAAGCGTGAGCGATACAGTAAGGAACACGGTCTCATTTACGGAGCGATGACTGCTGACTGGGGTGATGTGCAGCCAATACCCCGCGGCGCTAAAATCATCAATCAGGACATGATAGACATCAACCAGTATAGCTATATGGCTATAGATATCTACGATAACGCCATGCTCCTCATTGCTATAAATGACATGAAGCAACTCGGTATCGCTACAGAGGAGGAACAGAACTTCTATGAGGGAATCAAACAGCAGGCCAGAAAGTTGCTATGGGACAGCAAACGAGAGAAGTTTATCCCGCATATCTATCTCGATGAATCTCCCATCCCAGAAGGCTTCAACGAAGAGGAAGTGTATTATCATGGAGGTACTGCAGTAGCCATCGAAGCTGGTCTGCTCAGCAAGGAAGAAGTGGCTCGATGCAACAGCGATATGCTCCGCAACGTGGAAGCTTCAGGAATGGCAACGATTGGACTGACTATATATCCTCCTTATCCTGAAGGTTTCTTCTATGGACTAATGGAACATCTCTATGGCTACCAGAACGGAGGAGACTGGACTTGGTTCGGTGGCAGGATGATTCAGCAACTCATTGCATACGGATTTATCGAGGAAGCTTATACGGAATTGGGGCCCATGTTGGATCGTGTGATAGAAAACGGTGACTTCAACGAATGGTATGGTCCTGGCAATAAGCCTTCTGGTTCCTGGAAATACAAGGGCTCTGCAGGTGTTCTGTCGACTGCCATTCAAATGTTGACCGAATGGTGCCACAAGCAGAATGTTTAATCTTCTCTGATAAATCCACTTTTTTATGACACGTATGATACATTGCCTTTTAGGGCTTGTCTTATTGTCCTGGTGCACATCAGTGATGGCTGAGTCTGCCCTGTTCCAGACGTTCAGTAATCCCGAAATGAAGTATCGCCCTCAGGTTCGTTGGTGGTGGAATGGTGATAAAGTGACTGCTCACGAAATCCTTCGTGAATTGGATGTCATGAAAGAGGCTGGAATCGGTGGCGTGGAAATCAATCCTATTGCTTTTCCTGGTGGCGACAGCATTGGCATTCGTACTTTGGAATGGTGTAGCCCTGAATGGTGTCAGATGGTGAAGGTTGCTGTTGATGGTTGTCGTGACAGGGGTATGGTCGCTGATATGATTGTGGGAAGTGGGTGGCCTTTCGGTTCTGAGTATCTGCCACGCGAACAGCAGCAACAGTTGCTCACGATAGAAACCTTCGAGCTCCAGCGAGGTCAGCAGTTTCAGATGAACGTGCAGGATATCTTGGCAAGGGTGAATCCACCCATCCATTCGCCGTATCCCAACCCTGACAAGGAACTTGTCTTTCTGCGCCTTATGCCCAAACGTATCACAGACTTCACGGAAGGCATCAGTTACGATCATCTCGTGGGGAGCAGTCAGATTACTCTCACAGCTCCCTCCGATGGCGACTATGTTCTCTATTGCTTTGTGAAACTGACGGGTTTCATGTCTGTTATCAATGGTGCTCCTGGCGCCCAAGGTCCCGTGCTCAATCACTACGACAAGAATGCTGCCCAGAGCTATTTGAATCGACTTTCCTCTTC
>JAEEGF010921377.1_pt1 | contig 50371 bp, 35 predicted proteins | sample 9134171 | NCBI WGS metagenome assembly JAEEGF01 (sample SAMN16246542, study PRJNA631951) | gut metagenome | biome: gut microbiome; feature: rumen; material: AP-attached | host: Bos | place: Iran: Karaj | collected 2018-10
CGTACTCCTCAAAGCCGCCGGGGTCTTCCGCGCCTATGGATTCCAGTTCTTCGGATGACGGCAGCCTTACAAGCCCGCCCGTAGCGGCATTCAGGAGTTGGATGAACATATAGACCCGCTGGAGGCCAACCATCGGCATAAGGGAATAGGTCTTGTCATCTTCCAGGACGAAGATTACCGTGCCGCGGATCTCCTGGGCCTGCCCGTAAATAATGGTTCCGGCCATATTGTCCGGAAGGTCCTTCATATAGCCGTCTTTGTCCACAAGCATTGCCACGTGGCAGCCTTCCAGAGAAAGCGCCTTGGTTATGCGGGAGAGAACGGGTGAAAAGTGCACCACGTCAAAACCCCGGGCGTCTACTTTTTCTGCGAGGGCTTCCAGGTTCAGTGTTTCGCCATCATCCACGTCCATTGCGTAATAAAAGCCCTGGGGATAGACGGCTATCACGCCCCGGCTGTCTTTTGAGTCCTCTTCCTCGGGGTTGACTTTCAGATACTCCTTGAGCCACAACTCCTCTATTTCTTCCGCGTGGTTGGAAAGTTCTCTTGAAACATAGCCCCTGGCCACCTGCTCCAGGGTAAACTGTTCCCTGTCTCCAAGGCGCGCCGCCTGCAGGCTGGCTTTTGCCACTCCATCCCTGCCAAGTTCATGCAGGATAACCGACTTGAGCCAGAAACAGTTACTATGGCCCATCTGACAGCCGCGCTCCAGGGGCTCCAGGGCCTGGATAAGGTCTTCGGTATAGCCAAGATTGCCATAATACAGACACATCGCCTTGAGAAAACAGGCATAGCGGTCGTGATGGGCGATGGCGAAATCTAGACCTTCCGAAATTTCCCTGTGAAGGGCTTCCTGCTCCTCAGAGGAAAGTGTCAGGAAAGCGTCCTGGCTCATCCTGGCCTTGAAGCGGCGGCAGTTTACAGCCCCTTTGCGGACGCCTTCATCGGCCACCTCGCAGGCGCGGTCCCAGTCTCCGGCCGATTCATAAAGCGCTGCCAGCGAGTAATAGCTCTCATTGTCTCCGCGGTCTATACTCACCCGAAAAGCCTTTTCTGCAGCCTCCGGGTCCGTGTTTTCCAACGCCTGGCCCAGCAAATCATAGTAGAGCGTATCACACTCCGGGTGTTTCTCTATGTGCTTCTGGAGGATATCGGCCACCAGGGCAGGGTCCTCGCGGAATCCGTAGTCCCCGAAAATGGTGTTTTCCAGCGTCATGACCTGAGCCAGCTCGCTGCCTGCCTTATAGGAGGTGTCCATAAGGAAGGCGTGCATCTGGGGCATTGCTTTATCGGCCTCCGTGCGGCCGTCAAAGTACATCTGTGCCAGGGCGGCATTGGCGTCCTGCACGCCGTTAGTACCGGCCCAGGTGAGAAGGACTTCGGCCTTTTTGAGGCACTCTCCACCCGGATTCACCAGAGAAAGCCATCGGCCATAACCATAAGCGGCGTAAGGATTACTTTCGCTGCAGGCTTTTAGTTTTTCCACCATCTCGGGGGAAAGGCTCTTGACGCGCCAGCCGGTTAGGAAATGCTGGAGGAAATTACGGTCCGGGGTGATTTCAAAGGTCTTTTGCATATAAAGAGTATTCTTGGTTTTTAGCGTTTAAGGAGCCAGAGCCCGGCCATGGTGAGGAGGGCGTTTAGGGGCAGGATCTCATAGGAGAAGTGGTAGCCGTGGAACCAGGCAACGGAGTTAAGGTCCAGTACAAGGCAGATAAGAGGGGCCAGTATGGCCACTACGGGAACCCATTTGTCACGCACTTTTGTTTTGCAGCAAAGGCCGAAGGCAAAGAGCCCCAGGATGGGCCCGTAGGTATAGCTTGCCAGGCGGTAAACGGCGTCAATGACGCTTGTGGAATTGAGGGCGGCAAAGACCAGGATGCACGCTGCCATTATCACTGCCATGGCGGTGTGGACCAGCGTTCTACGGTTATCGTTCCTCAATATATCTACGGTGAAAGAAGTGGTGAGCGCCGTAAGTGCGGAACCACCGGCGGGGAACCCAGCCATTACAAGGCCGATGATGAAAAGCGCCGCCACAAGGCCTCCTGCTGGCATTAGGCCGCTCCAGGCTACGGTGGGGAACAGCTCGTCCGAGCGTTCCACGGTAAGGCCGTGAAGCCCGGCGAACTGATAGAGATATACTCCAAGAAGGAGGAACAGCGCAATCACAACCGTCTGCATCAGGGAAGACACAATGAGGTTCTTCTGTGAGTCCTTTACATTCTTGCAGGCAAGGGTGCGCTGCATCATGTCCTGGTCAAGGCCGGTGGTCCCAACAACCACAAAGAGGCCGCCAAGGAGCTGTTTCCAGAAGAACTGGGGGTGGTTTATATCGTCAAAGTAGAACACCCTCATAAGGGATGTGTCCGGCTTCCCAACTTCATGGCCGATAAGCACAAGGCACAGGATCACAGCCAGGAGCATGGACACGGTTTTCACTATATCAAGGCCGATAACCGCCTTAACGCCTCCGCGCACCGTATAAAGCCACTCCAGGAGCACCACAACAAGCACCGTCACCCAGAACGGAATGCCCGCAGGGCCCGCCAGAAGAAGCTGCAGCGTTGCAATCATTAGGAACAGCCTCACGGATGCTCCCAGCATCTTTGAAACAAAGAAAAACCACGCTCCGGTCTTATGTGAACTCACGCCAAACCGCTTGTCAAGGTACTCGTAGACAGACACCACGCCAAGGCGGAAATACAGCGGCGTAAGCACAAAAGCAATGACCAGATACCCCAGGAAGAAACCAATGCACATCTGGAGATATCCAAAGCCGATGTTCCCAACCATTCCAGGCACGGAAACAAACGTGACTCCGGACAGGCAGGAGCCAATCATGGCAATGGCAACCTTCCACCAGGCAGTGGAACGGGTTGCGTAGAAATCCTTATTCCTGGACATTCAGATTGTTCTTATGTGACCGGCCGATAGGAAGCGGATTCTCCACGCCAAGAAGCTTTACGCTTACCGCCGTGCGCTTTTCTATCCTCCAGACAGGAACTATGTATGATCGGTGGATGCGCACGAATTTTCCCTCAGGGAGCTCCTCCAGAAGGTCCTTGAGCGGTTTCTGAGTTACAACATCCTCACGGTGGTCCAGGTGGAAGCAGGCATAGTTGTTCCTGCCTTCAATATACTGGATGGCGCTCACCGGAATATGGATGGTCTTGTACTCAGACTTTACAAGGATATCGTCATCCTTCACCACTTCCTCCGCCCTTGTGCGTACAGCATTCTCATTTTCCTGGCGGGCATCATCGGCATCCTTCTGGGCCGAAAGACGCTGGGCCCTGGCGGCAAGCATGCCCACAGGGATGCCATAGGAGACCACTGCGATCAGCATAATCCACATGGCACGGATGTGCGGCGCGATGCCTGTTCCGTACTCCGGATTACGCGGGAATTCCACAGGTGTAAGGGACATGAGGAAGGTGGCGGCGGCCGTCAGGAACAGGACGCCCAGTACCGTGAGATAACCCTTTTTGCCGTCCAGAAGCACGGGGCCAAGGGCTTTACGGCAAAGGAAGAACACCAGATACAGCCAGCCTATGTACAGCAGCACATAGCTGGAGTGCCACTGCACCCAGTCCCCTATTGGAAAGAGAAACATCATCAACGGCATCATGATGACGCCGAAGATGATGTCCAACCAGTCTACTGTTTTCACGGTTTAGAACTCGTAACCGGCAAACTCGATGTCCTTGGCGGCCCTTTCCTTAAGATCGGCCTTGCGGAAGGCTTTCTCAAGGTTCTTCTTCACGCCTTCTGCGTCTCCCTGACGGGCGCTGATGATGGCCTTGAGGTACCACACCTTGGGATCTCCGCAGTGGGCGGTCTTGAGGGCCTTGTCAAGTTCATCCACAAGGATGAGGGAAAGGACGGTGTTGTGGCAGCAGCCCTTGGGCTCCTTAAGAACCTGGACGGCTTCCTCATACTGGCCGGTAAGGATAAGGACAATGCCAAGGTTCTCCTTTGCCTCAGGGGAAGTGGACTTGCGGAAGCAGTCTTCTGCGGTTTCAAGGTCGTCCTTGCGGAGGGCGATGACACCCTTGGCGTTCACGATGTCGCCGTCATCGGCCTTGACCTTTGCGAATTCCTTTTCTGCTGCTGCGTTCTTGCCCTGCTGGAGATAGAGTGCGGCAAGGTTATACTGAGCGCGGTCACTGCCGAATTTATCGATGGCCTTGCGGTACACGCTTTCCTTCTGGGCGGGATCCTTCACAACAGAGGCGACGCGGAGGAGGGCTTCCTCGTCAAGGGCGTTTTCATTATTTGCGAGGAGTTCCACAAGTTCCTCGTTGGTGTAGTTCTTATACTCCACGTTTGCGATGAGGCGTGCACGGCGGAGCTCAGGAAGGACCTCTCCCTTGAGGGCGGTGTACACCTGGGACATGTTCTTGATCTCGTTTTCACGCACTGCGGGGTCTGAGTACATGGAAAGGACGCGGAGGATGAGGTCCTTATCCTCTATGTTGCTCTCTGAGACAAGCTGCTGGAAGCCTTCCCAGTCCTCACCTACGCTCTTTACCTCAGGGGCCGATGTTTCCGTACCCTTGGTAACCTTGTTCCAGGCCTTTAGGGCGCTGTCTCCGCGGTTGCCGGAGAGTTTATCGTTGAGGTCTGCACCGCCTTCGGGGGAGGCATAGGCCACGATTTCCGTGCTGGTGACGGTTGAGCGTTCGTCGGCCTGAACTGCCTCCAGGGCTGCGACGAAGTCTTTCACGGAACTTCCCTTGAGTTCTGAGCCGCGGACTTCTGAGCTGTTGACCAGATACTTGATCTGGCCCTCAGTGGTGCTGGAGAGGGTTTCCTGGTAGTTGTCGGCCTTGAAAGCGACGTTGCCGGTGCGCTTTACAAGCATGTAGGTGGTGTTGGCGCCGTCGGCCACTTTCTTGGAGGGGAGATCTATGGCTTTCTTGCCGGCGTATACCTTGCCGCGAAGCTCAAGATAGCTCTTCTCCATGCCCTCTACGTACTCAAAGTGAACTTTTTCAGTCACTTTCTGGCCGTTTGAGGATACCACCTTGAAGTTGTCCTTTACGTCTTCACCCTGATACTTGAAGGGTTTCATTGAGGCTTCCCCACCTTCATAGACGATGACGGGGGTTACCTCCAGGATGACCTTGGAGTTGAAATAATCCTTGGGGTAGGTTACGGAAACGGTGGCGTCTATGTTGCCGTTAACAACTTCCAGCACTTGAGGGGTGCACTCTACAAGTACGTCATCGGCCATCTTGGCCATCTTTTCCGGGGATGCGCAGGCTACCGCAATGGCTGCTACTGCAAGAAAAACTGAAATCTTTTTCATATAAAGTGTATTGTTTTGTTCCTAGTGTACAAATATAATAAAAAAACGGCGTGCCGCAAAGCACGCCGTTTGAATTCATTTTGGAGTCCTTGATTACTCTTCCGGATTCTCCTGGGTCACAGGGAACTCTGCGGCGGCAGCCTCTTCCTGGGAATCGGCCTGGTTCAGGATCTCTGTGGAGATGGCGTCGTTGGCGCCGCGCTGGGTGCCGCCACGGGCAACGAACACGGTGATGATAGAGAGCACCAGAATGAAGGCTACAAGATACCAGGTGGCCTTTTCAAGGATGGTTGCTGTCTGGCGTACGCCAAGAGTCTGGTTTGCGGAAGTGAAGTTGGTTGCAAGGCCGCCGTCCTTGCCGTTCTGAAGGAGGACGACTGCAATCAGGAGAATGGCTGCGATAATGATGAGGACAACCAAAACTGTAAATGCTGCGTTCATAACTATTGTTTTTTCATTTCATTCAAAAACCCCTGCGCACCTTTGTTCTCCCGGAGTCACGGTATTCAGCCTTATCAAAGGTGCAGATTGTCAATAAGGGATGCAAAGTAAGCACTTTTTTCCGGAAATTCCAAAATCAGACGGGAATAAATGCGTCTGGCTTCCTCTAATCGGCCCTGTTCCGCGAAAATACGGGCAAGGGTCTCTGTAGCAAAGCGCTCGGCAATGTCAGAAGTGTCTGACTCATCTCCGGCGGTAGAGGAGGACTTGAAGGCAAAGCGGCTGAAGATGTTGTCGGAGCCTTCCTTCACGTTGTCATACTGTGCCTGGGAGAAGTAGTCTCCACCAACAACCCTGACCTGGTGCTCACCTACATTTTGGGCCGATTGAGGCTCCATAAACGATGCCAGGAGGGCCCCAAGGTCTTTGTCCGAGCAGTCCGTCTCACGCGCTCCGTACGCAAGAGATGCCATTGCGCGGCGGTTCTGGACGTAAAGAGCGCTCATGGCATACTGCTTTTCTCCCCAGCTGTCTCCGCCCACCTTGGACATCCTGCGGGCAAGTTCCACGTGCGCAGCGCCGTACCAGGGGTAGAGATTGACCACTCCCGTTAGTTCATCGAGCGTGAGGCTTCTGAGGTTTATGTATGATGAGGCTACCATTGGGCTACTGTTGCATTGAAAATATCTTCCACCAGCTTTTCTATGATTGTTTCGCAGAGTCCGGATTCCACGGCGTCAAGTGACATGGTTGCATCAAAGTCTTCGTAGGCTGAGAAATTGTTGGAGACGTCGTCTTCCGGATATTTCTTGTTGGAGAATTCTACCTTCACCGTTACCGTGAGACGGTTCTGGGAGGCCATTTCATTGGCGGTAACGGCCGTTGCCTTTACGTCATAACCTGTTATTGTACACACCAGTTCAAGGTCTCCGTCAACGTCTACCTCTTCCAGACGGGTGAGTTTGCGGTATTTCTCCTTGAGTGCCTCCGTGAGGTCATTTGAAAGGGAAGGATTCACCCTCAGGGCGGTGTATTCCACATAGGGGATGGTGATGGTTTTCACGTCCGGCTGGATGGAAGTACCGGAGAAAGAGTAGATTCCGCAGGAGGAGACAAGCACGGCAATTACTATGTATGAAAACAGTTTTCTCATTTCTTGCGGTATTCTTCTGGGAGTTTACGGTAAAGTGTGCGCTCGCTCATGCCAAGTTCCTCGGCGGCCTTCTTGCGGTTGCCATGGTACTTCTCAAGGGCCTGGCGGATGAGTTCCTCTTCTGTGCGACGAACACTTAAAGAATGTTCCACGGCGGGCTGGACTTCCGGCTGGAAGTCTTCCTGCTCCTGCCATTCGGCCTCTTCTTCCGGGGCCGATGTCTCCTGCGGAAGAGGAAGTTCCCTTCTGTCCATACGTGCCTTGAGGGCATCCACTTCCTGTTTTATGTCAAGGATGGCCTTGAAGATAGCCTGGCGTTCATCGGCATTGAAAGCACTACCCTGCGCCTGCTGAGCGGCACCGGCATCATAAACCACCGGGATTGGCTCTCCCTCCTCTCGCGGCATGAAAGGCTGCAGTTCTGCGGCCGATAATTCTATGCGCTGGAGGGTAGGGGTGACCTTGGTGGAAAGCTGGGCGGTAAGGCTCTGGGTGAAGCCCTGGAGCTGACGGATGTTTCCCGGCCAGCGGTACTGCTCAAGAAGGCGGATGGCATCCGGCCGGAGACCGATCTTGCACATGCCGTTCACCTCTGAGAAGTCGGACGTGAATTTGCGGAACAGGAGATAGATGTCTGAGCGGCGGTCACGGAGAGGTGGAATGCGGATCTGGGCGGCGGAGAGGCGGAAGTAAAGGTCCTCGCGGAACTTGCCGCGTTTTACAGCCTCATAGAGGTGCACGTTGGTGGCGGCCACTATGCGGACATCCGTGTGCTCAACCTTGTTGGAACCAACCTTGCGGTATTCCCCGCTCTGGAGGACACGAAGAAGCAGTGCCTGGCTTTCCAGGGGGAGCTCTGCAATCTCGTCCAGGAAGAGCGTTCCGCCATCGGCCTCCTCAAAATATCCCTTGCGGGTATCTGTTGCACCGGTAAAGGAACCCTTCACGTGTCCGAAGAGCTCTGAATTCACCAGTTCCTTGGGGAGGGCGCCGCAGTTTACAACGAAGAACTGACCCTGGCGCCTGGAAGAGTACTGATGGATGATGCGTGCAAAACTCTCCTTGCCCACGCCGCTCTCTCCCTGGATGAGGACGCTGAGGCCGGTGGGAGCAAATTTCACAGCCGTCTCAAGGGCGTCGTTCAGGGAAGGGTCGTTGCCGATAATATCGTATTTATTTTTTAGCGCTTGTAAGTCCATAATGTAATAGCTTACAAAAATACTAAAAATTTCCGAAAAATAGAGGCCGGCACCCTTTTGAGGTACCGGCCAATAATTCATGCAGGCTATCCTAGCGGAGCTGGAAGATAACGGGGAAGGTGTAGGTAACCTTAACCGCGCGGTCACGCTGCTTTCCGGGTTTCCACTTGGGGGAGCTGGAAACAACGCGAACAGCTTCCTTGTCAAGGGACTCGTCAACGCCACGGAGAACCCTCACGTTGGTCACACGGCCATCGGCCTCCACGGTGAACTGCAGGGTAACACGGCCCTGAACGCCGTTTTCCTTTGCAATCTCAGGATAGACCAGACGGGAGTTAACCCACTTAGAGAACTCGTTGGCGTCTCCGCCGTTGAAGGAAGGCTTCTGTTCTACCAGCTGGAAAGGAATGGCTTCCTCTTCCACGGCCTCTTCCTCAACCTCTGCTTCCTTGTAGTCCATGATGTCAACGCCAAGGTTGGAGTCGTCTTCCGTAAGATCCAGGAAGTCGTCTTCCAGTTTCACGTCATCGTCCACGATGTCGATCTGGTCTGAAAGGACGGGGATCTGGGGAGCCTCCGGCGGGGGCGGGGGGAGTTCGTTCTGGATGGCGATCATCTCCTCTTCGACGAGAACCTGGGTGGTGTCTTCGAGGACTGCCACGCCCTTTTCGCGGGAAGAGAAGTTGAAAGCAAAATACACGATGCCGAGAGCGATCACCAGACCAATCTCGGTGAGGAGCAGTCTCTTGTTTTCGAGGCTTGCTTTGGGTGATTTCTTTACTTCCATACCTTTATGATTTTAGTTATTTTTCTTCTGATGCAAAGATACAAAACCCATTCCAAGGTAAAAAATAATGCGCCCGCGAAAATCTCGCAGACGCACGTTTATAAACTACTGATTCTCAATCATTTACAAATAGGCCGATTTCAAAAATTCTCGCAACCCCGTTGATTCACGTTGAAAACCATCATTTTTTAGCCATTTACAATCACTTCTCTAAAACGGCCAATAACTGCACCCTGTGCGTTGTATCAGACTGCCTGATGCGCTCTTTGAGACGGTATAGCTTGTTATAAACGTAGGGTTTATCCTTCTCAAGAAGGGTGGAAATGGTGGTTGAAGAGAAGCCGGAAGCGGTGAACATGTAAAGGAGATAGTCTTCTTCTTTCCATGTGGGAAATGCTTCACGGAGCTTAGCCATTATGCCGTCATACCGGGAGTTCAAGGACAGCTCCAAACTCTTCTGAACAGAAGGATCACTGCGCAATCCCTCAACGATGGAACGGACTTCCTTAAGAATCCTGGGTTGGAGGTTTTCCGTACCTTCATATATATAGTACTGCTCGCAGAGACGGTCCAGGGTGTCCAGCTTTTTATCGGCCTTCTGCTCCACCGCGGAAAGGCGGGATTTGAGGTCTTCTGCGATTGACATTACGCGCTCATTCTCTTCCCTTTCTTCCGCGAGCTGCTTCTCCAGCTGTGCCTTCCTGGCCCAGAAATACAGGACCAGGGTGGCAAGCACAGCGGTTATGAAAAGCAGCAGGGCGCCCATGGACTAAAGATTGCGGAGGAGGTTGGTAAGGGAAACCTTCTTCTCTATGAGGGCACGGAGGTCCTCAATCTTGACGCGCTCCTGGGTCATTGTATCGCGCTCACGGACGGTAACGCAGCCGTCCTGGAGGCTGTCATGGTCAATTGTTACGCAGAAAGGAGTGCCGATGGCGTCCTGACGGCGATAACGCTTGCCGATGGAGTCTTTTTCGTCGTACTGATAGGAGAAGTCGTACTTGAGCTCATCCACAACTTTCTGGGCAAGCTCCGGAAGGCCGTCCTTCTTCACAAGCGGCATGACGGCAACCTTGATGGGGGCCAGGGGAGCGGGTATACGCATCACAACGCGTTCCTCGCCGTTTTCAAGCTGCTCTACGGTATAGGAATGAGCCAGGACGGCAAGGCACATACGGTCTACGCCGATGGAAGTCTCAATCACATAAGGAGTGTAGGAGGTGTTTTCCTCGGGGTCAAAGTACTCAATCTTCTTGCCGGAGAACTTCTGATGGTTACCAAGGTCAAAGTTTGTGCGGCTGTGGATACCCTCAAGCTCTTTGAAGCCGAAGGGGAAGTTGAACTCGATGTCCGTGGCTGCATTGGCATAGTGGGCAAGCTTCTCATGGTCATGGAAGCGGTAGTTTTCGGCACCCATACCAAGGTTTACATGCCATTTCATGCGGGTTTCCTTCCATTTTTTGAACCAGTCGAGCTCTGTTCCGGGCTTGATGAAGAACTGCATCTCCATCTGCTCGAACTCCCTCATGCGGAAGATGAACTGACGGGCCACAATCTCATTACGGAAGGCCTTGCCGATCTGGGCGATACCGAAGGGGATCTTCATACGGCCGGTCTTCTGGACATTGAGGTAGTTCACAAAGATACCCTGGGCGGTCTCAGGGCGCAGATAGATGAGGTTTGCACCGTCTGCGGTGGAGCCCATGGAGGTAGAGAACATGAGGTTGAACTGGCGTACCTCTGTCCAGTTGCAGGTGCCGGAAATAGGGCAAACTATATTACAATCGATAATTATTTGCCGATATTCAGCAAAATCGTTGGCTTTTTCTGCGGCAACATAGCGGTTATGGACCTCATCCCATTTTGCCTTCTCACGAAGCACGTTGGGGTTGGTTGCGCGGAACTGTTCCTCGTTGAAAGAGTCCCCGAATTTCTTGCGGCCCTTGGCCACTTCCTTCTCTATCTTCTCCTCAATCTTACCAAGGTAATCCTCTATGAGGACATCGGCCCTATAGCGCTTTTTGGAGTCCTTATTATCAATGAGAGGGTCATTGAAGGCACCTACGTGGCCGGATGCCTCCCAGATGCGGGGGTGCATGAAGATGGCGCTGTCAATGCCCACGATGTTCTCATTGAGGCGGGTCATTGCCTCCCACCAGTAGTTCTTGATGTTGTTTTTGAGCTGTACGCCCATCTGGCCATAGTCATATACAGCGGCCAGTCCGTCGTAAATCTCGGAGGAGGGGAAAATGAATCCGTACTCCTTGCAATGGGCTACAAGCACCTTGAAAAGTTCGTCCTGTGTCATATTTATTAATGCTATTCAAAAATTTCAGGGAAGGCTTCACGGATTTCCGGTTTGGATATCTCCAGAAGCGGTTTTTTTGCAAAATCACGTTCTGCTATAAGCGGGTGTGGAACAACTAAATCCTTGTTCTTGATTGTGAACGCGCCGTAGCAGAGTATGTCAATATCTATTATCCTGTTATGGTAAACACGGTTTCCATCGGCATCAAAAAGCGGCTCTGAGAGGTCCCTGCCAAGCTTTTCCTCCACCTCCTTCACCTTGTGCAGGATTTCCATGGCATGGTCCTCGGGGTTGCCCGTGCGGGGCAGCCTGTAAAGGACGCAGAAGTTAAGGAAAGCCGGGCCATCAAAGCCCCAGGAAGGGGTTTCAACAATACGGGAAATGCGCTCCGGATGGGTGCCGAAAGCCTCATCCAGAAGGTTTACAGCCTTCAGGAGGTTAAGCTCACGCTCCCCAAGATTGGACCCAAGTCCAAGATATACGTTAACTCTCTCCATATAATTTACCATAATCGTCTTCTTCATAGTCAAGGCCCAGTTCAACGCGGGCTTCGTCTGATAGCATGCTGCGGTCCCATGCGGGCTCAAAAGTGAGGTCAATTGTGCATTTCTGCACTCCAGGAACGGCTTCCACGCCCTCCTGAACCTCATGAAGCACTTGATCGGCCATGGGGCAGTTGGGGGCGGTGAATGTCATAAGGATAGAGACCTCCCGGGCCTTGTTTATGGTCAGTTCATATATAAGCCCCAGATCATATATATTCACCGGGATTTCAGGGTCGTAAACCTCTTTAATTGCGGCTATTACGGCCGCATAAAGGGGCTGAAGCTCCTGTACATCCTCCGCCTTAAGTATGTCCTTATTCTCCGTTTTATCTACCGTCATTGCCTTTATTCACCGTCATTGCCGGCCTGACCGGCAATCTCCTTAATTCTATCAATCATAGACACCAGGCCGTTAGCCCTTGTAGGGGATAGGTTGTCCTTAAGGCCGATTTCTGCCACAAAGCCAAAGTCATCCGCAGCTATTTCCGCAGGCGTATGGCCCGAATAAACGTCTATCAGAAGGGATATAATACCCTTGGTGATAATAGCATCGCTATCGGCCTTAAAATAGAGTTTTCCGTCCTTGATTTCGCTTGAAAGCCATACCCTGGACTGGCATCCTTTAATAAGTCTGTCCTCTGTCTTTTCGGCCTCTGGAAATGGATCCAGGGCCTTTCCAAGCTCTATCAGATACTCATATTTATCCAGCCACTCCTCATACATTGAGAAGTCCTCTATCACCTGCTGTTTCTTTTCTTCCAGTGTCATACCAGCATATTAATTGCCTTGTCCAGGCACTCTATAAAAAACTTGGCCTCTTCCATGGTATTATACGGGGCAAAAGATGCCCTCAGAAGGCCTGTAACGCCTAATCTGTCCATCAGGGGCTCAGCGCACATCTGACCGGATCGGAGGGCTATTCCCATCTTGTCCATGATAAGGGCAATGTCCTCGTGGTGAGCTCCTTTGACGGCGAAAGAGAATAAAGGAATCTTGTCTTCAAGACCAGTCCCATAGAGCGTAATTCTCTCATCCTCAGTTAGTTTCCTGTAAACGAACTCCGTTATGGCGGGGTCCGTCTCCATAGACCCAGCGAACTCCAGGGCCGGAACAAGGGTAGGGACAGAGTTAAAGTTCTGAGTACCAGCCTCAAACTTAGTGGGAGTATCGGCAAAAGTAGTACTCTTAAAACTAACCGACTTTATCATTTCACCACCACCCATAAAAGGAGGGATGGCATCAAGAAGATCCTTCTTTCCGTAGAGCACACCGGTTCCGGTAGAGGCATAGACCTTGTGACCGGAGAAGGCATAAAAGTCGAAGCCAAGCTCCTGGACGTCTACCTTTGAATGAACAATACCCTGGGCGCCGTCAACAAGCACAGGAACGCCATGTTTGTGGCAAACTGCAACTAATTCCCGCACGGGGTTTACAAGGCCTAACACATTGGAAATGTGACAGATAGCCACAATTTTAGTGCGCTCAGAAATGAGTTTTTCCAAAGAGTCGGGGGAGAGCACGCCATTTTTCTCAATGTCAAGGACTTTAAGGACGGCTCCCTTTCTCTGACAAAGCAGCTGCCAGGGAACAATGTTGGAATGGTGCTCTGCAACAGAAACAATGATCTCATCACCGGCCCTCACAAAAGCCTCCCCAAAACTATGAGCGACAAGGTTGATTGAAGCTGTTGCTCCAGAAGTAAAAACTACCTCTGAAGAATACTGCGCATTGAGATATTCGCGTACATATTCGCGTGTATTTTCGTAAGCCTCAGTAGCATCAGAGGCCAGTTTATGAACAGCACGGTGTATATTGGCGTTGGCGCTTTGGGACAGCTTCTTCTGCAGCTCAACAACAGTATCCGGACGCTGCGCAGTTGCAGCATTGTCCAGATACACCAGCGGCTTGCCATAGACTTTCTGGTCCAGGGCAGGGAACTGGTCTCTGATGTTTTTGAGCGTCATAATGATATTGTAAAATCCTACAAATTTACATAAATTTGCGATATGATAGACTATATTAAAGGACAAATCATTGAGCTTACGCCCACAGAGCTCATTCTGGAGAACGCGGGAATAGGTTACAGTATCCTCATTTCGCTCCAGACATATGAGGCATTTCAGACCAAAACACAGGCCGTAGCATACATCCATCACTATATCAGGGAGGATGAAGAACTGTTTTATGGGTTTGCCACCAAAGACGAAAGAGAACTCTTCCGCCTGCTCATAGGTGTCTCCGGAATAGGTGTTGCGTCGGCCAGGATGATGCTCTCTACGCTCACCTCAGAGGAGATTCGCCAGGCCATACTTTCGGAGGACGTGAACAAGATCAAGAGCGTTAAAGGAATAGGTCTCAAGAGCGCCCAGAGGCTTGTTTTGGAACTCAAAGACAAGGTTGTAAAAGGAGAAGGGCAGGCCGAAACCGTACTGTTCAAAGCCGGCAATTCTGCACTTGTTGAAGAGGCCACCACGGCTCTTACAATGCTTGGATTCTCCAAGGCAAACATCGCCAAGGTTATGCCTTCTATCCTAAAAGACAATCCTTCCGCTCGCGTAGAAGACATAATAAAAGCCGCCCTTCAGCGGCTATAGCGTTCCACGTGGAACAAAGATTACCTTCCAAAGTAGACCAACAAAACTGATATATCAGAAGGGGACACCCCGGAGATTCTTGAAGCCTGAGCGATTGTCTCAGGCTTATATCTTTTCAGCTTCTGGCGACACTCAATTGAAAGCCCCTGAAGGGACTCAAAATCAAAGTCTGAAGGTATTCTAATATACTCCAGGCGGCGGTTTTTATCGGCTTGAGCCTTCTCTCTTTCAATATAACCTGAGTACTTGATTCCAATTTCTACGGCCGCCACAACATCTTCCGAATAAGTTCCACGTGGAACAAATTGAATAAAATCTGAGAGAGAAACCTCTGGTCTGGAGACGATATCCTCTAATCTTTTAGACTCTGAAAGCGGCGTAGAACCTAAAGACTCAAGGACCGGATTTGCAACTTCTGAACGTAGTTTGACTCTGGAAACAGCGGAAGAAAGAGCCTCAACATCTTCCTGTTTTCTCATCATAAGAGCATACCTATCTTCAGGAGCCAGACCAAGAGAATGAGACAAAGCAGTTAGCCGGAAATCGGCATTATCCTGCCTCAGGAGTATCCTGTACTCTGCTCTTGAGGTAAACATACGATAGGGCTCGTCTACACCTTTATTGATCAAATCGTCTATCAGAACACCTATATAAGCCTGGTCTCTGGAGAGAACAAAAGGCTCCCTTTCCTGGAGGTAAAGATGGGCATTAACACCGGCCATTAGACCCTGACATGCAGCCTCCTCATATCCAGTTGTTCCATTAACCTGACCTGCCAAAAAGAGGTTTTCTACAATTTTTGAACGCAGACTATGATGAAGGTATTGGGGGTCGAAATAGTCGTATTCAACTGCATATGCAGGCTTAAACACCACAGCATTCTCAAGACCTTCAATGTGCCTCATTGCATCTAACTGAACTTCCAGCGGGAGCGAAGAAGAAAAACCTTGGAGGTAATATTCAGGGGAGTTCACTCCTTCCGGCTCAAGGAACAGTTGGTGGGAATCCTTATCGGCAAACGTCCTTAACTTATCTTCAATGGACGGACAGTAACGGGGACCTTTGCCATGAATCATTCCGGTAAAAAGCGGAGACTTGTCAAAACCGGATTTCAGAATCTCATGTACTGTCTCATTGGTATGGAGAAGGAAGCAGTCCATCTGGACACCTCCGGACTGGACAGCTGAAGGAACGTCAAGGAAAGAGAAGCGCTCCGGAGATTCATCTCCTTTCTGGCGGAGCAACTTATCAAGATCAAGAGACCGGACATCAATCCTTGGAGGTGTGCCGGTTTTCATCCGGGCAGTAGGAATTCCAAAAGCCGCAAGCTGATCGGAAATTCCATAGGCAGCTTTCTCTCCTATACGCCCCCCCTCAAAAGAATGCTGACCGACGAACATCTTTCCGTTAAGGAAGGTGCCGGCAGTCAAAATAACCGCTTGAGAGTAAAATTCTGCGCCTGTAATTGTACGGACTCCAGCAATTTTTTGATTCTCAAAGAGAAAATTTTCCGCAAAATCAGCGTAAATCCTTAATTTACAATTACTTAAGAGAAAATTTAACCAGGTTGCAGAAAACTTCTGTTTATCGCACTGGGCACGCGGACTCCACATTGCCGGACCTTTAGAGCGATTGAGCATCCGAAACTGGAGAGTGGCGGCGTCAGTGACAAGTCCGGAGTATCCGCCAAGCGCATCAACCTCCCGGACAATCTGTCCCTTGGCGATTCCACCAACTGCCGGATTGCAACTCATCTTGGCAAGCCCGCTCAGATCAGGTGTAAGAAGAAGGACGGAAGATCCCATATTGGCGGCAGCCATTGCGGCCTCGCAGCCAGAGTGACCTCCACCTACAACTATAATGTCAAAACGGTTATTCATACTTTATCACGGAGACCAAGATAATAATTCTCCTTGGCTCTCATCATGGCAATATCTTCCTCAGAGTGGTCGTCATATCCAATAAGGTGAAGAAGTCCGTGGACTATTACACGGTTTAGTTCAGTAGGGAAATCCACACCGTAAAAAGAAGCGTTCTCCCGGACGGAATCTATAGAAATGAACAAATCTCCGGAAAGGCGGTCACCCTCACAGTAATCAAAAGTAATGATATCTGTATAATAATCGTGTCCCAGATATTTAATATTGACATCCAGAATATAATTATCGGAACAAAATATAATAGCAACATCACCCAGCTTCTTGGCTTCGCTGCCTGCAACAAACTTGAGCCAGCGGGAAGTAAGGCGCTTTTCCTTAAAGGGAAAAACAATATCTTCATTGAAATAGGTAACCATTACTCAAACTCAAATATTGATATAAAACCGGTTAGTTCCAGAACATCCTTGACAACCTCATTGACATTCTTAAGGACAACCCTGGACCCTACGCTCTTTGCTTTCTTAAGAATACCTAGCAAAAGACGCAGGCCGCTGGATGCAATATACTCCAGCTTGGTGCAGTCAATGACAACATCCTTACCCCTACTGTCAAGAAGGGGCTGGAGCGAAACCTCGGCTTCGGCCGCCGCTGCGGTATCAAGTTCGCCTTCAAGGATAGCCAGAATCTGGTTTTCTGACTGCTGAACATCTATTTTCATACTATGGATTTTGTTAGGGTTAACACGTTGAATTCTGTCTTTCGGCAATAGGACACAGAGTCCATTATCTCACGGGAAAGGAGAATACCAAGGCCTCCTATAGAGCGTTCCTCGGCGCTTAAGGTGATGCTTTGAGGAACAACAGCGGTTGGGTCAAAGGGAATACCTTTGTCAACTATGGTGAAGCGCAGCTCCTTAAAGTCGCTATCGGCATAAATGGACACCGTCCCTTCCTTGGGAGAAGGATAGGCATAGCTCACAACGTTTACAACCATCTCCTCTACCGCAAGCCTGATACTTAGCCCAAGCTTACCTTCAAGCTGAAGTTTGGCGCAGATACCCTTCAGGAAATCGCTAAGCTTAGAAAGCTCCTCAACCTTATTCTTAAGGACCAGACTCTCTTTGAAAAGAGTCATCTTGGGATAGTGGATAAGGAGCATCGTTAGGTCGTCGCTCTGGGGGGCTCCGCCAATGAATTCATGGGCCGATTCTCGAAGCGAAAGAACGGTCTGTTCCGGCGAAAGAGAATTGTCAAAGGACTGCCAGAGAGCATCCTCCAGGCGTGACTTGCCAAAGGGTTTTCTCTGTGTATTCTTTGCCTCCGTTAGGCCGTCAGTATAAAGGAATATGGACGATCCCGGAGTGAGCTCTATGAACTCTTCCTCATAAACGGTGTCGGGAAAAACGCCCAGAGGAAGATTGGCCTTGGACGGCAGTACAGAAACGTTTCCGGAAAGAAGGAAAGGTTTGTCGTGACCGGCGTTACTGTAGCGGAACTTTCCCGTATAGAGATCCAGGCACCCTACAAAGAAGGTCACAAACATATTTGTGTCGTTATCCCTGCACGCCTGAGTATTGAGCACTGTCAAGATACGCGAGGGGCTTTCCTCTTTTTCAGAAACAACCCTGAAAAGGGAATGGATAACAGACATGAGCATTGCCGATGGAACACCTTTCCCGCTTACATCACCAACACAGAAAAAGAGCTTTCCGTCACGACGATAAAAGTCAAATAGGTCTCCTCCCACCTCACGTGCGGGTTCCAGAAGGCCAAAGATATTGTCCTGGAATGCCTTGGGAAGCATTTCCTTCTGGATGCTGCGCGCGGCGGAAAGTTCTCCGTTTATGCGCGCCTGCTCCTGGGAGGCCTCGCGGAGTTTTGCCTCACTGCGGGCATAATGGTAAAGCATCACGGCAAGCACGCCAATGCCAAGAAGAGCCATCAGAAGATGCTCCTGATGCATTTGCCGGATAGGGGCCGATATTTCTTCTGACAGATCCTCGTGAACCTCCTCTTCCACCATATCAATAGTGCGCCTATAATGCAAAACTGAAACAATCTCCACCAAAACGGCAGCGACAACAGCAATGCACACTATGAAAATCCACTTTCCGGACGGTTTTTTCATGGTGTAAAGTTACATATTTCAAACGAAAATTCTAAATTTGTAAATACCAAACACTCTAACGATGAATTCGGCCCCCACTAACACCATCCTTCAGGACTTTCAAAAGCACGTCAAAAACACCCCGGAACACGTAGCAATTGTATATGAAAACGCCAGCCTGACATACGAAGAGGCCAATCGCCTATCCGACAACCTGGCTGCATATATTGAGTCAAAAGTCCCCCAGAAAAGCGTTGTGGGAATAATGATAGGCCGTGGCCTGCATATGCTCACGGCCCCTGTGGGTGTTCTGAAGGCCGGCTGCGCCTATCTTCCCCTGGATCCATCGTATCCGCCTGAGCGCCTGCAGTTTATGATGAAGGACGCGGGCGCCGCCATGCTCATCGCCGACGAATCCCTTCTACCCATCCTCAAGGACACGGACGTACCCGTTGTAAAGACGACCGATATTGAAAAGCTGCACCCCGGAAAACCGGTTTCCGAGCCATCGGCCGATGACCTCTTTATCCTTCTTTACACCAGCGGCACCACCGGTACGCCTAAGGGCTGTATGCTTACCCACAGGAACGTCTATGCCTTCTGCTCCCACCACAGGGACAATATGGGCTTTGACCAGAAAACCCGCATGACCGGCTACGCCAGTTTTGGCTTTGACGCCTTTGCGGCAGACCTATACACCACAATTATCTCCGGCGGAACCCTGTACGTCATTCCGGACCGCATACGCCTTGACCTTCATGCCCTCCACTCCTACTATGAGGAAAACGGCATCACACACTGCTTCATGACCACCCAGGTGGCCACTCAGTTTGCCATCAATTACCCTGACTGCAAGGGCCTGAAGGTTCTATACACCGGAGGAGAAAAGATGTCAAGTTTCCCGCTTCCGCATTACAGGCTTTTCAACTGCTACGGTCCTACGGAATGCATGTGTTACGTGGTGGACGAGGAAGTGAAAGTGCAAGAGGACAACATCCCCATCGGCCTTCCCCTGGAGGGCGTACACACCTATATTGTAGATAAGGAGGGGCGGCAGGTCCCCCAGGGAGAAAGCGGAGAGCTGTGGGTTGCCGGCTGGCAGGTGGGACTTGGATACCTCAACCGGCCGGATAAGACCGCCGAGGTATTCATCCCCAACCCCTTCGAGAAAGAGCCTGAATTTGCCCGCATTTACCGCACAGGAGACATAGTCCGCCAGCGGGCCGATGGAAAGATAGAATATCTTGGCCGCCGTGACGGCCAGGTGAAAATCCGCGGCTTCCGCATTGAACTCAAGGAAGTGGAGGCCGTGATAAGGGAATTCCCGGGCATTAAGGACGTAACGGTCCAGGCCTTTGACGAGCCCGGGGCAGGCGGAGGAAAATTCCTTGCGGCATACATAGTAAGCGATAAAGAAATTGACATTCGGGAACTTGATTCCTTCATTGCCGATAAAAAGCCCCCGTATATGGTCCCGGCCGTCACCATGCAGATAGAGGCCATCCCCCTCAACGTAAACCAGAAGGTGGACGTGAAGGCCCTGCCAAAGCCGGAGCCACAGGAACGCAAGGCCGAAGGCCACGTGGCTCCTCTGAATGTCCTGGAGGAGGAACTTGCCGCTCTCGTAAAGGATACGGTTGGAATAGGCGGCTTCGGCCTTACAGAGCCCCTGTATTACAGCGGCCTGTCGTCCCTCAGCGCCCTCAGGCTTGCCACGGAACTGTACAAGAAATACGGCATAGAGCCCAATATGGACAGTTTTGCCAAAACAGCCAGCCTCCAGAGCATTGAGAACGAAGTCCTGAAGGTCCTGATGAAGCCAAAAGTGGCCGATGATAAGGGCGCGCAGGCCCAGGACGAGCCGCAGGAACTCACGTTCCAGCAGATGGGCCTGTACCTTGACTGCGTCAAAAACCCTTCCTCAACGGCCTACAACCTGCCATTTATCCTCACCCTCCCAGATGATGTGGGCGCAATTGAACTGAAGGCGGCGCTGCTTGACATCCTCAAGGCCCACCCGGTACTCGCGGGCCGCTTTACTCAGCGTGACGGAAAGGTTCTGATTGCTCCCGGGGCTGCTCCGGAAGACATCCCCTATACAAAACTTAAGGAAGAGAAAGAGTTCCTGAAGCTCAAAGAGAACTTTATGCAGCCCTTCGACCTCTCAAAGGGTCCACTCTACAGGCTCAATATAGTACAGACTCCCGGCAAACTGCGCCTTATGGGAGACTTCCATCACCTGGTGTTTGACGGCAGGTCCTACGACGTCTTCCTTGCAGAGCTTGCCGCCGCCCTTGAAGGCCGTAAGCCTGAAAAAGAGTCCTACACCTACTTCCAGTACGCCTCTGATCAGAAATCCTACCAGGACAGCCAGGAATTCAAGGAGGCCGAGGCCTACTTTGCCGCCCGTATGGAGGGGAAGGAAGAGGAAACCGGCCTTATCCCTGACAAGAAGCCGGAAGAAGGGGAGGTGGGCCACGAAAAATGGCTCCGGAAGAAGGTTGGGGCAGACGTCCTTGCCCGCTGCCACGCCCTTGGCATATCCCCCGCAAGTTATTTTCTATCGGCCTCATTCCTTACCGTAAGCGCCTTCTCCGGGCAGAAGAAAGTATTCCTCTGCACCGTTGCCAACGGCCGCACGGATATGCGTGCATCGGACACTTTCGGCATGTTTGTAAACACAATGCCGCTGGTGGGAGAGATCGGCACCCAGAGGGCCGATGACTTCCTCAAAGAGACAGACGCCGGTTTTTCGGCCACCCTTTCATATCAGAACTATCCCTTCGCAAGGATTGCATCGGCCTACGATTTTCATCCCGCGGTGATGCTGGCATACCAGGTGGGACTGCTGGAAAAATACAGCGTCAACGGTAAGGCTCTTGAGGATGAACTCATAACTCAGGACACGCCAAAATTCCCCATGAGCATATTCATCGAAGGCACGGAGGATGCCCCGGAACTGGCGCTTGCCTACGACGACTCCCTGTACTCCGAGCCCATTGTGCAAAGTTTTGCCGATTCCCTTGAGACTGTTTGCCGCGGACTTCTGAAGGACTACCCCGTAACGGAAATTCCGTTTGTGGATGGAGACCGCCTTGAAGAGCTTGACAGCTTCAATGACTACACTCAGGAAGTAGACCTTCAGGAGACCGTGGTTACCCTTTTCCGCAAACAGGCAAAGGCCACTCCGGATGCCCCTGCGGTACTTTTTGAAGGTAAAACCATCAGTTACGGGGAGCTTGACCGGATAACGGATTCCCTGGCCGGAAAAATCCTTGGATTCGGCATTAAAGAGGAGGATGTGGTTTCCGTCCTCATAGGCCGAAACACCTGGATGACAAAGGCTTCCCTTGCCGCAATGAAGGCCGGCTGCGCGTATCAGCCGCTGGATCCTTCCTACCCGCCGGAGCGCCTCAACTTCATGATAAAGGACTCCGCGGCAAAACTTCTTATTGCCGATAAAGAGCTTCTCCCTCTTGTAGGCGACTACAAGGGGCCGGTGCTTACAACTGAGGAACTGGAAGATGCCCGGTCGTTGCCGGGCATGACGGAAGGGTCGTCATTGCCGGCCCCGACCGGCAATCTCCCTAAGCCGGAGAGCCTCTACATCCTTCTTTACACATCCGGGTCCACGGGTACGCCCAAGGGCGTCATGCTGGAACACCGCAACCTTGTGAACTTCTGCGCCTGGTACAATAAGTACTTCGGCCTCAAGGCCGGAGACCGCGTTGCGGCCTTTGCAAGTTACGGGTTTGATGCAAACATGATGGACCAGTACCCCGCCCTCACCTGCGGAGCATGCGTTTGCATTATTCCGGAGGCTGTCCGCCATGACCTTTCCGCCCTTGACCGTTTCATCACGGAAAACGGCGTCACGCATAGTTTTATGACCACCCAGGTGGGCGTCATGTACGCCAGGAACTTCCCTGAAAACAAGTCCCTGAGGCACCTTTCCGTAGGCGGAGAAAAACTGGTTTCAATGCCGCCGCCCTCATACGCTTTCTACAACGGCTACGGCCCCACGGAGTGCACCATCTTCTCCACCATCTTCCACGTGAAGGAAAAGGAGGACAACATTCCTATCGGCCATCCGCTAAGTAATGTCCAGCTTTATGTGGCCGATCCTCAGATGCGGCGCCTCCCCGTTGGCGCAGCAGGAGAACTGCTCATAGGCGGCGCCGGAGTTGGCCGGGGCTACCTTAATAACCCTGAAAAGACGGCCCAGAGCTTCATAGAAAACCCCTTCCAGCCAGGTGTAAGGCTGTACCGCTCCGGCGACATTGTGCGTTACAGGCCGGATGGAAACATTGAATTCGTGGGCCGCCGTGACGGTCAGGTAAAGATCCGCGGCTTCCGCATAGAACTTAAGGAAGTGGAGGCTGTAATCCGGGAAATCCCGGGCGTGAAGGACGTCACCGTACAGGCGTTTGACGCCCCTTCCGGCGGCAAGTTCCTGGCGGCATATGTGGTGGCCGATGGAAACTTTGACACCAAGGCCGCGGCGGGTTACATCCGTGAGCGCAAACCTCCGTACATGGTCCCAGCTTCATGGATGCAGCTTGACAAGATTCCGCTCAACGTAAACCAGAAGGTGGACCGCAAGGCCCTGCCACCGGCAACCCCCAGCGCTATGGACGACTACGTTGCCCCGGTTGGAGAGACGGAAAAGACCCTTTGCTCCATTTTTGCCGATGTCCTTGGAGTAGAGAAAGTGGGAGCAACGGACTCTTTCTTCGACCTTGGCGGAAGCTCCCTCATGGTCACAAACGTTATGGTGAACGCGGAAAAGAAGGGCCTCCGCTTTGCCTATTCAGATGTATTCTCACATCCATCGGCCCGTGCCCTTGCTAAATTCCTTGGCGGAGATGAGGCTCCATCAGGAGAGGATAGCAACATTACGGAATACGATTATTCCGCCATAGACGCCCTCCTGAAGAAAAACAGCCTTGAGTCCTTTGCTGCCGGGAAACGCATTACCCTTGGCAAGAATATCCTCCTTACAGGCGCAACCGGATTCCTTGGCGTGCACGTCTTGAAGGAACTTATTGAAAGCACCGGCCCTGATACCACCATCTGGTGTCTCCTTCGTTCAAAGGGAGAAATCACGCCCCAGCGGCGCCTCAGGGAAATGCTTGTCTACTACTTTGAGAAGGATTACCGTAAACTCCTTGGCACCCGTATACAGGCCGTGGAAGGCGATATAACAAAGCCGGAAAGCCTTGACGCCCTGAAGGATATCGATATGGTCTTCAACTGCGCGGCAAACGTCAAGCACTTCTCCAAGGGAACGGACATCGAGGACATAAACTATGGCGGCGTAAAGAACCTTGTGGCCTTCTGTGAACGGCGTGGAGCTTATCTGGTGCACGTTTCTACGGAAAGCGTTGGCGGCCTCACTCCCGGAAAGGTTCCAGCTACGCTCACGGAGCAGACGCTCTTTTTCGGGCAGCTCACAGACAACCAGTACGTCCATTCAAAGTTCCTTGCCGAGCGCCATATCCTGGAGCATATGGTGGAAGGGATGCTGAAGGCGAAGATCCTCCGCGCCGGCAACCTGAGCCCCCGCGCCCAGGACGGAGAATTCCAGGTGAATATGAACGCCAACGCCTCTATGGGCCGATTAAAGGCCTTCAAGATGCTTGGCGCCTGCCCCTACGGGCTCCTTGAAGAGAGCCTGGAGTTCACTCCTATCGACGAGGCCGCTCGCGCCATGGTGCTCCTTGCCGGAACGCCCCTTGAGAACTGCGTCTTCAACGTTTCCAATGACCACCTCATCCCTATGGAGGACATCCTCTCACGCCTGAGGATAATAGACGGAAGGCCTCTTGAATATGTGGAAATGCCTGCCTTCCAAAAGCTTATGAAAAAGGCCAACGCAGACCCCGTAAAGGCAAGGATCATGGCTCCGCTGGTGGCTTATGAGCAGTCTGCAGCAGAGAAGGAGGGCGTGGAGACAAAGTCTTCCACAACCTTCACCATGCAAGTTCTCCACCGCCTTGGCTTCCGCTGGGACCACACTTCAAGCCTGTACCTTGACATGATATTCGAAATGCTGCGCACAATGCAGTATTTTGATTAACTTTGCGCCCTATGAGTGAATTCAAGACAAATAAGGCCGTATTCGTTGGAGTAATCCTGGAAAAGGGCGGCGAACGTAAAGTGAAGGAGTATCTGGACGAACTCCAGTTTCTGGCCGAAACTGCCGGCGCAATAGGTGATAAGATGTTCACCCAGAGGCTTGACAGGCCGGACAAGGCAACTTATATCGGCCCCGGAAAACTGGAGGAGATTAAGCAGTACTGCCTGGATAACGAGATAGAGTATGTTATCTTTGACGATGAACTCACCGGCATGCAGCAGCGAAATATTGAAAAGATAATAGCCTGCTCCGATGTCATAGACCGTACCAGCCTTATCCTTGAGATATTTGCCCAGAGGGCCAAGACCTCCTACGCCAAGATGCAGGTGGAACTGGCCCACTACAACTATATGCTCCCCCGCCTTGCCGGTATGTGGACCCACCTTGAGCGCCAGAGGGGTGGTATGGGCACCCGCGGCGGTATGGGTGAAACCCAGATAGAGATTGACCGCCGAATTGTAAAGCAGCGTATTTCCAAGCTCAAGGAAGACCTCAAGAAAGTGGACAGGCAGATGGCCACGCAAAGGGGCAACAGAGGCTCTCTGGTGCGTTTGGCCCTGGTGGGGTATACCAATGTAGGGAAAAGCACTTTGATGAATTTACTGGCCAAATCTGACGTGTTTGCAGAGAACAAACTCTTTGCCACCCTGGATACCACCGTAAGGAAGGTAGTGATTGAGAACGTACCGTTCCTTCTCAGCGACACCGTCGGCTTTATCCGTAAGCTCCCCACCCAGCTTGTGGAGGCTTTCAAGAGCACCCTTGACGAGGTTAGGGAGGCCGATGTCCTTGTGCACGTTGTAGACATCTCCCACCCGGATTTTGAAGAGCAGATGGAGGTTGTGGAAAAGACACTCCAGGATATAGGCGCCTCAAACAAGCCCTGCTACGTGGTATTCAACAAGGTGGACGCCTACACCTACGAGCCCTACGATGAATTCTCGCTTGAGCCCAAACAACCCGCAAACCGCACTCTTGAAGAACTTAAGCACAGCTGGATAGCGGAGGAAAAGACCCCCTGCATCTTCATATCGGCCAAGGAGAAGATAGGCATAGAAAAACTCCGCAACGACCTTTATAAGATAGTTGCGGAGATTCATGCGGGAAGATATCCTTTCAATAACTTCCTATGGTAGACTACTCGTCTGCGGCAAATCCGGTGTAACGGAAGCCTACAACCTGATAGTGGTCATAGCCATAAGCGGCTGCAAGGGCGTCGTCAGAAAGTTTTACCTCAAAGAAGATTGAGTCTGCGGGCATTCCGCTGGGCGTCTTTGCGGCGCCAAGGAGGATCTTACCCTTGGAAACAACAGCCTTGTCAGTGATATAACCAGCACCGATACCACGACTGTCGGGGTGACGGTTGGGCTCTTCAGTCTCTGAACCGAATGTAAGGGCGCTTAGATTGCAAGGAACCTTAACCTGGTAACCCAGAAGATTGCTATTCTCGGTATCTGAAACCCAGATAGAGTCTTTGGCATTGGAAGCGACGGAGAAAGTCAGGGCAAGGGAATAACCCTCGTTGAAATCCTCAAAGCCGGGGATAATTTCACCACTGGCGTCTACGCAGTTATAAATAACGTACCACTGTCCGGCAAGAGCTGCCGCATCGGTTTTGCCGATAGGGTCTTTCTGGCAAGATATGGCAAAAGCCACAATGGCTGCTGCAATAATGAATAATACCTTTTTCATAGCTCTTACTTTAATTTAAAGTGAAAGGAGTGAGTGTTACGAAGCAGAAGCCGAAGTTCCAGTCAAGAACGCCTGTTGCAGGATCATAAGTTCCAACAAAAGCGGCTTCGTCTGCGGGATCATAGAAGTACCAGTCGTCCTCGGTGCCTTCAAACTTGAGGGTATTGTCACCGTTGACTGAGAAGTAGCCCTCCCAGTGGAAGTCATAGGTGGGTTCATATCCGGGGTAGATACCGTAGAAATAGTATCCGCCGAGGAGGTCCTCAACGTAGTATTTTCCGCCGCCGGCGTCTTCAACTACGATGATTGCGCCTGAGTAATCCCTTGAATAACTTGCGTTATGGGCACGGCCCTCGTAAACGGTGTTTATGTTACCGGGGTTGATAACCACAACGTCTCTTGTAGCAGTTGCGGGGAAACCATCGGCATTTACTATAAGATAGTTCACCTTGTAAGCACCGGGGGTGGAAGCGTCAACACCGCTTGCATCCACGGTAACCTGACTGGATACGTCCTCACCTTTCATCTCGGCGCTGAAACCGGGCTCTGTGTAGGTTCCGCCAACAGCCATAACATAGGGGTTATCGCCCGTAAGGTTAATGCTGGCGTAGTAGGTAATCCTTGTCTGACCGGCCGACTCTTTCTTACAGGAAACGGCAAGAAGGGACAGGGCGGCGACAATAAGTATTATACTGTATTTTTTCATAATTACATCCTTTTTTATTTAGCCCAGAATACCTTTTCATTGGTTTCCTTCTGCTTGGGGCAGTTAGTATTGTAGTCTACGGATGCCTGAGGATAAGGCCAGCGCTGAACAATGCTGTTGGCACCGATCTTAGCCTCAACCTGATAAGGAGTATAGAGTTCACCGGGGGTGAGAGCGGCAGTATTGACAGCGTCTGTGGAGAAGTTGTAGATATCCTCAGCCTTCTTTCCGCCGAATGCGGGATAGCCAAGACGGCGCATTTCGCACCAGGCCTCGAAACTGTTGTAACCGCTGAGTGCAATCCACTTCTGGATGCCGATATATTTGTCGGCGTTAGCGGCGCTGTAAGGATATGCTGCAATTGCTGCTGCTGCATCGGCTGCGGTAAGGCCTGCTTCTGCGAAGGAATCGTTGATAGCGGCCTCATAGTAAGCCTTGGCATTCACTGCATCGTTCTTTACCTTCTGATAGTACTCTGCAAGGAAGAAATCAATCTCACTGAGGGAAATCAGATAGACAGGGTCATTGTACTTTGCTGCAGGACGGCAGAAAGCGCCGGACTTGTAGTTATCTGACAGGCTCATATTGTAACCGGAGATGCTGCCCCAGTAAGCGTTGCTGCCGTTCTTGCTGAAGAATTTTGCAAGACGGGCGTCACCGTAAGCGTCAAGGGCTGCATAAAGGGCAACGTTAAGACCGCAGTTCACCTGGGTGCTTCCGAAGTATGAAGCAAACTCTTCCTGGTAGAAAGGATTGGCTTTACCTTTCTCGTTCTTGTTGAGGCAGGTCCAGGCCACGCTTGCATCGGGGAAGTTGCCTTCCGCTACAAGTGCGTCAAGTTTTGCGTCCACGCTCTCAACTGCACGCTCGCGCATATAGAGTTTGAGAAGGAGGGCGTTTGCAAACTTAACCCAGTTGGCGGCATCCTCACCATTATAAAGGAGGTTGGTAGCCACAGGGATTGAACCGTAAACGGCAATTGCGCCGTTTGCCTTGTCAAGGGCGTCGGTGAGTTCTTCGATGATACCCTTATAGACATCCTTACCTTCGTCGTACTTGGGGCTGAGGATTTCCTTGCCCTTGTTGGCCTCTGAATAAGGAGTCTCGCCATAGGCGTCTACAAGAGCCTGATATGCGAACACCTTGATGCAGGTTGCTGCAAGATAGGTTCCCCAGAGTTCCTGGTCCTTTGCCTTGTTCTGAACGAATACTGCGTTGCCGATAGCGGCACGGGTAATGTCAGTGTAGGAATTGGTGGTACTACCGGCGTCCACATTGAACTGGCTGTAGCCAAGGTAGTTGGAAGTACCGAAATACTGGGCGTAGTGCTCTGCCAGATAACCGCCGATGATGCGGTAGAGGTCACCGTAACGGGCGCAAAGTGCCATTTCAGCGGCGGGAAGAGCCATATCAACGGTAGCCTGTTCCTCTTCAGGAGCGTTGGGGCTGTGGTTGATATCCAGGAAGTCCTTGCAGGAGGTAAGTGAGAGGGCTGCTACAGCAGCTATGATTGTGAAAATCTTTTTCATATTCTGTTCCTCCTATTAGAATTTAACATTAAGGTTGAAACCGTAGATGCGGCAGGAAGGGTTCACGTAAGTTTCACCCATAAGGCCGTCGGTGTCGGTACCCTCATTGGTGGATTCGGGATCGATGTAGTAGTTGTCCTTTGCGGTCCAGGTGAAAGCATTGTTCACGAAGGCCGATACGGAAACACCTGCAAGAGGGCCGATCCACTTCTTGGGAAGGGAGTAGGTGATAGCAACGTTACGGAGTTTCACGAAGGAGCGGTCTACGAGGTAGAACAGACGGCCTTCGCCGGCGCCGTAGTTGTCAAAGTAATCCTGATAGGAACTGTTGTTGGTGTAGATGGGAACGGTGTTCTCGGTGAAGCCGATAACCTTGCCGTCGGCATCCTTTACTTGCATTGCAGAGTTGGGAATCACGAAAGGATTACGGTCGTTGTAAGTGGTGATGATGCCGTTACCGGTGAACTCCATAAGGTTCTTGGAACGGGAGAACATCATACCGCCCTTACGGATATCAAGGGATGCGCTGAGGGACAGACCCTTGTAACTGAGGCTGGTGGAAAGACCGCCGGTCCAGTCGAAGTTGGCATCGAAGCCGGTAGGCTGGAGTTCGTCGCCAAGCACGGGATAACCGTTTTCATCGACAATAAGTTTACCCTTGTAAGGACCGTCCTCTACATAAGTGGGAAGGTAGGTCCAGTAAGTGCCGAAGGGTTTGCCTTTTTCTGCATAGAGGGAAACCTGGTCCTTAGTACCGGAAGTTGAGAAGCGGTCAAGTTCAAATTTCTCACCCAGTTCTGCAGGAAGGTCAACCACAAGGCTCTTGTTCTTTGCGAAGTTGAAACTCAGATCCCAGCGGAAGTCCTTAGTCTGGACGGGAACTACGTCAAGGAGGAGTTCAACACCGCTGTTACGTACGGTACCGGCGTTGGAAACCATTGAAGAGTAACCCGTTGCAGGCTCAATGCTGATAGGGAAGATCTGGTCTGAAGTGGTCCTGTTGTAGTAAGCGGCGTCAATGCCGATACGGCCGTTGAAGAACTGAAGGTTGAGACCGGCTTCGAACTCAGTTGTCATTTCGGGCCTTAGGCTATCACTTGCAATCTGATAGCCCCTGCGGAATGCATTCATTCCGTTGATAGGGAATGCTACGATAGGATCTGCACCGTATGTTCCACGGAATGATGCCTGGGAGAATGTAGGGAATACATTGTAGACACCTGCATCGTTACCGGTGCGGCCAACTGCCAGTCTCACCTTACCGAAGGAAAGGATATCATTCTTGGGGATGTAGTTGGAGAACAGTACGCTGAGGGTAGCGCCGGGATAGAAGTAGTTGTTATTGGCTGCAGGAAGGGTTGAAGACCAGTCGTTACGTGCAGTGAGTTCAAGGAAGATTGTGTCGTCCCAACCCAGGGTAACGTCTCCGAAGAGGCCGATAAGACGGCGCTTGCTCTGAGAATCGGAGATAGTGGTCTTGGTAGCACCGTTGGAAAGGTTCCAGAAGCCGGTGAGGATGGTAAGGACGTCGGTCTTGCCAACAAGCTGGGTAGCGTACCTTTCGTTGATGTTGAGACCGGCGATGGCGTTGATGTTCAGGCGGCCGTTCACAAGATCCTGGTTGTAGTTTGCAAGGATGTCGTGATTGGTTTCATACTGACGATAGTAACGCGCATACACATAACCGTCGGCGTTCATTTTTGAGGGAGCATAACCCATATCGTCCCAGATCTTGGAGTCATCAAGGAAGATCTGAGGCTCTCCTTCCTTATAATCGTAGTCGGAGTAGTTGAAGCCGAAACGATAGGTGAAGGTGAGGAACTTGAAGGGCTTGATATCGGCCTGAACCTTACCGAAGAGTTGCTTGCTGTCATTCACGTTGTACCTGTTCTCGATGGCCCAGTAAGGACTGGTGATGCCGTAAGGAGTGAGGTAAGCCTCAGGTGAATTGAAAGCGCCGGGGAGGTTCTGGAGGTCTACCATAGATATATCGCGGGGGAACTCATAGAGACCGTCGATCACGGAAGTACCCTGGAACATACCTACGCTGTTGGTGATAGCCTTTGCAAAGTTGATCTGGCTGGAGAGTTTGATCCATTCCGTAGGAGTGTAGGTGCTGCGGAAAGCGATGGTGTTACGGTTGTAAGTATCCTTCTTTCCGGGGATGATACCGTCATCTCCTGCGTGAGAATAAGAGAGGAAGTAAGTTGCCCTCTGATCCTCGGTGGAACCGTTCAGGGAGATGGAGTGCTTCTGATTGAAGCCAAGTTCGAAGAAGTCCTTGATGTTGGTGGGTTTTGCGCTGTACTCGTGAATGAGCTGCTGACCGTCCCAGATAGGACCGTAAACCTGAGTTGAACCATCAAACTTAGGACCCCAGGAACCGTTCTCGATGAAAGTCTGGGTACCGTTCCAACCCTGACCGAAGTCGTTCTGGAAGATGGGAAGGAGGGAAACCTGACGGAGTTCAACGCCGCCGCTGTACTCAATTGAGAACAGACGGTCTGCGCCGCGCTTACCCTGCTTGGTGGTGATGATGATTACACCGTTGGAAGCACGGGAACCGTAAAGTGCGGTAGCAGCGGCGCCCTTCAGTACGGTGAGGCTCTCGATATCCTCGGAGGCGATGTTGCCAAGGCCGCCGATAACGATGCCGTCAACCACGTACAGAGGCTGGTTGTTACCGTTGATGGAACTGTAACCACGGATGATGACGTTGGTTGCTGCGCCAGGGTCTGTGGTTGTGGAGGAAATCTGCAGACCTGCAACCTTACCTGCAAGGGCGTTGGTTGCGTTGGTTGCGTGATAGCCCACAATTTCATCGTTCTTCACCGTGGTTGCTGCGTAACCCAGTGATTTTTCAGAACGAGTGATACCCAGGGCGGTTACCACTGCTTCATCCAGTGCAAGGAGGTCTTCCTGCATAGTCACTTTGAGGACCGGACCGGAAACCGTCACTTTCTGGCTCTTCATGCCGAAGAGATAGAAATTGAGCACCTGCCCATCCTTAGCACTGATGGTAAACTCACCGTCGGAGCCAGTGATGACGCCGAGGGTTGTACCTTCAACTACTACAGAGACACCGGCGAGAGGTTCACCCTTGGAATCAACGATGGAACCCTTCACCTGCTGACCCTGTGCTTGCAGTGTGGCCGATAATGCCACCAGAAGGCACGTAAGAATCAGTTGGATTCTTTTCATAAGCATGAAAATTTTAGTTAAACATAAATATTGATACAAAAATTACTTTCCGTACCTCAAAACACTACTAAATGTCCCTTTATTTGTGATTGTTTTAGTTAAGTTGCAGTTAATCAAATAATACAATGGTTTACGCTTACATTCGAGTCAGTACGGAACTACAGAATTATGAAAGCCAGCGTTACGAAATCCAGAGATGGTGTGATTCCAAAGGTATGGTAATAAGCCAATGGATTGAGGAAACGGTCTCAGGGGCCATTATTTGGGAAAAACGTCAGCTTGGGAAAAGAATTAAGAGAATGAAGAGAGGCGACGTAATAGTCTGTGCTGAACTTTCCCGTCTTGGCCGAAACATGATGATGGTTATGTCTATACTTAACACTTGTTCACAGAAAGACATAAGCCTATATTCCATCAAGGATAACTTTGAACTCTCTGATTCCTTGAACTCTAAAATTATTGCTTTTGCGTTCTCGCTTGCGGCGGAGATTGAGCGTAACCTTATATCTCAACGTACACGCGAGGCACTTGCTGCCAAGAAGGCGGCAGGGCAACATTTGGGAAGGCCGATTGGAACATCGGCCAAGAAAGAAAAGTATTACAAACTCAGGACAGAAGTAGAATTGAAACTACAAAGCGGAAAGACAATTAGGGATGTTGCTAAAGATTTGAAAGTTCATCCAAATACCCTTTCAAGGTATCTTAAAGAGAGCAAAGCGTAGTTTTTGTTTTTAATTCATAAAAACTTTTATAAAGCTTTTGTGTTTGGATTTATGATTATTTTTATTATTTTTGTGTTAAATGGTAAGTAAAATAAACAAAAACCATTTTAAAATATAAGAACAATATATAAAAAACCGAACTTTAAACTATTAAAAAGCAAATGATTAACTCTTGTTTTTTTGAATTTGTTTGCTTTTCTTTGCAGCCAAGTTCCTAACTATAAAGGGACGTTTAGTAGTGTTTAAGGTACGGAAAGTAATTTTTGTATCAATATTTATGTTTAACTAAAGTTTCATGCTTATGAAAAATCTAAAACTGTTCATGGCGTGCATTCTTTCGCTTATTTCTGTCAATCTCTGGGCTCAGGGATTAACTGTAAATGGCACAGTAAAAGATGCTTCTAACGGAGAACCCGTTTATGGAGCAGCTGTTGTCGTGAGAGGAAGCACAAACGCCTATGCACTGACCAACGAGAAAGGAAACTTCTCTCTTTATGTGGATCAGGGCGACATCCTTGTCATCAGTTCACTGGGTTACAAAACGCAGGAATTCCAAATCAGTGGAAAAGCGTCCATTGAGATCGTGCTGGAGCCTGACACACAGTTCATTGACGAGGTAGTTGTAACTGCTGTAGGTATCCAGCGCTCGGAGCGCTCCCTCGGCTATTCTGTTACAAAGGTTGAGGCCGAAGACGCCATCCGCAAGGCTGAACCCGACCTTCTGCGTTCACTCGACGGAAAGATTGCCGGTGTTCAGGTTTCCGCTCCTTCGGGAGATGCCGGTGGCGCAACGCGTGTCACCATCCGAGGCAACTCATCATTCCTTGGCAATAACCAGCCTCTGTATGTGGTTGATGGTGTACCTTACAGTAATGACGGAAGCGGCGCCTCCGATCGCGCAAGCGGAGTTGGCGGTGCTCTGGGCTCCGGTATTTCAACTCTAGATCCTAATGACATTGAATCTATGAGTGTCCTTAAGGGTGCAGCTGCCGCCGTACTTTATGGTTCCCGTGCCGCAAATGGCGTAGTGCTCATTACCACCAAATCCGGTGCAAAACAAGCCAGCCAGAAGAAAGGCTTCTCTGTTACCTACAATGGTTCATTCTCCCTTGAACAGATAGCATCTCTCCCTGTCTATCAGAACTCCTACGGACAAGGTTCCAACTTTATCAGTGGTGGTTCTAATGGCTCTTGGGGACCGGCCTTTACACCTGGTGCAACCATGGATATGTATGCCGCAATTGCAGCCGAATATCCGGATCTTGCCCTTAGCCTCTATCCCGACCTTGGCGGAAAGATTCCCTATCAGGCCTATCCTAATAATGTTAAAAACCTGTTCAGACTGGGTAATATCTGGGATCACTCACTCAACGTAAACAGTGTAAATGATAAAGGATTCTTCAATGTAACCGGCTCATTCACAAGCCAGAACAGTTATATTCCTGCATCTGATTTTAAGCGTTATTCAATCAGCGTTGGCGGCAACCAGCAGGTTACCAAACGTCTGCGCGTAGGCGGTAACATCGCTTACTCTGTCACTGACCAGAACAGCCCCATGTACGGCTACAATCAGTCCAGCGCAGAGCTCGGCGGTCTGTCATCTCTTGCAAGGGCATTCATCATGCCAAGAAGCTGGGATATCCAGAACTATCCTTATGAGAAACTGGATGGCAGCAACCTGCTTTTCCAGCTCTCCTCTCAGGCAAACAACCCGTACTGGGCATGGAAAAACGACAAAATTATCACCAACCAGAAACGTACTGTTGCCAACTTTAACCTTGGTTATCAATTCACTGACTGGCTGTCTTTAGATTACACCCTGGGATATAATGACTATACTTCCGAGAGAAAGTATATTGTCAATCTTGGCTCCCGTGGTTATGCCGGAAAGGGTTATATCAGTAACAGCGTCTTCAATGACAGTGCTCTTGAATCTACGCTCCTCCTTTCGTTCGACAAGGATTTTGCGAAAGACTTCAATATCAAAGCAACACTCGGCCATAACTACATGCAGGATGTAGCCAAAAACTTTGGCGCAAAAGGTCCTGAGATTGTGAATCCCGGCATCTACGCTATTGATAATACCAAGAGCCAGACTGCAAGCGAAAGCTTCTCAATGGCACGTAAATGGGGTATTTTTGCCGATGCTACCCTTAGCTATAAGAATTGGGCTTTCCTGAATCTGTCAGGGCGTAACGATTTCTCGTCCACCCTCCCCATCAAGAACAACAGCTTCTTCTATCCGGCTGTATCAGCTTCATTTGTGTTCTCGGAAGCATTAAACATTCCAGCCAATATTATCAATTACGGTAAGGTAAGAGCTAGCTGGGCAAGGGTTGGTAACGACGCATCTCCCTACTATGTAAACGGAACCTATGTTGCTGGAAGCCCTTACATGGGACAGTCACTGATGGAGGTTCCCACCGTAAGGTATGATGAGAATCTCAAACCCGAATTCACTTCGGAAATTGAAGCAGGTCTGGAACTCAAGCTTCTTGAAAGCCGTATCGGCCTTGATTTCACTTATTATAACAGAGTCTCCGACAACCAGATTGGTGCCAAGACCGCTGCTCCTTCAACCGGTTTCAGTAGTTTTGTTACAAACTTCGGTTCCATCCGTAACGCCGGTATTGAAGCTGGCCTTGACCTCTATCCCGTAGTGACCAAGGACTTCAACTGGAGCATTTACACCATCTTCACCAAGAATAAGTCTGAGGTTCTTTCACTGGCCGATGGCGTAGATAAAATCTATATCGGCGGTGACTTCTCCAGCCCCAGGCCTGTACTTATGGTTGGACAACCCTACGGTGTTCTGGAAGGTGAAAAACTTGCTCGTGCCGCAGACGGTACGCCGCTCGTGAGCCCCACTACCGGTATGTACATCAACGATCCAACACCCGGCATCATTGGAGACCCCAACCCGGACTACAAGATTGCCATGACTAATACCTTCAAGTATAAGGGAATCAGCCTCAGCTTTATGTTTGATTTCCAGAAGGGTGGATGCGTATTTAGCTCATACCTCACAGACCTTCTTGGCCGTGGTGTAACAAAAGACACTGAAGACCGTCTTGGTACACGTATCATCCCTGGTATCTATGCTAATCCGGACACACTTGAACCATATCTTGATGCTGAAGGTCATACAATTCCCAATACAACTCAGCTTACAGAATCAGACCTTTGGTTCTCTGACGGTACTTATTCCACTTATGCTATCAACTCCTGCGACGAAGTTGCAGTTTACGATGCTACAGTTCTTCGTCTGAGAGAAGTCAACCTCTCATGGCAGCTGCCTAAGAAATGGGTATCAAAGATCAAGCTCTCCGGTGCAGAAATCGGACTTGTGGGCCGTAACCTCTTCTTCTGGGCACCCAATGTTCCCAAGTACTCTAACTACGATCCTATTGTGAACTCTTATGGTGAAACTAACGTTCAGGGTATTGACTATACGTCGGCCCCTTCCGTACGCCGTTTTGCCGTTAATCTCAAGTTAACCTTCTAAAACAGCTTGCGATATGAAAAGAAAATTTATCCAGATTCTGAGTACGGTTGCTGCTGTTATCACGGTCAGCGCTTGCAACCTTGATATCAATAAAGACCCTTATGCGGTTACAACACTTGATTTTGCACAGGTTCTTACTGCAGCCGAATATGAGGTTGGAATAAACTTCGCAGAAGGCTATTACCTTAATTCCAACTTCTCAGCTTACGTTCACCAGACGGTGAGCCGTGAAATTGACAACTATTCCCTTGTTGCCAACTACTCCACACTTGGAAATACCTGGTCTCAAGCCTATAGGTATTCCATAAAGAATTGTGATGCAATTATTTCCCAGGGTGATGCCGAAGGAAATGTAATCTATGCAGGTATTGCAAGGATTCTCCGGGCACATGTTTATATGAACATGGTAGACCTCTGGGGTGATATCCCTTATTCAGAAGCAAATGCTGGAATTGAAACTCCTAAATGTGACAAGAGTGAGGATATCTATAATGCCCTTATTGCCGATATTAACAAAGCCCTTGAGAACTTTGCAGACACCGAGGCAGAGAATAAACTCAAACCTGGTGCAAATGACCTGTTCTACGGCGGTGATGTAGAGAAATGGATAAAGGTAGCAAATACCCTTAAGCTTAAGCTTCTTGTTCAGAGCCGTCTTGTAAAAAACAGTATTACAGGATGGAATACGGAATTAACAGCCCTTCTGGCCGAGAATAACTTTATCGGTGATGGTGAAGATCTCCAGTTCCCGCACTCTTCTGCTAAAACACCTGTTGACGAGCGCAATCAGGGATATGTGGACGAGTATGCCGGAGGACAGAAGACTGTCTTTATCAGCCCCTGGTTCTACGAGTGCCTTAACGGAACTTCCTATAACTGGAAGACTAATCCTTTCAAGGGCATTAAAGACCCACGTATTCCCTACTACTTCTACAACCAGAGCACGGCCACATCCGATGCTGCAAACCAGACCGACTATAGAGACGGCGCCTTCATTTCAATCATGTTCGGCTCTAATTCTGGCTTCACTTCAATGACCCAGGAATCGACCATGACAGTTGTGGGTATCTATCCTGTAGGAGGAAAATATGACGATGGTTCCGCAAAGGCAGTAAACGCTGACAGCGGTTCAGCATCAGCCCCCGACAAGATGCTTCAGGCATACTCGGTGCCCTTTATGCTGGCCGAACTTATCCTGGCCGGAGAAACAACCGGTGATGCTAAGGCAGAACTTGAAAAAGGTATCCGTGCATCCCTTACGCACGTAGTTACAACAAGTAAAGCCTGCAGCGCTGCAACACCCGCTATTGATGATGCAGCAATCACAACTTTCGTAGATGCCGTAAAAGCTAAGTATGATGCTGCTTCAGACGCCGGAAAAATGGAAATTGTCATGACTCAGAAATGGATTGCCAATTTCTACAATCCTATAGAGTCTTACAGCGATATCCGCAGGACCGGTTATCCCATACTTTTCAAGGGAGACGAAAACAACATGGCCTGGAGCCCGTATGCCCAGACTATTGAAGCTACTCCTACTCTTACTTCTTACAATCTTGTAAGCATACTGAAGTACCCCAGAATAATGTACTATCCTCAGGGGGAAATTACACTTAATCCCAACATTACAAACGAGGGACGTATTGTAAGCGACAAGAATGTATTCTGGGATGTTCATTAATAAAGATTACATCGTATGAAAACAAACAAAATAAGTATCGCTTTCGCTCTGGCATCAGTAGTTTTTACCGCATGCCAGCAGAAACTTCCCTACGACCTGCAGGGAACAGAACACGGCGTAGTGATTGATATCCGGAAAGTTCAGGGAGCAAGCACTACACTCTCTACCGACATGAACGACGGAGACTACAAGGTCCTGCTCACTATTCCTGAGCAGCAGGGAGACTATTCCATGCTGAAAGAAGCCCAGATTATGGCCATCTATACAGACGGTGCAAAGAATAAAAAGTCAGCAAAAGTTGTTACCGGTATAAAGGAATTCCCCTATACCGCTACTATCAATATTGCCGATGCATGTTCAAAACTTGGCGTTTCTACCATTGAAATTGGGGATAGAATTGAATTTACTCCCTGTGTAACCCTTAACAGTGGAACACAGGTAGACGGATGGTCTGAACTCGGTGGTTTTAACAACACAATATTTACCGGATGGCAACTTCCAAATGGGCCTTTCTCATACAGAGTTGCTTACACTGCATTTGCTCCATTCAATAAGGATGCGTTCAAAGGAGATGCCATTCCTTGGTCTGATGGTACTAATTCCGACGTATGTAAAGTTACACAGATTACAGAGCTTCCACAAGAATCATCTATTCCATCAGGTGTTACTGCAGCAGATCTCGTTGGTCTGAAAGTAGAAGGAGATATTTGGTTTGGCGGAGATACCTTTACGCTTTGGATTAATACCCAGGATTATACGCTTATTATGCCAGACCAGGTTATATGTCCTGACTTTACCTATGGAACTTATGGAACGTATGACGGAATGGCTACACAGTGTGAAGGAGAAGTAGATACACTCAATAACTCATTATGGTTCTACTTCTACTCTGTTTGGGGACCTTACTCTTTCGGAGACGGCACTATTACACTTCAATTCTAATCTGAAATACCATCTTAATAAAAAACGGGATAACCATTAATCAGGTTATCCCGTTTTTTTTTATAAATAATATCCTTACTCGCTGAAACGCGCCTTCAGATATTCCCTGTTAAGACGGGCAATGTGGTCGATGGTAACGTGCTTGGGGCACTCCATCTCACAGGCACGGGTGTTTGTACAGTTACCAAAACCTAGTTCGTCCATCTTTGCAACCATTGCGCGTGCACGGCGTGCTGCTTCAGGCTTACCCTGAGGCAGGAGAGCCAGTGAACTGACGCGGGCTGCAACAAACAGCATTGCAGAGCCGTTCTTACAGGTTGCAACGCAGGCGCCACATCCAACGCAAGCCGCAGCGTCCATAGACAGTTCTGCGTCATCGTGAGGGATAAGGAGGGTATTGCCGTCCTGCGCGCTTCCGGTACGTACGGTAACAAAACCTCCGGCCTGGAGGATCTTGTCAAATGCGCCGCGGTCCACTACAAGGTCCTTGATCACAGGGAAAGCACCGCTGCGCCAGGGTTCTACGGTAATGGTTGCGCCGGGTTTGAAGTGACGCATAAACAGCTGGCAGGTAGTGACTTGATCGTCGGGACCATGTGCGCGGCCGTCAATGTACAGGGAGCATGCTCCGCAGATACCTTCACGGCAGTCGTGGTCGAAGGCGATGGGGTCTATACCCTTGCGAATAAGTTGATCGTTCAGGATATCAAGCATTTCGAGGAAAGAAGCGTCTTCCTCCACATCCGTAACGTGGTAGGTCTCGAAATGGCCTTTTGCTTTGGCGTTTCTCTGACGCCATACTTTTACATTATATTCCATACTCGGGATTAGTCTTTATAGTTACGGGTTGCTATCTTGATGTTCTCATACCTCAGTTCTTCCTTATGGAGCTCAGGTTCCTTACCTTCACCCTTATATTCCCAGGCGCCTACATACATGAAGTTCTCGTCGTCGCGCTTGGTTTCGCCGTCCTCGGTCTGCATCTCCTCACGGAAATGACCGCCGCAGGATTCCTTCCTGTGAAGGGCGTCACGGGCCATAAGTTCACCAATATCAAAGAAGTCTACAAGGCGGAGAGCCTTCTCCAGTTCCTGGTTGAATTCCTCGTTGCAGCCAGGTACGCGTACTGATTTCCAGAACTCTTCACGGAGTTTTCCAATTTCCTCAATACCCTTCTTAAGACCTTCCTCATTACGTGCCATACCTACATACTCCCACATAATGTGGCCAAGTTTCTTATGCAGGCTGTCCACGGTTTCAGTACCCTTGACTGCGAAGAGCTTTGCTATACGCTCCTTGACTGCCTTTTCTGCAGCATCAAATTCAGGGGCGTTGATATCGGTCTTAGGCTCTGCAAACTTATGGGAAAGGTAATCGCCAATAGTGTAAGGCAGGATGAAGTAACCATCGGCCAGGCCCTGCATAAGGGCACTTGCACCAAGGCGGTTTCCGCCGTGATCGGAGAAGTTAGCTTCGCCGATTGCATACAGGCCGGGGATGGTGGTCTGGAGGTCGTAGTCTACCCAGAGACCGCCCATTGTGTAGTGGATGGCAGGATAAATCATCATGGGCTCTTCCCAAGGTGAAGAGGAAGTAATCTTCTCATACATCTGGAAGAGGTTACCGTAACGCTCCTCTACCCTCTGGTGACCAAGACGCTTGATAGCATCGGCAAAATCAAGGAACACGGCAAGGCCGGTCTCGTTTACGCCGAAGCCGGCGTCGCAGCGCTCCTTGGCCGCACGTGATGCAACGTCACGGGGAACAAGGTTACCGAAGGCGGGATATCTGCGCTCAAGATAGTAGTCTCGGTCCTCTTCAGGAATCTGGGAAGCCTTAATTTCGTGTTTACGGAGCTTAAGGACATCCTCCATCTTCTTGGGAACCCAGATACGGCCGTCGTTACGCAGGGACTCACTCATGAGGGTGAGCTTGCACTGCTGGTCTCCGTGAACGGGAATACAGGTGGGATGGATCTGGGCAAAGCATGGATTTGCAAAGAAAGCACCCTTGCGGTATGCCTGCATTGCGGCCGATCCATTGGAGTTCATGGCGTTAGTGGAAAGGAAATAGGTATTTCCGTAACCACCGGTAGCAAGCACAACTGCGTGAGCACCAAAACGCTCAATCTCACCGGTAACAAGGTTACGGGCAATGATACCCTTGGCTTCACCATTGATAATCACAAGATCCAGCATCTCATGACGGGGATAGCTCTTTACGGTACCTGCTGCAATTTCCTTATTGAGGGATGCATAGGCACCAAGGAGGAGCTGCTGACCGGTTTGTCCCCTGGCATAGAAAGTACGGCTTACCTGGACACCGCCGAATGAACGGTTTGCAAGGTATCCGCCATATTCACGTGCAAAAGGAACGCCCTGTGCAACGCACTGGTCAATGATGGAGGCACTTACCTCTGCCAGACGATACACATTGGCTTCACGGCTGCGGTAGTCGCCACCCTTGATGGTGTCATAGAACAGACGATAGATGGAGTCGTTGTCGTTCTGGTAGTTCTTAGCGGCGTTGATACCACCCTGTGCGGCGATTGAGTGAGCGCGCCTGGGGGAGTCGCTGATACAGAAAATCTTGACGTTGTAGCCCATCTCACCAAGGGATGCAGCTGCCGATGCTCCGCCAAGACCGGTACCTACAACAATCACTTCCAGTTTCCTCTTGTTGTTGGGAGAAACTATCCGGATTTCCGCCTTGCGCTTGGACCATTTGTCCTTGAGCGGTCCTTCCGGAATCTTGGAAATTAATTTAGGATCTGCCATATAATTATATTAATTGTGTTTCTAGAATGCAATTATACGCATTTTTCGTGAATAAATTGTCACTTTTTAGAACAAAGTGTTGTCGTCGGGGGTGTATTTGCGCTGATTGAGATATTCCGTCATTCCCATGTGTTCATATGCCATCTCAGTGGCAACTCGGCCGCGGGGAGTACGGATAATGAATCCCTCCTTGATAAGGAAAGGCTCATAAACCTCCTCAATGGTACCTGGATCCTCACTGGCCGATGTAGCAAGAGTGCCTATTCCAACAGGACCTCCCTTGAAATTCTGAATGAGCGTACGGAGAATCTTGTTATCGATTGCATCAAGGCCCCTCTTGTCAATCTTCAGCTTATTAAGTGCAAAACGCGTGATGTCAAGATTGATGCGACCGTCTCCAAGGACCTGGGCAAAGTCACGGACACGCCTCAGGAGAGCATTTGCAATACGTGCGGTGCCACGGCTACGGAGAGCAATCTCATATGCAGCATCTTCATCAATTACAAGGGAAAGTATACGCGCGCTTCTTAAGACAATATTCTTAAGGTCTGCCGTATCATAATACTCCAGGGCGCATGTTATGCCAAAACGGGCACGGAGAGGAGCCGTGAGAAGACCGCTTCTGGTAGTAGCGCCCACAAGCGTGAAAGGATTGAGTGAAATCCTGACAGAGCGTGCCCCTGGGCCTTTGTCTATCATGATATCAATCACATAATCTTCCATGGCCGAATAGAGATACTCCTCCACCTCCGGCGAAAGCCTGTGAATCTCATCTATGAAAAGGACATCTCCCTGCTCCAGGGAAGTGAGAAGGCCGGCAAGGTCTCCGGGCTTATCCAGAACCGGACCGGATGTAACCTTCATATTGACCCCCATCTCATTTGCTATGATATGGGCAAGGGTGGTTTTTCCCAGGCCGGGAGGGCCATGAAACAGCACGTGATCAAGGGCTTCACCGCGAAGTTTTGCCGCCTTTATATATATATCCAGATTGGATACTATCTCCTTCTGGCCGGTAAAATCACTCAGCCCCTGCGGCCTTATAATTCCGTCAAATTCACTATCTTTGTGGTCGATTGTACTGTGCGGGTCAAATTCACTCATTGCTCCTGAGGGTTCAATTCAAATACAAATATAGTTTTTATTTTTTTATAACTGATGTTTTTAATGAAACTGTGGATAAGTTGATAACTATATAAAACTATTTATAAATCAATTATTTACAGTAAATTTAAACTGTTGAAAACTATTTGATAGCTTGTTGAAAGATTGTTTAAAAGAAGTTCACCGGCGGGTGACTTCCATTATCAACACGTTATGAACAGGGTTATCAACAACTTTTCAACAGGTAAAAAGGGGCAGATGTTAATAAGTAAACAATCTACGTCCGCACTAAGTGAAAAACTCCTGAAGAGTAAGGAAATCTACTGCTCCGGGCTTTTTCTTTCTGCAAGATGGGCAGTTCTGTCAAACGCCGCACGCAATAATACCAACCTCATAGTCCTTCCTACTATGGAGTCTGCTGAGTATTGCAGCGCAGACCTCTATAACCTCACTGAAGGAGACTGTGTTTTCTTCCTGCCAATATCCGGAAAAAACATAGAGAGGAGTAATTACAAGTCGTCCCTGGGCGTCCAGAGAACTGCCGCTATCGGCAAAATCCTTGAAGCTAAGGCCGATGACCAGGTTTTCATAGTAACCTATCCTGAGGCCCTGGAAGAGCTTATACCTTCGCAGAAAAATCTTGTATCGGCCCATCTTGAGATAAAACCAGGAGACAGGCTTCCATATGAAAAACTGAGGGAAATACTTACTGAAAAGGGCTTTGAGAAGGTAGATTTTGTGTCGGCGCCGGGTCAATACGCAATAAGGGGCGCCGTCATAGACATATTCTCCTATTCGCTGGATAAGCCCTACAGAATAAGTTACTTTGGAAACGAGGTTGAGAAGATCCATACCTTCGACTGTAACACCCAGCTTTCCGTCGGTAACATTGATAAGGCCGATATTTACTCCAATATAGCCGCCGGCGGCGAAGAGGGTGGTGACTCAATTATCGGCCTTCTTCCGGAAGATACAACCATTTGGCTGGATTCCTCCGACATGTACAACAACCGGGATTTCCTGAAAGGCCTTCTTAAATTCCAGCATGTCTATCTTGACGTTCCCCTTAAAAAACAGGGAGTAAGCACCGTAGAATTCAATATTGCCCCCCAGCCTGTCTTTAATAAGAACTTTGAACTCCTCATAAGCGACATCCAGTCAAGGCTGGAGTCCGGTTATAAGGTTTATATAATAGGAGAGAAGGAAACCCAGCTTGAAAGGCTTAAATCCATTTTTATCCAGGAAGAGAAGATAGCACTTCCTGAGTTCATAAAAGGAAAGAACCTCCATTCCGGATTCATAGACCAGCAGGATAAGATTTGTCTGTACACTGACCATGAAATATTTGACAGATTCCACCGTGTCCGTATCCGCCGCTCGGTAGAAAAGAGCGAGCAGCTTACCCTCAATGACCTTAGCGCCTTTAACATAGGTGATTACATAGTCCATATAGACCATGGCGTGGGAGTGTTCGGCGGTCTTGTGAAGATGAAGGACGATTACGGAAGGGTAAAAGAGGTGGTAAAACTCATGTACGGCGGTTCTGACGTAGTATTTGTATCTGTCCACTCGCTTAACAAGATTTCACGCTTCCGCTCAAAGGAAGGGGAGCCGCCAAGGATAAACAAGCTTGGTTCCAAAACCTGGATAAACCTCAAGATATCGGCAAAATCCAAGATTAAGGATATTGCCAAGGAACTTATCCAGCTATATGCCGCCCGCCGCTCCCAGAAAGGCTTTGCCTTCAGTGCCGATACTTACCTCCAGGAAGAACTTGAATCTTCATTCATGTATGAGGATACTCCGGATCAGGAGAAGGCTACAAAGGCGGTTAAGAGGGATATGGAAGACAACTGCCCCATGGACCGCCTGGTTTGCGGAGACGTTGGTTTTGGAAAGACGGAAATAGCCATCAGGGCTGCTTTCAAGGCAGTTACTGACTCAAAGCAGGTGGCGGTCCTGGTTCCTACAACCATCCTTTCCCTTCAGCATTATGAAACCTTCAAGGCACGCCTCCAGAACCTTCCATGCACTGTGGAATATGTGAGCCGCCTAAGGAGTGCAAAGCAGATTACGGATATAAAAAAACGCCTTAAATCCGGCGCTATAGATATTCTTATCGGCACTCATAAGATTCTTGGAAACGGCTTTGAATTCAAGGACCTTGGGCTTCTCATAATTGACGAAGAGCAGAAATTCGGGGTATCGGCCAAGGAAAAGCTGCGCCAGATGAAAAATACCGTAGATACCCTTACGCTTACGGCTACTCCTATCCCCAGGACCCTCCAGTTCTCGCTCCTTGGCGCACGTGACCTTTCAATCATCCAGACTCCGCCGCCAAACCGCATCCCTATCCAGACGGAGATTATCCTCTTCAACCAGGATGAGATAAAGAGCATAATCAATTATGAACTGAACCGCGGCGGCCAGATTTTCTTCCTTCACAACAAGGTTGAGGAACTGCGTTCCGTTGAGGAAATCCTCCATCGCCTGGTGCCTGACATGAAGATATGCGTGGCCCATGGCCAGATGGAATCCCGTGACCTCGAGGACCGTATGCTTGCATTTATGAGGGGAGACTACGACCTTCTCCTTTGCACCACCATCATAGAGAACGGCCTTGATATCCCTAACGCCAACACCATCATCATAAACCAGGCCCAGAATATCGGCCTCAGTGACCTCCATCAGTTAAGAGGCAGGGTGGGTAGGTCCAATAAAAAGGCCTTCTGCTACCTTATAGTGCCGCCGCTTATCACAATAACGGACGAAGCCCGCCGAAGGCTCAAGGCCATCGAGGAGTTCTCAGACCTTGGCAGCGGCTTCAATATTGCCATGCAGGACCTTGACATCCGCGGCGCCGGCAATCTCCTTGGCGCGGAGCAGAGCGGTTTCATTGCCGATATGGGCTATGAGACATATCAGAAGATACTCTCTGAGGCTATGGATGAGATTGGGATAGAGACCGGAGTTACCCATCAGAGGGCCGATGAAAAATATGTGGACGACTGCACCATTGAAACTGACCGCCCCGCCTTTATTCCGGATAATTACATAGACGTTACGGCCGAAAAAATACGTATCTACAAAGTGCTGGATTCACTTACCGAAGACCGTGAGATAGACCGTATAGGGAGTCAGCTTGAAGACAGGTTCGGCCCTCTTCCTGAAGAGGTTAAAAACCTGATAAACGTAGTCAAGATAAGGAATCTTGGCGCACAGCTTGGTTTTGAGAAGATAATTGTGAAAAACGGCATGCAGATCATGTTCTTCATCTCAAATCCCATATCCCCGTACTATAAGTCAAAGGTGTTTGAAAGGGCCATGACGGCAGTCAATATTTATTCGGCCGATTTCAAACTCAACCAGGACGGAGGAAAACTGAGAACTGTGTCCCGCGGGGTGGATTCGCTTGATAAGGCCCTTGAAATTTTGAAAAGACTGCAATAATTGTTACTTTTGCAGGCTATGTCTAATCTGCTCATAGAAATAGGAAATACGGCGGTCAAGGCTTCCTGGTCGGACAGGATGACCCTTGGAAAGACATTCCGCTATCAGGGAGAGAAGTATATGGATTTCATACTTTCTCTCACTGCGCGTGAAAAACCTGCCGTGATGGTGGTTTGCAGCGCTTTTCCCCTTTCAGAGCAGGAGTCGGAGTGCCTGAAGCCTGAATGCGGAAATCTCATTGTGCTGGACCGTAACCACAGGGACCTTCTCCTCAGAAACAGCCTTCCTTCATACCTTTCCTATGACAGGGCCGCTTCAATAGCAGCCGCCCGCTACCTTTTCAAGGGGCGCGGATGCACCATTGTAGACTTCGGCACAACCCTTTCCATAGACTTCATCTCCAAGGACGGCACATATTCCGGAGGAAACATCTCCCTTGGATGCCGCACACGCTTCAAGGCTCTCCAGAGATATTCCAGGTCACTTCCGCTTGTGGAAATCCCTGAAAATCCCGATACAATCGGCCAAAGCGAGGTATCTTCAATAGAGAGCGGAGTAGTCTCAGGCATCCTTTTTGAAATTGAGGGCTACCTGAATCTCCATCCGGACCATATTGTAGTTTTTACCGGAGGTGACGCTAATTATTTTGCCAAACGCCTGAAAAGTTCCATCTTTGTAATTTGCAATCTGGTCCTCATGGGTTTGGCCCTAATGGCAGACGAATATGCTCAGAGTTAAAAGAATATTGGCAGCAGCGGCCCTTATGCTCTCCTGTGTCTTTGCAAAGGCGCAGACAGACGGCACGTACAGCGGCTTCTCGCCTTATTCAGTATATGGTGTAGGCAACCTTCATACGCCCGGCACGGCCTGGAACCGCGGTATGGGCGGCGTTGGCCTTGCAGCCAGGAATCACAGGTTCATCAATATCATGAATCCCGCTTCCGTAACAGCAAGGGATACCCTCTCCTTTATGGCCGATTTCGGAATGAACGGCAGGATATCCCTGTTCTCTGAGGGAGACAAGAGGGCGCTCAACACCACCTTCAACATTGACGATTTTGTGATTTCCTTCCCCATGTGGAACCACACCGCCTTTATGGTGGGAATCAACCCCATGAGTGACATAGGATACAAGATTGCCTACTCAGAACTTCAGGAATCAAACATCCCCACAGGCCGCCAGAGCTTCTCTTCAGTGGGCAACGGCGGTGTTTACCAGGTGTTTGCAGCAGCGGCCGGAACCCTCTGGAACCGCCTCTCAATAGGAGCTCAGGTAAACTACTGCTTTGGCAACATCAACAAGAGGGCTACCATGAATTATGAGTCTGATGCCGCACGTTCATGGCAAACCGGAGACTCCCTGCAGGTGAATAACGTCACTGCAAAGATCGGCCTTCAGTATGAGCAGCCAATTGCCCGCGGATCAAGCCTTATCCTTGGTGCAACTTACAAACTCTCAACACCCATCGCCGGATACCATACCCATTATGAGGTTAAAGGTATAGACAAAACTACCGGCAGGTATCAGGAACTACTCAAGGATAAGAACTTAATGATGGGAGATGAAATTGGGGTAGGCCTTAGCTATAAGAAGGGAGATGACCTCCTTATTGAATTCGATTACACACGTACGGACTGGAGCCGCTCCGGCTTTGACGGCATGGCCGGATTCTCAAACAGGGGTGACGTGACCTTTGCATCGGCCGTGGGGCAGAGTTTCCGTCTGGGCGCTGAAATAACACCTAACAGAAACGACATCCGCTACTTCCTCAAACGCTGCACATACCGCGCTGGAGCATACTACGACAGTTCTTATTACACCGTTGACGGAGCGCACGTAGACGCAGTTGGAATCACCCTCGGAATGACAATTCCGGTGTTCCGCTGGTACAACGGATTATCAATTGGCCTGGATTTTGGAAGAAGAGGACTCCAGACCTCCCAGGTAAAGGAAACCTACTTTGGTTTCAACGTTGGGATGAACATATTTGACATTTGGTTCAAGAAACCGCATTACGAGTAATTTGACAAAAACAAAAAACAGGATACTATGAAAAGATTAGCTATCATCACCGCTTCCCTCCTGGCCGTACTTTCAGGATGGAACATGAGCGCCCAGACCACTTCAAAGTATGGTCACGGCGAAGACAGCCTGAACTGCCTCAAGTACCTTTCGTTCTACACGGAGCGTTTCAAGAAGGACGAGAAAGACCCTATGGCCCTTTCCAATTGGCGTCAGGCTTACAAGTACTGCCCTGCCACCGCTTCAGAGAACATCTTCGTGAACGGTACCAAGATGATGACAAACCTGTATCGCAGCACCAAGAACGCCAAGGAGCGTGCTGCAATCGCAGATACCATCCTCATGCTTCAGGATCAGCGTCTTGCCGCTTATCCCAAGAAGAAGACCACCATCCTCAACAACAAGGGTCAGTACATCATCAACTACAAGAGCGCAGACGTACAGTATATGTACGATAACCTCTCAGGTATTATGAATGAGCTTGGAAATGCAACCAAGAGCAATATCCTGAGCGCCCTCATGCAGTCTGCAGTGGCTCAGTACAGGGAGGAGAAATTATCGGCCGATGATATCATCGCCCTCTATGAGAACGTAAGCGGCATCCTTGACCAGGCCCAGCCCCGCAACGAGAAAGAGACCGCCGCACTGGCAGAGGACAAGGAGAAGATCGAGTCCATCTTTGCAGCTAGCAAGGTTGCTTCCTGCGAGAACCTCATCGCTATCTTCACCCCCCGCTTCGAGTCAGATCCTGAGAACCTTGCACTTGTGACCAAGATAGTCCAGCTCATGAACGGCGCCGACGACTGCGCTTCCAATGACCTCTATCTCAAGGCCGCAACCGCCAAGTACAAACTGGATCCTTCACACGGCAGCGCCTTCGGTCTGTACCGCCTCAATGCCGCCCGCGGCAATGTGGCCGATGCCGGTAAGTACCTCCAGGAGGCCATTGACTCCCCCGAGTCAGACGAGGCCACTGATGCCCAGTACTGGTATGAGATGGCAACCTTCAGCTACAAGAACGGTATGCGTTCAAGGGCTTACGATGCAGCCCGCAAGGCAGTTGACCTTGACTACGGTTATGCCGGAAAGGCCTACATGATCATGGGTAACCTCTGGTCATCGGCCCCTTGCGAGGACGTCGTGAACAAGTACGCCCGCTATTGGGCAGCAACTGACTGCTACCAGAAGGCACGCAGCGCAGACGCTTCCCTTGCCGATGACGCCTCCGCTTCAATCTCTGCAGTGGCCCGTTACTATCCCGAGGCAGCCGAGGCCTTCATGTATGACCTCACCAAGGGACAGTCCTACACCGTCAGCTGTGGCGGTATGGTAGCAACTACAACCGTACGCGTGCAGTAAGAAGTGAGAGCACCCTGCATATTTACAATGATTGCAAGCACCCTGGTGCTTGCTTTCGTTGTTTATTCATGCAAGAGCAATCTCGCTGAAGCCCAGAAGCTGGATCTTTCCGTCACCCCTATCCAGGTGGTGGATACCATGCTTCTCATAAACTCTGACAACGGCCGTCTGAAAATGAGGGTGGAGGCCCTCAGGATGGAGGTTTATGAGTACGACACCCTGTCCTACAACTACTTCCCGCTGGGGATAAACGTCTTTGGATATAATGAGGAGGACGGCCTTCTGGAGACCACAATCGTGGCCGATGAAGCCCGTCACAATAAATATGCTCATGGCGGGGACGATATTTGGTCGGCCTACGGCAATGTTGTGGTCAAGAATATCCTCAAGCGAGAGAAGATAGAGACGGACACCCTTTACTGGGATGCAAAGAACAAGGAAATATGGACAGACTGCTATGTAAGGCTGTCCTCGGACGACGGTGTGATGCAGGGTTACGGCATGCGCTCAGACGAGATGGCGCGTAACTCCATCCTCCTTCATCCCTTCGACAATACGTTCTTTGTGAACTCGGATTCCACTAAGGTTGTGATAGATACACTCAATTTTATCGGCCCTCTACAAAAAAAATAGTGGTATTTCCGCAGAAAAATGCTAACTTTGCAGCCCTTATACTGATTATAATTTAAAATTCGCATAAAAATGGCAGCACTTGAGACCATTAGAACTAAGTTTGGCATTGGAGCATCGCTCATCATTGCCTTCGGTCTTTTACTCTTCCTTGTGAACCCGTCCGACATTATCCAGACCATCCAGTCTGCTTCAACAAAGTATGATGTCGGCAAGATTAACGGCAAACGCATCACCTACACTGACTTTGAGCAGGAGGTTAAGCAGAACGCCCAGGTACGTGAAATGCTTTCCGGTCAGTCCGCTTCCAGCGAGCAGGCCCAGAAGCAGGTCCGTGAGATGACATGGCAGGAACTGGTAGAGCGTTACCAGGTTATCCCCACCATCCAGAACGCAGGCATCCGCGTAGGACAGCAGGAGGAAATTGATATGTTTGTAGGTGAAAACCTCTCTCCTATCGTGGCTTCTTCCGGTATGTTCATGGATGAGAACGGAGAGTTCTCACCCGCACGTGTACGCGATTTCATGGAGCAGACCTCAGAGGACTACAACGGTCTCCTGGTGCGTAACTACATCCAGAACGC
>JAEEGF010854511.1_pt1 | contig 50341 bp, 46 predicted proteins | sample 9134171 | NCBI WGS metagenome assembly JAEEGF01 (sample SAMN16246542, study PRJNA631951) | gut metagenome | biome: gut microbiome; feature: rumen; material: AP-attached | host: Bos | place: Iran: Karaj | collected 2018-10
TTCTCGCGCAAGGCAGTCGCCTTTTCTTCCTTCAGTTTCTCGACGCTGGTGTAGCCATTGGCGCATAAAACCTTGGCCCAGACCTCGGGAACGCCGATGCCCATGAAGTCCTCGGGCGTGGCCACCTTCTGTACCTTTTCAGGACGCATCATCGGGAACAGCAGCACTTCTTGGATGGTGGTCTGGCCCGTGAGCAGCATCACGAAACGGTCGATGCCGATGCCCATGCCGGAGGTCGGAGGCATGCCGTACTCGAGGGCACGCAGGAAGTCGTTGTCGATGACCATGGCCTCATCGTCGCCACGGCCGGCCAGCTTCATCTGCTCCTCGAAGCGGTTGCGCTGGTCGATGGGGTCGTTCAACTCGGTGTAGGCGTTGGCCAGCTCCTTGCCGTTGACCATCAACTCGAAGCGTTCGGTCAGTTCGGGGTTGTTGCGGTGACGCTTGCAGAGCGGCGACATCTCCACAGGATAGTCGGTGATGAAAGTCGGCTGGATGTAGGTGCCTTCGCACTTCGCGCCGAAGATCTCGTCGATCAGCTTGCCCTTGCCCATGGAGGCATCCACCTCGATGTCGAGTTGCTTGCACACGTCGCGCAGCTGGGCCTCGTCCATGCCCGTGATGTCGATGCCGGTCTTCTCCTTGATGGAGTCGATCATGGTGATGCGCTTGAAGGGACGCTTGAAGCTGATTTCGTTATCGCCCACTTTCACGGTTTCCTTGCCCAAGACCTCCATCACGCAACGATGGATCATCTCCTCGGTGTAGTCCATCATCCAGAGGTAGTCCTTGTAGGCCACGTAGATCTCCAGCCCGGTGAACTCGGGGTTATGGGTGCGGTCCATGCCCTCGTTGCGGAAGTTGCGCGAGAACTCGTACACGCCCTCGAAGCCGCCCACGATGAGGCGCTTCAGGTAAAGCTCGTCGGCGATACGCAGGTACATGGGGATATCCAACGCATTGTGGTGCGTGATGAACGGACGTGCCGAGGCGCCGCCGGGGATGGCTTGCAACACAGGCGTTTCCACCTCGAGATAGCCGCTCTCGTTGAAGAACTTTCGGATGCTGTCGATGATGCGGGTGCGGGTGATGAAGATGTCCTTCACCCGGTCATTCACCACGAGGTCGACGTAGCGCATGCGGTAGCGAAGCTCGGGATCGTTGAATTCGTCGTATTTCACGCCGTCTTTCTCCTTGACGATGGGCAACGGGCGGAGGCTCTTGCTCAGCACCGTCAGTTCCTTCACATGGACGGAGATCTCGCCCATCTGGGTACGGAAGGCGAAGCCCTTCACGCCGATGAAGTCACCGATGTCGAGCAGGCGTTTGAACACCGTGTTGTACATCGTCTTGTCCTCGCCGGGGCAGATCTCGTCGCGCTTCACATAGAGCTGGATGCGGCCTTTCGAGTCCTGCAGCTCGCAGAACGAGGCGGCGCCCATGATGCGGCGGCTCATGATACGGCCCGCCATGGTCACTTCCTGAAACGGATCGGGGTTGTTGTCGTCGAATTGGTCAAGGATGTCCGTGGTGAATACGTTCACGGGGAACGCGGCCTGCGGATACGGGTTGATGCCGAGTTTGTAGAGTTCGGCCAACGAATTTCTTCTGATTTGTTCCTGTTCGCTTAACATAAGGCGTTGAATTTGGGTGCAAAGGTACGTTTTAATTATGAATAAAGGATGATGAATGAAGAATTTTGTATTTTTGTCATGCGAATACAAAGCCATGCAATTCAAGGATGTCATCGGACAAGAGGAAGTCAAGCGCAAGCTGATTCTGAGCGTGCAGGAGAACCGGGTGCCGCATGCCCAGCTGTTTTTGGGCCCGGAAGGCAATGGAAAACTGCCCCTCGCCTTGGCCTACGCGCAATACATCCTCTGCCCGCACCGGACGGCGACCGATAGCTGTGGGATGTGTCCCAGCTGTCAGAAAATCAGCAAACTGACCCATCCTGACCTGCATTTCGTGGTGCCCACCACGACCACCAAAAGCGTGAAGAGCAATCCCGAGTCGGATCTGTTCATGACCGAGTGGCGCGACTATGTGCTTCAAAAAGAGGGCTATGTCGATACCTCGTCGTGGTACGAGTTCCTGGAGGTGGAAAACAAGCAGGGCTACATCTCGGTGCGCGACGCGGCTTCGCTCCTCAGGAAGCTGAGTTTCAAGGCCTACGAAGGCGAATACAAGATCGCCATTATCTGGATGGCGGAGAAGATGCGTACCGATACGGCCAACAAATTGCTGAAGCTGTTGGAGGAGCCGCCAGAGAAGACGTTGTTCATCTTGATCGCCGAAGACCAGGAGGAGCTCCTGGCCACGATCCGTTCCAGGACCTCGCTGGTGAAGGTGCCCCGCATCGAACTAAACGACCTGCAACCCGCGTTGGTGCAGCGGCTAGGATGCACCGTGCAAGAGGCCTCGGATGCCGCCATGGTGTCGGAAGGCAATTGGATCAAGGCCAGCCAAAACGTGAAGGATGCCGAGGACCAAAAGGTGTATTTCCGGACCTTCCAGCAATGGATGCGCCTATGCTTCAAGGCGGCGGTCAGCGAGCTGATCGACTTCTCGAACAACATCAAGACCTTGGGGCGTGAACGGCAGAAACAGCTGTTGGACTATGGGCTCGGCATCGTGCGCAATTCCTTGTTGTTCAATAACAACTTGGCTGACTTGGTGATGCTCCCGGGGGAAGAGAAGAAGTTCAATGCGGGATTTGCGCCTTTCGTGAAGCCTGCCAACATGGTCCAGATCGCCGAGCTGCTGGAGGAAGCCTCACGGCAGATCGAACGCAACGGCTATGCACCGCTGGTTTTCTTGGATGTCAGCTTTAAGATGACGAAACTCCTCAGAATGAAATAATCCCTATCTTTCGTCTTCTGTCTTCCGACTTCTGACGGTTTCCATCAGATACGAATAGGCTTTTTCCGGCATGAAATGTCGGACGTCTTTCCCTTCTTTCAGGCAGTTCCTTATAAAAGTGGACGACACCTCGATCACTGGCGTCTCCAGCACCTTCACATGGGGATGGTGCAGCAACGCGCCGCCATCGTAGCCTTTGCGCGGGAAGACCAACAGCTCATACCCGTCCAGGATGGCTTGGTATTCCTTCCAACGGGGAAGCCCCTGGAGGCTGTCCATGCCGCAGATGAACACAAACCGGTCGTTGGGATACCGCTCCGACAGGGCACGCAGCGTATGGATGGTGTAGGAGGGTTGGGTCATCGAGAACTCGATGTCGGAGGCCTTCATGCGAGGGTCGTCGCCGATGGCGCGTCTGACCATCTCCAGACGGTCGTCGTCGTCCATCAGGTCTTCCTTCTTCTTCAAGGGGTTTTGGGGCGAAACCACAAACCACAGCTCATCCAAGTCGCTGAACGCGACCAGGTAGTTGGCCAGCATCAAGTGGCCGTGATGGATGGGGTTGAACGAGCCGGAGTAGATGCCGATCTTCCGGCTCACACAGTGGGGTTTCCCTCGGCCTCCAAGGCTTTCCCCTCGGCCTCGGCGGGGGTGGCCTCAAAGAAACGACGGACCGTCTCCACGATCTCCCGCTTGGCGGTCTCCAAGTCGTCGTTGATGATGGTGGTGTCGAACTTGCCTTGGGCGAACTCGGTCTCCCAGGCCGCTTTGGAAACCCGTTTCTCGATCTCCTCCATGGAGTCGGTACCCCGGTTGATGAGCCGTTCGCGCAGCACCTCGATCGAAGGGGCTTGGATAAAGATCGACAGGGCCTCGTCGCCGAAGAACTTCTTGATGTTGGTGCCTCCGACCACATCCACATCGAAGGCGACGTGGTACCCTTCGTTGCGCATCTTCTCGATGACTGCCTTCAGGGTGCCGTAGCAGCGGCCGGGATAGACCTCTTCCCACTCCAGGAACTCGTCGTTCTCGACACGTTGCTTGAATTCTTCCAGGCTCATGAAGTAATACTCCACGCCGTTTTGTTCCTCACCTCGCGGGGCACGGGTGGTGGCCGACACGGAGAAGGCGATGCCGGGCACTTCGCCCAGCAGGTGGTTGAGCAGGGTGGTCTTGCCCGAGCCCGAGGGGGCGGAGAAGATCAAGAGTTTTCCTTTTTCCATATTGTTGTGCTGTTATTTTACAATGAGTCTCTGCCCGATGCGGAGGGTCTTCTTGGCGCTGATCTTGTTCAGGTTGCAGATCTTTTTCACTGTGGTGTGGTGTTTCTTGGCAATGCTGCTGAGGGTCTCGCCCTTCTTGACGACGTGCACGACCCGCTTGGGTGCCGGGGGCGTCACTTGCTTTGAGGCATTCTCCGACTCGTTGTCGGACTGTCCCACGTGGGAATAGATGCTGAAGTAGTGCTTTTTCAGGGTAAACGTGGTGTCGCGCAACACACCTTCCCTGAAGTCGAAGATGCGTTCCGGGTCGAACGACTGGCCCATGTAACGGGTCTCGAAATGCAAGTGGGGGCCCGTGGAGTGTCCGGTGGAGCCGCAGTAGCCGATGATCTCGCCGGCGGCAACCACGTCACCGGTTTCGACGACATAGTGGGTCATGTGGCCATAGTAGGTCTCCAGCCCATTGGCGTGACGCAGCACCACGACATTGCCGTAGCCTCCCGTGAGTTTGGTGGGCAGGGCGACACGGACGATGCCGTCGAAGGCGGCGTAGATAGGCTCGCCGAAGGGGATGCCAATGTCGATGCCTTGGTGCTGACGACCCCACCGCATCTTATAGGTTGACGTAATGCGGCCGATCCCTGGAATATGCCATCCGTGGGTCGAGTCGCAGAGCACCAGGTCCACCTCTTCGGGCAGTTCCTTGATGTTGACATCGTAGTAGGCATGTACATGGTCGGTCATCCAGTGGTCGTTGCTGATGAAGTCCGGGAGGTCGGGTTTGGGGAGGTCGAGATAGACCCACGAGCCGTTGTCGAAAAGGATCACTTTCTGATAGCGGTCGTCGGTGCTCAAGGTGTCGACGGGAATGGGGATGCCTCCGTCGGGATGCATTTCTTCCAATTCATCGCTGTCGTCGTCGATTCCTTCATCCGGGTTTTCGCTTCCATAAATGAAAACGGTGTCGTGAACCACGACGGTAGGTCGGCTAAAAATGCGCTTGAACCATGGTTTTTTCTCGATGGTGTCTTGCGCGGGCTCCTGGGAAAATGCCGGAAGGGCAAAGGCAATAAGCAGTAAGGAGAGAAGGGTCAGTCTTTTCATTTGAGTCAAGCTTTATTGCATTAAACGGCAAAGATACAAAAATATTGGAAGCCGGAAGGAGAGATGCCCCGAAAAATGACAGAAACGCCTTTCTCAATCGTCGGAGATTTCGCTCAAGGTCTTGCGGTAGGTGGAGAACACGTTGGCGCGGGAGATGTAGCCCAGGTATTTGCCGTTCTCGATCACGGGGATGTTGTATTTTCCGGACACCTGGAATTTTTTCACGACTTCCTCCATGGAATCCTCGGGATGGATGATGTATTCGGGAAGCACGGTGAATTCCTCGATGGGAGCCTCGTATAACGACTGCTCGAACATCACGCTGCGGATGTCGTCGAAGAGGACATGGCCGCAGAAGGTGCCGTCTTTGTCCACGACGGGGAAGATGTTGCGGGTGGAGGAGGAGATGACCGGGATCATGTCGCCCAGTTTCGACCCTCTTTTGACTTTGCTGAAGTTGGTCTCGATCAGGTTGTTGATGGTCATCATGCTCAGGATGCTGACGTCCTTGTTATGGGTGACTTCGACCCCGTGTTCCGCCACGGCATTGGTGTAGACGGAATGCTTGAAGAAGATCCGGTTGACGAAGTACGAGAGGGCGGAGACGATCATCAAGGGGACGATGAGGGCGTAGCCGTTGGTGATCTCGGCGATGAGGAAGATGCCCGTCAGCGGGGCATGCAGCATGCCGGCGATGAGGCCGCTCATGCCCACCAAGGCAAACTTGGCAGGATCCAACTCGCCGATTCCGAGGTAGTTGACCGTCAAGGAGAAAAAGAGTCCGGAGAAGGCTCCGATAAACAAGGCCGGGGCGAAGGTGCCACCCACGCCACCCGCACCGAAGGTGAGGGCGGTGGCGAAAGCCTTTAGCAGGATGATGCCGGCCAACAGGATCAGAATGCTCCACTCTTTTCCGGCCCAACCGGCAAAGACGGGGCTCCCGTAGATGGTGCTGTAGTCGCCTCTCAGGGCGGAGTTGATGGCGTCGTAGCCTTCACCGTACAGGGCGGGGAAGAGGTAGATCAGCACACCCAACAGCACGGCGCCCACGAGGAACCGTCGCCAAGGGGAAGCCACCCGCTTGAAACGCTTCTCCACACTGAAAGTGACTTTGAGGAAATAGGCCGACACCAGTCCCACAAACAGTCCCAACCCGATATAGTACAGCGCGTTGCTGGGGATGAAGCCTTCGGTGATGAGGGCGTTGTACTCCACGGCCTGGCCGAGGAAGAGGTAGGAGGTGAGGATGGCCGTGAAAGAGGAGCAGATGATGGGGATCAAGGCACCGAGCGACAGGTCGATCACCAAAACCTCCAGCGCAAAGAAGATGCCGGTCATCGGCGCCTGGAAGATGGCGGCCAAGGCCGCTGCGCCTCCCATGCCGATGAGCATGACCACCTGCCGGTATTCCAGTTTCAGCCATTTTCCCAGGTTGGAGCCGATGGAAGCGCCGGTCGACACCGAAGGCCCCTCCAAACCGACGGACCCGCCGAAGCCCACCGTCAAGGCACTGGCGATGATGGTGGACCACATGCTGTGCGGGCTCACCTCGCCTTTTTTCTTGCGGATGGCATATAGGATGCCTGGGATGCCGTGGCCGATCTCTTTTCTGAGGATGAACTTGCAGAAACAGATCGTGAGCAGGATGCCGATGGCGGGATACACAAAATACATCAGGTGAGAATACTCGAAATGGATGCCCAGCACCAAGTCGCGGATGCCGTGAGCCGATTTCTTGATGATGACAGCGGCCAGCCCCGCCAGAAAACCTGTCGGGATGCTCAACAACAGCATGAACTGCTGGTTCGTCAGATGGGTTTGGCGCCAGTTGTTGAAACGGTCGATCCAGTTGCTGATCCGATGCTTCGTCACGTTGCTCGTTCTTTTCCGGCCGCTAAGTTAGAAAAAACGTTGGAGCGGACGAAAAAATAGTTGAAAAAACCGTATCTTCGCACGTTGCTTATAGGAAAAACGCCATGAAAATCGTCAGCTACAACGTCAACGGCATCCGTTCCGCCATCGGGAAGGGATTGCTCCAATGGATTGATGAATACCAGCCGGATGTGCTTTGTTTCCAGGAGTTGAAGGCCACCCCGGACCAAATCCCCCAGATGGATTTTGAGATGATGGGATACCACCCCTATTGGTTCCCTGCCCAAAAGAAAGGCTACAGTGGGGTGGGGCTGATCACCAAAGTGGAACCCGACCATGTGGAATATGGCATGGGCAATCCCCTCTACGACAACGAAGGACGTTTCCTGCGTGCCGACTTCGGCGACTGCTCCGTGGTGAGCGTGTACCACCCCTCGGGCACCACAGGCGACGAACGTCAGGCCTTCAAGATGGTGTGGCTCGATTTCTTCCGCAACTATGTGAACCAACTGCGCAAGGAACGGCCGAAACTGGTCCTCTCGGGTGACTACAACATCTGCCATGAGGACATCGACATCAACAACCCGAGAAAACACGACACCTCGTCGGGCTTTTTGCCGGAAGAACGCCAGTGGATGACCGATTTCCTCAGTGACGGCTACATCGACAGCTTCCGTCATCTGGTGAAGGAACCCAACCGATACAGTTGGTGGAGTTTCCGCGCCGGGGCACGCCAAAAGAACCTGGGTTGGCGCATCGACTATCATATCGTTACCGAAAACTTAAGGGAGAACATCAACGCGGTTGACATTCTCCCTGAGGTGATGCACTCGGACCATTGCCCGATCGTGCTTGATCTGAAGTAGCCCCACTAGGAATCGAGAAATGATTTTACGTTGATATTCGTAAATATGATGGTTGGTTCTATTACTTATTTAATTAATTGAAAATCAGCGTTATATTATTAGTTTAGGTGTTGTTTAGACTGATAATAAATTACTATGATTGTTCAAAAAAACGTGTTTGGTTGACACAGCGTTGACACGGATTAAGATTTTTTACTTATCTTTGCATTGTCTATTGAAGGGGGTGGCTACCCTTTGATTCGGACAGTTAACGAACAATTAAACATCTCAAAATTATGGCAACTATCAAGTATTACCTTTCGAGGTTCATCAAGAAAGATGACGAAAGGGGCGAAATTCAACTACGTTTCAGCGGTAACAGAAATTTCGTGAAAAGGGCAGCTACGGGAATCTTCATTACTGCAGGGAATTGGGACAGTGAGAAGGGGATGCCCAAAGGCAAGAAAGTGAACAAGTATGGCGACGATTGCGAGGAGATTAGGGATAGGTTGAATCAATTGACATCGTATTTGATTCGCTGTTGGGAAAAAACGAACGAGGATGATTTGAAGCCGGACTCGTTGACAACTTGGCTGAAGGATGTGGAGTGGAATGCTGAAAGGGAGGATGTTGTTATCAATGGCGAAACGACATCGGTCAATTCATGGAGGATGGGGAGCAGGGCGCAGAAGGCCAAAGAGATTGCGGTGCAAAAGAGGGAAATGGCCAAAATTGAGAACTGGTATCTGCTTGACGCTTTCAAATACTTCATTGATGAGCAGCTCAAAAACGGAGTTATCGTAGAGGTGCGCCACAAGACCTATTTCACCTGCTGGGGCATCTGGGATAGGATGGAGAAATACCAAGGCAAGCGGTATCGTGTGAAAGATTTGACGACGGCCGGCTTATATGATTTCCGGCATTTCATTGTCAATGAGTGTGACCTTTGGGAAACGGTTCAAGTAACCAAGGGTGTGTATAAGAAATGTATGAAGACCGTTGAAAGGAGGGTGCCTTTGAAACGTTACGAGTATATTTATGAAGGTTATGACTATGTGCTCTATAGGGGAGTGTATAAACGCAGTTTGAACACGGTGGCGGTTCATTTCAAGTACATGAAAGCGTTTTGGCATTGGCTAATTAGGATTCAGAAGGCCAAAGTAGAAGATGTTTTTGCGACCTTCCCCGTGGAGCAGTCAATTTACGGAACACCGTATTTCTTTTCCAATGAGGATAGAAATAAACTCTTTGAAGCTGATTTCAGCAGCAACCCGGAATTGGCCGTGCAAAGGGATATTTTTGTGTTCCAATCGCTTGTGGGTTGTCGTATCGGTGATTTAAAGAGGCTTAAGAAGTCGAATATTGTGGACGGTGAATACCTTCAATATGTGGCTGGAAAGACGAAAAACAAGAGTGGCAAGTTGGTGACGATCCCTTTGCATCCCACGGCTAAAATCATCTTGGAAAGATATAGCAATCTGGAAGATGATAGACTGTTGCCTTTCGGAACTGATCAAAGGTACAATGTATTGATAAAAGAGATGTTCAAAGCGGTGCCTGAAATTGACCATACGGTTTCTATACTCGATCCTGTGACTAGGTTGGAAAAGCAGGTCAAGCTCTCGGAGGTGGCGAGCAGTCACATGGGACGTAGGAACTTCTGTGGAAATTTATATGAGGCGGGCTATAGGGAAGCTGATATTGCGGCAATGAGCGGTCATGCGGAAGGCAGCAAAGCAATTTCGCGTTACCGAAAGGTCAGCAATGAAACGAAACAAAAGATGATAAGTTCACTTTAAAAAAGGAAGCCGAGTTAAAGTGGCTATCGGCTCCCTTTTGTTAACGAACTCCGCATCTCGTGATTATGGAGCAGTTGCAAAGATAGACTTTTTCTTTGGATAGAGCATTGGATAAAGATGTTTTTTGTTGTCCAATGCTTCTTTCTTTGTTGGAGTCTGACTGGCTGACGAAGGCTGCGGCACAGAAGCGGTCACAAAAGGGTGACACTCTTACCCCGCAGCCTTTGGCAGACAGGCAGCCCCATGAATGATAACATTGCAAGGGTAGGAGAGTATTAACCGAAGGCGGACAATGGCTGCGGCGCACTCACTGCCACCAAAACGACACGACTGAGCTCCGCAGCCGTTGGCCGACTGAGGGTTCACTATCAGGGAAGGCTTCCCGATACAAAATCAGGAAGCTTTCACCCTTTTTACTATGACAATGATTATTGTGATAACGATGGCCAATAGAATGGTCACCATGCCCAGCAGAAACCACACGTAATTGGGTGGCTTCTTGTTTTGAGACGGTTCCTCGATAACCACTTGCGAATAATGCAAGGTGTCCTCGTAATGGATTGGCTCGGGTTCGGCCTCGTAGGTGACTGTGAGGCTGTCGTTAACTGCCGACGCTGTGAAAGTGCCTTGGTCGGTTGTGACTGTGACGGTTTGGCCTTCGAGGATTGGCGCAAGGGGCATTATGGCCGTGTCAGCCAGTGAGGGTACTGGCAAGAATGTGTCGATGGGGTGTGCCTGGATGGCAACCAGTTCCGGGCATTGCTCTGTGATGCGTCGGATGCGACGCTGGGCACGGCGTTGGGTGTTGCAGGCAAACAGCCCCATCGACAACAGGAGAAAGATAAAAAGGCGTGTTCTCATGGCTTACAGGTTTTCGATCAACTCCTTCAATTCAGCGTTCTCGAGGGTCAGCTGGGCCACTTGGGCCGAAAGGCTCACGATTTCACGTCGGGCTTCGGTGAGTTCACTATAAACACGCTTGTTCTCCTCCACGAGGTTCAGTATTGTTTTCTGCATCTCCTGGATGGTTCTGTTTTGACGGAGCCTTGTTGCGGCGAGCCAAGAAACGACACCCGTGAAGGGTGCTAGCAATACGGAGATCCATTCTAATGTATTCATGTTAGTAATAATTTGAAAAGGTTCATGTTTAGTAAGACTTGATTCGGAGTTGGTATAGAGTTGGTCCCTATCCAATCAAGTTCATAAAAGTACCTAAAAAAGCCGTCCTGATGGGCGGCTTTCCAAGAATTGTCTCCTAGGGAGGAATTATTCGCTAATGACACGTGCTGGACGTTCCGTGACTTTCAGATTGGTGAATCCTTGAGGTGCAGCTGTAGCTCCGGTGAGTAGCATGAAGCCTGAGAAGGTGTCTCCAGATTCTCCGTAAGCTGCAAGATTGGCTTGCATGTTGACAGTGGCTTCCGAACCGAGTGCTACTGTGGAGTTGACCAGAAAAATCTTCTTTTTGGTAACATTGGCCACAAACACAGTGGGGTATTCGTTGGCGTGGAGAGAGCGAATGTCGGTTTCATCCTGCCAAAAAATGTTGAGAAAGTTTTCATTAGCCTCAATGGTGACTGCGGGGAGCTCTGCCGTAGGGGCGTTGCCAATGGTGGTAAGACAGGACAGGTTAACATGCTTTTCATTATCGGTGATAATGGGATCAGCAGCAAGTTGCTGGGCGAGCATGTTGCGACGAGTCATGTTTTTGGGGGAGTTGGGGAACAGAAAAGCGAGCTGTTCGTTTGAGATCTGTGCAGCCAGCTCTTGAACCTCTTTAAAAAAGTTGCGTTGAGTCATTTGTGCGGCAGTTTTTGGGTTCCTGACGCTTTGGGCTTGGCCTTTCATATAGGCGATGCCGTTCCAAGAGGAACCAATGACGGTTCCGACTTTTCCTTTGAATCCTCCGAGGATTCCTTGTTTGATTTTACCCATGATAAATAGATTTTAGGGGTTGATAAATAAATGAACTATAAGCCGTCGCCATTCATGGGTAACGCAGCATTTCATAATCTTTATAGTGTTTTTGATGCGGCGAGACACGCCATTTTAGGCGGCGGTTGCGCAAAAATAAGTGGATTATAGCTGAATTTAGATTTCTTGATTGCTTTTGACTGATTTTGAGCGAATTTGACTTGATTTTGAAAGGGATTTTTGCCATATTTTTGCAAGACCTTAAAAACAATAGATTATGAAGAAGTTTTTGATTATGGCAGTCGCATTTCTTATGCTTTCTTTCGGCTGTCTGGAGAAAACAGAAAGCAGAGCTTGTGGTTGCGCGAGCCGCGAAGCGGCGAGCGCACACAAGGGAATGGTAATTGGTTCTTCGAACAACCTGACAAAAGGAGTCACCGAGAGTCTTGCAGAGTTAATCTCAAAGCGTTTGGAGAATGATAGCAGTTCGCTGGTTTGCCTGAAAGTCAGCAGGGTCATCGATGGGGACACCTTCGAGGGGCGTTTGGCCGAGAGCGGCAATCCGGGTGTGAATCCGTGGGCGTATGAGCTCACCAAGGTGGTAGTCAGGATCAACGGCATCGTTGCGCCGGAACGAGGACAGTTTTATGGCGATGTGGCCACGCTGCATCTTTACTCACTCATCGGCGGAAAGACCGTCGGACTGAAACTGAAGCAGAAGGACTTCTATGGCCGATGGATTGCGACGGTCTATCTGGATTGCGAAGATGTCGCCGAAGAGTTGCTTCGTCAAGGTTTGGCGTGGCATTTCAAGGAACATGACAGCAATCCCCGCTATGCTCAGCTGGAGAATGAAGCCCGATGGAACGGTTTCGGGCTTTGGCGTGATGACCGGCCAGTGGCACCTTGGCGATGGCGCAGAATGAGCAAGGCTGAGCGAGACGCATATAGGAATAAGGAATGAATCTTCCGTCGCTTCGCAGAACCCTCTTGAAAAGGGGACGAAGGGACGGAACAAAAGAAAGGAGAACAAGTTATGGAACTATCGGAATTATCGAAGAAAAGGCTGGAGGGCGTGGATGAGCGTCTGAAGGCGGTTGTGATGGAATGCGCAACGCGGTGCAGGTTCCCGTTCAATGTGTCCGAAGGGTTGCGTAGCGAAGCGAAGCAGCGTGAATATGTGAAGCAGGGGAAGTCGCGGACGATGAAGTCGAAGCACTTGGTTGGGAAAGCGGTTGACCTCTACCCTCTCACCATGAATCGGAAAGAGGTCGATTGGTCCAGGTTTGAAGACTTGGCCGAACTGATGTTCCAAGTGGCCAAGGAACTGGATGTTGAAATCGGCTGGGGTGGCAACTGGAAAAGCTTTGTTGACAAGTGCCACTTTGAGCTCAAGTAGCTTTGATCCATATTTTTTTTTTCATGCGTTTTTGGATTCCCGGTCGTGAGGCTGGGAATCCTTTTTTTGTGGCTGTAGCCTCCAGCAGGTTTTGTGGGTGGGATGAACAAGATGTGGAGCGCTACGGAGCGATAGCGGAGGAGCGCGGAACTCCGCTGCTGGGTGGATTACTGAAAAAAAGTGCTGACCAAAAAAGGCCAGCACAAAGGTTTCTAGGAATTCTGTGATAATATTGGCTACTCCCCTCTTATTAACTGGGAAAGGTTATCGATATAAGTTTTGGCCTGGACTGTGAGATCGTCGGTCATCTCTTTATCGCAATAGATGAAATCGTCATAGTCACCACTTTGACGCTTTTCGTATAGAGTTGAGAGGATCTTGCCAATGTTTACGGGAATCAGACCTTTCGAGACAAAATGGAGCCCCAGCATGGCTTTGACACCTGCATGTGACTTGGCTTCAATCTTGTTCTTCAGCAGCAAAGCTTCGGTGGCGTAGTAACAGGCGTAATACAACCTATTCACTGCCGCGTTGTAATAGTCTTTTTCTTCCAAAAGCGCGGCTTCCTCCATTGTCTTATAAGCCCGTTCGAGACGGTATTCGACCAACGCATTTCTGCTATCATCATCCAGTCCGCTCATAGTCTGATTCCTTCTTTTATGATGTTAAGGTAAAATGGCGTAATCATTGGCCGGTTGGCCCACTGCTTTTTCAGCATGACGATGGGGCTGATGGCCACGCCGGTTTTAAGCTCCAACTCGTACAACGGAGTGGTGATGGCATCCTCCTGAGATAAGGTAAGCTTGTCACCGTCGACGAGGATTAGGAGGTCGATATCACTATCAGGCCTTGCCTCGTTGCGGGCTTCGCTACCATACAAAATGACCTCTGCGGTGGGAAACAGCCTCCGCATGAGCATCTGGATCTGTAAAACAATCTCTTTCCGAGACATGATTGGAACTTTTTACTTCGGTGCAAAGATAATGCTTTTTTGGAATAATGGCAATAAACAATAATTTTGCCTTTGGTGACAAAAGATGGATGGCCTAAATTGGCATCTAACTTCGCCTTAGTCTTGGTCTTTTTATGCCAAGTTCCCAAATGAAAACTGGCCAAATTCCCAAATACATTATATAATTGACTCATTAATAGGGAGATGCCGTGTTATAAACTCAAAGCAGTTGAAGCTCACTTCATAAACTCTCTGCTGGAAAGCCGGAGTGAAACAGCATACTATCTTCATACATGACGTTAATCATTTTATGATGGTTTCACCGTCCTTTAAGGAATGTTAATTATTCATTGCACCTTTGAAATATTAGTAATTTTTCAAGTGTAGAGATGGGAAAAAATATCATTTGAACTAAAAACAGTTATCACGTCTTTTGGACTGAACAACAACGAATATAGATGCATTATCCAGGACGTAATATCCTTTGACCAGTTGTTTTGTTTTTTGACAACAATCTCAATTGAAAGTCCAATTCGAAGACTGATTTGTTGCAGTTGCAGTTAAAAAACACCAAGAGACAGACCTCTCCCTGTCATTTAGTTATTAGTCAAAAACACACTCCAAGAGAAAGTTAACCATGATTTATCAATCTGTCTTGAAGTTCTTTTGCAGCTTTCTTTAGCATTTTCTTCTTAACTTTGTTTATTTCAAATTCGGCCATTTCTTGCAGTGCTTTTAGATCATCCTTGCCTCCTCTCCCAACGATTTGGTTTAACGCTTGTTCTATCTCCTTAATAGCCCGTTTTGTTTCTTCAGCCCGTTTATTTTCATTGGGAATAATTGTGACACTCAGTCTAATAAGTTGATATCCTATATATACATCCTTCATGGATTCGTATTGTCTATCATTCATTGCTGTTTCTGCGCTAGTATTTATTGAATTAAAACTCTCTCTATACAGCCAGTCGCTTAACCTCCGTATATAATATGCTAAAATCTCATTTTTCTGACGCTGCGATTCCTCGCTTTTTTCAAACCGTGAATATCTTCTTTCTAAACGTCTAATTCTTGAGACGCCAAAGACTCCCACTCCTGTCAAAAAAATTGAAAGAATAGTCAATATTAGAGACCATTGCTCTATCTGGTTATTACAACTGGTCAATGAATTGTTAGCCATATTTATTAGTAGGGTGAGCGTTGATACTGTATCCTGTGTAGGTGGATCATTATGCTCTATTTGATTAGAAAATTCTTCTACCAGATAATTGCTACTGGTATCGGAAAGCTCTTGTGCTTGTAATCCTAGTAGCGGCAAAAAGCATAGAACAAACAATAAAACACGTTTCATATGGCTTGATTTTGTGATGATAGCATATTTTCCATTTTATTTGAAAAATCTCTGGCAAGTGTTGGTTTTGTGACACAATCAACAGGGGCTCCTAATGAAATGGGGATTTCTCTATCTCCTTTTGCTGACAAGAAGATGATGGGAGTCGTTTTGTATTTTTCAAAAGCTCTGATCTTCTCAGCTATCAGTATGCCCATATTGTTGTCTCTCTCGATTCTTTGAATTTCTTTCTTATTGAAAATACCTTTTTTTTCAATTTCATAAGAGGGAATCATGATGTCCAGAACAAACAGGTCATACAAATTACTTGACTTTATTTCATCAATCATTTCCGCAGGGTCCGAAATATATTTTATTTTGCCTTTATTATCTGCTGTCCAGCCATGGTTTAATTCAAGGTTGTCAATCAACAGATTAACATAGAATGGCTCATCATCAAAAAAAAGTATCTTTTTCATTGTTTGATTGAATTATGTTACATTATGAGTTTTATTCTTTCATAAATATGGTATTGTGGCTGCCGCTATTTCTTTAAGGGTATTCTCACTGTGAATATTGTTGGATTGTAATATCTCTTGATACAGCATTCTCCTTCATGGGCTTTCATGATTTCTTGTACTATAAACAGTCCCATGCCTGTACCACTTGGACGCAGCCGCTGGGCGTTTCCACCTCGCTCCCATAACTGGAACAATCGGTTTCCTTTGCTCTGGTCCACGCCGATGCCATAGTTAATAAAGTCTATTTCGTGGCTCTTTATTTCGTCATTATAGTTGTATCTGATAGTAATTATACTATGGTCATCAGCATATTGTACTGCATTCTTCAGAAGATTAATAAAGACCTGCTTGATTCTTTCTCTATCCACGAAAAGAGTCACAGGAAGTTGTCGCAACTGAGTGTTAAAACTTAGTCGTTTTGGAGTTTCCAGAATAGAATCTGGGACTTTCTCAAACAACTTGATGCAATCAAGAATGCATTCTTTAATATCTACATTTTCCAGATTGTATGACACTTCACCTTTACTTAGTGAATAGATAAATTGAACATCACCAATTATTTGCTTGAACATCATCGTCTGCCGCACATTGTCTTCAAGCGCACCTATTGTATAGTCTGTGATTGGCTTTCCTCTGTATAACTCATTTTTGTTCCGCTTATATGTTTCAATCAGCAACTCGTTTCCAGATACCATTTGTGTGATAGGCGAGCGGAGTTCATGAGACAACTGCTGTAGAAATGTCAGTCTTTCCGAGTCCGACTCTTCAATCCGACCAAGAATATCCACCATGAACTCGATATATCTCCTGTCTTGTTCCCAATAGGTTTTTGATACAAGTTTCTCGCTCCCCTCCTGTCGTTTTCCTAGCAGCAATATCATTCCTAACTTCGAACCGTCCTTTTTTATTATTGGTTTCAATAACAGCGAGTTTAGTTGTCTATTCTTGTATTTGACAACATAACTTGAATCATCAACGTCTGGTCTCACTTTTTGGGGATTAAACCTGTTGTTAATATTCACAAGAGTTATGCCAAAGTCTTTATGGAATTCTACTATTATATTACCTGAAGAATAAATACGCATGTCATTTGGATAGGTAGCCGTAAGTATCATTTTATCTTGCTGTCTTACATATTTGTATATTGCACAGGCTTCTGCTCCAACTGAGTCACACAATATCTTAGCACATTGTTCATCAAATTCTCCAATTCTTGCGAACGATGTACTTCTTAATTGAACCTGAAATTTTCTCAAAGATTGATTCTCTTGTTCAGTGACAATAGTGCTTAGCATAGAGGAAATATGCTTTGCCATAGTTGCTAATCTGAGAACAGTATTATCCTCAGAGTTTTCTGCAACTTCGAAAATCCGTAGATTAAATACTCCAAGGTATTTTTCAAAATGTGAGGCAAATTCTTTATTTCCTTCGCATAACATATCTGCTTTCAGATTATTTATACACTCATTTTTCTCAGCATGGACTCGGATAATGGGGATAATCACCGCCTTGTCTTTCAATAACTGTTCGTCGGTTAATTTGATAATATCCTCAGGATTGCAGGTAAAGATGGGAAAGACATGGTTATTGCGACTTAATTCTTTTCCCCCATCCATCTCATCCTGTCCGATTAACAGCCTTTTGGTAAAATGCTCCTCACGAATATGTTCTTTGTCTTGGATGTCGTCTCTGATATACCACTTCCGAAGATAAAAAACAGGCTTTCTATCAGAACCGACAAGCAATGGGATTCGGTATGAAATAATTCCAGCATTAAACGTTTCGGACAAATACTCCATGATTTTTTGAAGAATCAAGTCCACATCATCTGTCTGTTGGGAAATAAAGTTGATGAAATCAAAATCTTCTCTGAAGGAATGCTCGTCTTTTCGTGCATACCATAATTTAATAGTAAAAATTAATCGAAGAATATCTTCTGCAAATGGGAAATCTACAGCCTCTCCAATTGGTTTTTCAGCACTCAGGAACTGGATATATCCATGTGGTGATTCGTCTCTTTCACGAAAAATGATAATGGAACAAAACTCAAAATCACCATAATTTTCATGATAGGCTTTGGAATTAATTGCTTTTTCAATCTCATTTTTCCCGTAAATTACAACTGTGGGGTTCCCATTCTTTTCAAGGGCTTTGAACAAAAGGTATTCACTTTGACCCTCTTTTCGTTTGCCTCTCTTCATCTTCGCGGGTAGTCCTTGGGGCCAGCAGGCACGGTCTTCGGCATAGTCACCATCAATTGTTCCGATGCCACAATAGCAACACTGATAATAATTTGCTAGTGCTTTCGCTAATTCTGTCAGTTTTTCGGGAAGATGGCTGTCAAGGATTTTTTTCATTGCCTCGTTGCCGCATTCGGCTATTAGCTGTTTAATGTCTGATGATGAAGTGCTGTCAATCATTGTTTATTCTTGTCAAATGTCGGTGCAAACCTTGGTTTTGCAGCGTGATTGTCTGCAACCAGATTTGCGACGTCAAAAATAATAAATTTACGACAACTATCAAGAAGTTATAAGTAAAAATAGAGACAATAAACTGAAGGTTTATGCAAGGACAATGAATCCAGACGGCAAACAGTTCCTGCAATAGATATAACAATAAATCGGTCAAACTCCAATGCTTTCTCCTGACCTACGATGTGCTGAGTAAGCAAGGTATGCTGTCCCGTAGGACTTTTAAAAGAAATATTCTTCTTCAAACCAGCTAACAATAGTTCTTGAAGGATACCGTAGTACTGTTCAATATAATCTGTGTCAGTTGACGACAACGCTCCAAAACTTGCGAACCAGTCTTTCATTTTGTTTTTCATGGAATCAGAAAGATCGTCCTTGCGCGCAACGACTTCTTGGATTTTTTTTCGCTGTCAGTCTTCTAACTGATTTCAGTGTAAACGCCCCTTTTTCGAATCTTTCAATAAAAAACTTTACATGATCAGAGTTGATGCTTAGACACAGGAAGAGCATGGTGCCTAAACGTATCAGGGATTCCTAACGATATCGTTTGTTGCGCAGAGGAAGGCCGAAGTTTTTTTCAGAAGGTTGACCTGAACCCCGAAAGTTGGACAAAAAACTTTCGGGGTTTTTTATGTCCAAAAAGAGAAACAAACACACCTATGAGAATCGCCTGAAGTATATGAAGATGTTGGAGGCTGGATACAGCCCTACCTACATCCACGTCCACTATGGCATCAATGGCGGGTTGTTGAGGTATCTATGGGAGAGATACCAGGCCGAGGGCTCTTCAGCCCTTGTCAAGAAGAGGAAGAGCCACTTTACGGTAGAAGAAAAGTTAGAGGTGATAGCGGATTACGAGGAAAAACACCTACCTTTGTCAGACATTATGTTAAACCGAGGGGTGAGCGAATCTGCGATAAGGAGTTGGCGCAAGCAGTACGTATCAGGCGGGAAGGAGGCGCTGCTGGGCAAGCCCCTGGGAAGACCGAGGAAAGACATGGGTAGACCGAAGAAAAAGAAACCGGAGGAGATGACGGAGCTGGAACGGCTCCGCTATGAGAACGAGTACCTTCGGGCCGAGAACGCCCTGCTAAAAAAAGTGAAGGCCTTAGTCGAGGAAAGAGAAGCCCGTCTCAAAGGGACTGGGCGGAAGCCATCGAAGGACTGAGGCCGGAACACAACCTTGACCTCCTTCTTGAGATCAAGGGGATGGCTCGTTCCACCTTCTATTACCACACCAAGCGCATGGGACAGCCAGACGGGTATGATGCCGTCAGGAAGCGCATACGTTCAGTATATGAGGAACACCATGGCCGTTACGGCTACCGCCGGGTAACGGCACAACTGCGCAACGAAGGGGTTGACATCAACCACAAGACCGTCCAAAAGCTGATGGGACAGATGTCTTTGAAAGCCAAGGGAAAGAAACAGCACTACCGGTCCTACAAGGGAGAACTCGGCAAAATCGCCCCCAACGTGATTGACAGGGACTTCAAGGCTTCGGCGCCGGACCAGAAATGGACCACCGATGTCACGCAGGTGAAAATCAAAGAAAGGAAGATGTATCTTTCCCCCATCCTGGACATGTTCAACGGAGAAATCGTCTCCTACACAATATCAGATAGTCCTGACTTGAAGATGGTCATGGGAATGCTGGACAAGGCCTTCAAGAAAAGAGACATACACGGGAACCTCATTTTCCACTCGGACCAGGGCTGGCAGTACCAGCACAAACGATATCAGAAAGCCTTGGAAGACAGGAATATAACACAGAGCATGTCGCGCAAGGGGAACTGCCTTGATAACGCGATGATGGAAAACTTCTTCGGCCTGATGAAAAACGAATTGCTATATTTGCAGGACTGGAACTCTGTCGAACAGTTCAAGGATGCACTCAAAAAGTACATCCAATATTACAACAACGACAGAATCAAACTGAGGCTAAAAGGAAAGAGCCCGGTGCAGTACCGAGCTCTTTTCTCAGGGACTTAATTTAATGTTAAACTGTCCAACTTCTGGGGGTCACATCAGGTTGGGTCGCCTTCTTGTCTTTTTCGGGTTGTGATTTACAGGAGGGGGTATGGCTGAGCATATTATTGTTTTCATAATATTAAGTTCCAACTATTAACGCGGCTAAGGTAATTACATAAAAACTTTAACAAATAGAGGACAAATAGGTGATGAATTATAATTAAAATCGGAAGGCCATCAGACGTTTGACTGGGGTGTGGCAGCGCGCAAGGGATTGGAGGGGCTTGGTGGTTTGTGGAATGGAACGGAGGGTCGACGGCGACGGCAGGAGCCGTTGTCCCGAAGTGGAATGGAACAAACCACCGGAGCGATAGCGGAGCCCCGGAAAGCCCGACCGCCGACGGCCTTCGAGACACTTCTGCTTTATCGATAAAGCTTGACCAATATCGATACACTTCCTCTCAAAGACACACTTCAGCAGGCCGTCGGGGGATGCGCCCAAAAGAAAAAAACAATGACTAAAAGGATGAGTCAAATCAGAAAGAGATTTCAAAGGCTCGCTCTAACCTTGGCAAAATAGGTGAAAAGTGGGTCCCTTCGACCACTTCAAATGAAACAGCTGCAGTAGTTTTCGCTTTCAGAATATTAGCGGCAAGAATACTTCTCTCCTCTACCGTTGCCATCCTTTTGTCCTTGGCGTTCTTTTCCTGCTCACCTAACAGCACACAAACCTTCTGGACTTGGGGTGATGGTATGTTTTCGCTCATCCAGTCGACAAAGCCATCATACCACAGCGAGCCTGAAATGCTGATGACATTGGTAAATGCATCGGTGTTGAAAGCCGCCCAAATCGCAAAAAGGCCAGACAGCGAAACGCCGAGGATGGTTCTTTCAGCATCCACGACACCCATACGATTCTCGGTTTCCGGGATGATCTTATTGGTGAGTTTGTCAAGGGAAGATGAAGCATTTCCACCGAAAGGCTTGGCTTTCTTGAAAACGCCTTCCGCTGGCCACGGAGTGAGGTCATCGTTCCAGTTCACTCCAGGAATCACAACAATGGAAACGGCGTATTCCTCAGACATGGCTATTAACCCTTCCGCCAAATCCTCACGGATTCCTTCGGGAAGAATCATATAACAAATTCTGTGTTTTTCCTCTTTCATGGCGTTCAGTAGTTTGAAGCGGTAAAGATAGGGAAAAATGATTATCTTTGCCCAACAAACAGTTTGCCTACTATAATTCAAAAACACATCTTTACTGCTATGATAAAAGAATACAAGACAGAAGACCTGACTGTAATTTGGCAACCCGAGAAATGCACACATGCCGGAATCTGTTTCCGCACTTTGCCCAAAGTTTACAACCTCCAAGCAAGGCCGTGGTGCCGACCAGAGAACGCCACAACGGAAGAACTGATCGTTCAGATTGAGGCCTGTCCATCTGGAGCTCTGACCTATAAGCTTAACAAATAACAAGTCGGTAGATGGAGATAATTCATAAGAACGGCGAAAAGAATGGTGTGTTCATCGCTCAGGAGAACGGTCAAAGAATTGGCCACATATCCTACGAGTGGATTGAGCCAAAAACGCTCGGCCTGATGCACACCATAGTGAAGCCCGAGTATCGTGGACACGGTGTCGCCAAGGCGTTGCTTGATGCCACCGTCAACTATGCCCGTGAACATGGATTCCTTATCCATGCTTTCTGCTCCTACGCCGTCAGGGAGTTTGAGAATCCAGAATACGATGACGTAAACTACATCAAATAGAGCTATTTCGAATCAGAGTCTTCCCAGGTGGTCCGGTCGGTTTCGGAGAGGTGTTTGTCGATCAGCTGGGAATGTTCAGGAAGATCATTATTGAGGACTTTCCGTATCCATGTCGTAGCTATGTTTCCTCATTGATCAAGATTTGTCACCTTCAGCAGTTTCGTGGGCGAATTGAATGAGGGTGCCTTCGGAAACGAGATCGACATTGCGCTCTAATAGTTCCTCCAAATCATTCCACATTTAGAAGAAGTACAAACCGATGGATTGGTTTGTGTCTAAGGCCACCACTAGGATTTTTTAGAGGGAGTCTCTTTCTTCCCTTGTAATACAGACTTCTTATTTTGGAATACCCATATTTATAACCCCTAAAGCCAACTGAGAATTCTAAACAAATTGATTAGTTGTTTCGGGATTACTCCTGCTGGATTCAGGGAGTGTGTGATGCTGTTTTGTTCTCTGGAAAAATAAGAATATTAAAATAAATCAAAAAAATTCATAAAAAATTATTGTTAATCAATAAAAAGTTATAATTTTGAAGCATCAATTGATTAAAAAAGAGTGCGCGCTCGGAATTGTCAACAAAAAATGTTTAACTATTAAAAATTTTGAAATGAAAAAGTTTAGATTTACAATGGGAACATTGATTCTCGCGATGATGGCCACGACTTTTATGGCTTGCAAAAAAGAAAATAATCGGATACTTCCCCCAATAATAAATGGGATAGAAGAAAAGAAACCATTAGCAACTATGGTGACAGAAACCGGAAAGGTATCGTATTCGTTTAACATTGAAGATTTACAAGGTGTATTAAACAAGCAAATGCCTCAAAAAAATGTTGATCGTTATTATTTAGAAACCGTTGAGATAGTTGAAGCAATACCCGTAGGGGATACCTCGTTTTCCGGCTTACAAATTGTGATAATCGATACCGAAACAGAAAACAGTATTACCGTATGGGCGTCTGAAGCTTTTATAGATAAGGTGGTTTACGAGGACAGTGTTTGTTATTATCTTTCAAAAGAAGTTGAAGGAGGGTGTTATTCATTCATAAATTATGGGGATGAAATATCGAATGTTAGTGTGGTGGATCACAGATTAGATAGTGTAACTCCTTGCTATCAACCAGGAGGCCCTTTGTTTTGTATTAGTTGCACATCTCATTTGTGTTCAAGGGGATGTCTGCCGATTAAACCTCAATTGTTTGGCTGGACTTGTACGGAGTGTAAAGGAGATAATCCGCAAAGATATTGTGATATAACAATTGATAATAGTGGGTATTTGGCGGTTATTGGTGTAATATTAGCAATACTCGCACTATGAAAAAAAGCGCTATTTTCAAAACAATTGTGTGTGTTGTGCTGATTGTGATAGCGTACATGCTGATTAAGCCAGGGTGCAGTGAGGCGCAGAAAAAATATAAAAATTGTTCAACCCAATCGGTGAAAGGGAAAGAATGGATAAGCTTTTGGCTGAAAATAGATAATCAATTCAATGAATTAGAAGAAAGATCTTCGTGTTGCATTAGTTACCAGTATAATAAGCATAAATCTAGGATGTTTGTTAATTTCATTGACAATCAGGTGTGCTATATGATCACTAGGGATAGTATTTGTGTGATTGATGCAATGAATCGGGAAATATCAGTTTTTCATAATAGAATTAATTTCAATAATACATATTTTGTTATGAAAAGGCACGTGTTTGGCTTGTTGCGTTTTTTACCATATTATACGCTGAATCTGCCATTTTATATGAGGTTGGGATTGCAAAAATCATATATTTATCATTATGAAGATGCAGTATTCAACGAAAAGCCAAGGATATGCTTTAATGGAGTTACACAAAAGGTTTTTCGAAAAAAGAGTGAAAGTGATGGTTTTACAGAACCACTTCAATACGAATTTCAAACATGGATTAATTCGGATAATTATCTAGTTGATAGCATCCTTGCCTATAACAGCACACAAAATGACTTCAAAGAAAGGATAATATATAGATTGTATAATTATAGTTTTGAAGATAAGTCAGTGTTTTATGATTCCTTGTTTGATTTAAAAAGTGTAAAGTATGATGGTTTTTGTACTCATACGGAGTTGTCCCTCCCATATAATATGACGGTAATTGCTAAAGAAGAATTGTTTTCTGATTTATGGAAATATCCATTGGTGTCATTAAATGGTGATACGGTTAAACTGGAGGAACAATCAAAATGGGTACTTCTCGATCTTTGGCAATTTGGATGTAGGGGCTGCTGTGAAGGATTTGAAAAAATGCGGAAAGAAAAAGATTCGCTAGGTTATTGTTTGATTGAGACAGAAGGTGTTCGCATTATTGCGGTCAATGCTTTATCAGACAATTGGAATCTTATAGCAGAAACAGCAAAAAAATACTGCATAGAAGATATTCTTTTTTCCGCGAAAGGTATAAACACGACAATTGCTCTGGTGGGGAATGCTTATCCATCATACTATCTTATTTCACCCCAGAAAGAAGTTGTTTGGCGATCCAACCGTCTTGATTATTCAGGACTCCTCAATGCTAAAAAGGCTTATGAGCAACAACAAGGCTTCACCCCGGGGATTGGGATTCGAGATTCTTGTGAACCGAGTATTTTTTTTGAAGATGTTGTGTTTAACTTCGATACTATTAGTATTTACGAAAGTGTAGAACATGTATTTGATTACTCTAACAAGGGGATGGCGCCATTACTCATAACTTCGGCTTTTTCATCATGTGGCTGTGTAATTCCGGAATGGTCCAAACAGCCTATTGGGCCAAATGAGAAAGGATGTATTAGGGTGAGGTATTATCCAAATAAAACTGGATCGTTTACAAAAGCTATCGTTGTGAAATCAAATGACGAATCTTTCCCACAAATAGTACTTCGGATCAATGGGTTCGTGCTAAATAAATAATATAAAGTAAATTGGAACAAACAATAAATTTGATTGTATGAAAACAATAAGGATTTTAATGGTAATGTTTGTCTTTGCTGTTATAGTTGCGGTTGTCGGGGCTTGTAGCAAAGAAAAAATAGAAGAGAAAAACAATCTCCAATCTAATTTTACGCAAACACAAGAAGATAATGTTGAAGGCTATACTTTGGCTGAAATGGCTGAAGTTATGAGTTGGGAGCAGGGAAAGGCCTTTTTTGATAGTCACCAAGTTAAAGATTACACTGATCTTTGCAAAAATGTGATTAACAATTGTGGGGAGGAGGATAGAACGCAAGGCACACAGTATGTGATTACATGGCATTGGCCATTGGCTAATGGTGATTGTGATAATGACCTTTATGGGCTGTGTTCTGCATCCAAGATGGATACTATCAATCATGGGGCGAATGTAAGGGGATGTTTGGTGGATGGTAAGCTTGTTATTGTTCCTACCGCGGACGAGAATGGGTTTACTTCAGATGGATACCTCGCCATAGGTCAACCTATTGTGGTGGACAACGATACCATCATTATTAGAGAGGGCATTTATGCCGCATATTACGACGAGGTTCTTGGGAGATACGTGGCCGTGGCTGTTGATGTTTACCCATCAAACTGAATGTGGCCATGTTTAGGGATGTTATTGTAGGGGTGCCAGTGAAAAATTGGCACCCCCAGTGTGAGATTAAAACGGAAAAAGCATTACCTTTGCAACCTAAACCAACCGTTAAACACTCAATTATGACTACACAAAAAACTTGGATGGGTATCCGAATTTGCAGCTATGTGGCTATTGTATTGTGTGCCGCATGGGCGGTGTTTTATGCACTTGTTTATTATGGCTTTTTGACGGGAAAAGGAGTGATGAGTAGGGATGTTGACTGGACGCAACGTACAGTGCTAAAAATTTCGTTTTTTGTGTTGGATGTGTTTAGTATTGCTATAACGATTGGCCTGTGCGTTAAGGCCGCTTTTAATTTTTTGAAAAGCACACGGGACGGCGTCGTCTTCCCAAAGAGTAATGTGAAGTTGTTTTTCTGGTTGGCTTTGGCCTATTTCGTGCATCGGCTTTGTTGGGCGAATGAGCCAATTCTATTTCGCGAGGACTTTAATTTCGGCTATACCCATTCAAATATCGTTATTCCTTTCTGCATCCTTTTCTTTGCCTTTATGTATAAGATTGCCGCTGATGCGGTGGAGGAGAACAATTTAACCGTTTGAGTCATGATTGTAATGAATTTGGATGTGATGCTGGCCAAACGCAAGATGCGTTCAAACGAGTTGGCGGAGAAGATAGGCCTTACACAAGCTAATCTCTCCATATTGAAGACAGGGAAGGTGAAGGCTATCCGACTGAATACTCTTGATGCGATTTGTCGAGAATTACAGTGTACGCCAGGGGATATTTTGGAATATCGGGAAGAAGAGCCTCGGTTGCCGTGAAGGATTTATTTCTATTTACTAAAGTTCTTTTTTTGCTTATTTATTAATGGTAAAGTGTTTAAAATAATTGTTGATTTTATTTCATAATTTTTCTAATATTAAACGTCATGTTAGAATCGTTAGCCGTTAAAAACTACAAAGGATTCGAAGAAGCTAAAATTGACCTTAAACCCATCACGATATTCCTTGGAGAAAACAGTGCTGGTAAAACTTCTCTTATTCAATTGTTGTTGTTGTTGTTCCAAACCGCTCAACCATCTAAATTTAGGGAAAAGGCCCCATTAGATCTCCATGGACATTTTGCTAAAATGGGACCAATTGGACATCTTTTTCGCAATAAGGATACATCTCAACCGTTCGAAATAGCAATAAAGTTTAGCAGTCATTCCCCTAATTATTGGTTGAGTCGTTGTTTGAGGGAATATGTGCGTTCAATACTGCGTTTGACCAGTTCTTTACGTTTGGCCGGCTTAAGTGACTTGATTTACAATCGTAGTAAATTGGGTGATAGTGAGAGGTTTACCGATGATAGTCTAATGGAAACAAAAACTTTTTCTGTTTTTATTAATAAATTAGTTGATGTCGTTTCGAAACCGAATGCGCAGGATTATATACGACGTTCAGAATCCATTAATATAAATGGTACATGTTTGTCTAAATCTGATTTCTATGATCCTTCAAAGCGAGATTTTATAGCGGTGCACACTATGCTTTCGAATCTTCAAAATGCAATGAGAGAGAATTATGAGTATACCGTTTCTTACACAATTTCATACGAAAGAAAAAAGCTTGTGATTTCAGACATAAAAATAATGGTTGATAACAAAGTACTTTTTAAATTGTCCAAAAAGGATTCGGATTTTGTTTTCCATTCGGATTTGATCGACATGTCAGAAATGAGTAGTCGACACATTGATTCCATTGGAAACCATTTTATGCATAGTAATTCAATTTTTTTATGTTTCGAATATCCATATGAAAATTTCAATAGGAAGGACAATGAAACAACATTGGCAAACTATTTTCTAAAAATTGTCCAGAATGTTTTATTAGGTTTGATGCATGAATTTGAATTAAATCAACTCAATCATATTGGCCCTCTTCGTGCTGCACCCAAGCATTATTATGTATTAGATAAAGATCATTATTTGGATTATATCGATTGCTCCGATCCTGAAACTTGTGTTGAGATATTAAAAAGTAAACCTGAGACCAAGGCATTCGTTAATGAATGGTTATATAAGTTTAATTTTTCTATTGATGTATCTGAAAGTAATGAAGAAATGATAAATCATTTGATTGTGGAACAAGATGAGAATATGTTGAATATTCCCGAGGTGGGTTTTGGCGTTTCTCAGATACTACCCATTCTAATTCAATGTCATTCTGCGGAAGCTGACTCATTAACTATGATAGAACAGCCAGAAATCCATTTACACCCTAAGATGCAAGCAGAATTGGCAAATCTTTTTGCCGAGTTGGTCTCGAATAAAAACAAGAAACTCATCATTGAAAGCCACAGTGAATATATGCTAAGGAGATTAAGGAGGTTAATGGCCGAGAAGAAACAATTGACACCTGAAGAAGTTGCCATCTACTATTTTGAACGAAAGGACTATAATCAAAGGAAAGATTATATTTCTGTTAGGCGACTGGAAATTAATGAAACAGGTGCCTTTGATTGGCCCGGGGACTTTTATAAAACAGAAATGGAAGACAATCTGGCTTTTTTGAGATTGCAAAAAGAATAATAAATGAGTTATCCGCAAACTGAGCATTTTTGATCCAAAACATTAATTATGGCTACGCTAACTTTCTCATTTGATTTTTTTGAAAATGCAATTACAGGGCATCTCTTAATGCTATATCATTTATGTAATGATTGCCATTGTACACATAGAGTTGCCGTTGATAAAGATGTAAAATTGCCAGAATTGTATGAAAAAAGATGTAAATATGGCGATTTGTTAAGTTCATGGGTGGGGTTTGTTACGGATGGTTTATGTAAATTTACTAAAGCCCCCTTCTCCATTGATCCAAATAATGTTCAAGATATGGATATCTTGGATATGACTTTTTCACTCGTGGGAGAAAGGATGATGGTGGTAGATAGTCTCCAGTCAACAAGTAGTTATGTAAAACAAAGTGAGATTGGATTTGATAAATCCGTTCGGATTGTAGATTGTAAATATGCCGATGACTTTATTCATGGCAGACCAATAGTACAACAAATGTTAATTGATCATTCTATAGTAGCTGGTGTTGGCGCTACTGTTAGACAAGCAAAAGTAATGTCTTAAATTACGAATAATATGGAAGAGTTTAATGAAAATGGTAAGTCAAACATTGGCAGCGTTGTTGCGGGCCCGAATAGCAAGGTTGTGGGGGCCAAAGCCAAAGTAATGGATAAGAGTAACAATAGTACTACTGTCAATTTACAGTTTAAGCACTATCTTGAAATAGGAGGTGCCAGTTTTTTAGGTGGATTTCTCGCCTCACTATTAGCGAATTGGATAATGTGATTTATTGGGGTTGTTATTCTTTAACTGGCAAATTTGTTTGTCTTTATGCAGGGAATAGAGTTCGTGTTGCATAATCCTTAATACAAGTTCTCCCTCTGGAAAGGATATTCTGGCAGTAATGCAAATATCATATAGAAAGGATTGAAAAAGCAATGGACGGACGCGATTGGACAAATCCATAATGACATAATAGAAACAGAAACTATGTGATAATTGTTGTTGTAATGACAATTTTGTCCTGTTGAAGTTGTGGAATGCTTGCAAAATGCAAGAGTTTTTCGAGTGTTTTTAATAATTCTCTTCACATACCCATTTGTAGAAAGGAATTACATGGATTATCCTGCCGTCGTGAAGTTTTAATTCTTCGGATTCATCCATCGTTATAATAACCCCTTCGATGAGTCCGAAGGCATCCATCGCAGACACGAGTCCTTTCATTTCGCGTTGACTAGTTTCAGAGTCGGCCAAAGATACCGATACCTGGTAGGCTTTTACAATATCTGTATTTTCCCTAACTACAAAGTCGCACTCCCATTTATCCTGATAATAAAAGATTTCCTGTTCACGACGACGCAATTCTATATAAACAGCATTTTCTAGCTTAGGGCCAATATTACTACTGAAACTGAAACCGATTTGCCCCACTAAGCCATTGTCGACAAAATAAATCTTTTTCGGGCTCTTCAGTTGCTCGCCCACCTTATAGTCATATTTAGTTAGCACACCAACCAAATAGGCTTCCTCTAGATATCGTATATAATCCTGAACCGTTTCAGAACTCTTTATACCTGTGACTCTTGCAACAGATAGGTATGTGAAACGATGCGTAAAATTACTTGCTAAGTAATATGCCACTTCCCGTATTTGTCTGTCCAAAGACAATTTGTGCCTTACCACGATATCTCGATAGATGATGTCATTATACAACTCTTTTAGATATCTCGGGTTCCTTGTTTGAAGGTATTGTGGGAAACCGCCTTCATGCAAATAGGCACTCTGCAAATTCACAAACCTTGCTTTTCCAACAGTCGTGTACAGATCACTTTTCTGCCATTTCTCACCTTTTAATTCCATGAATTCCACAAAAGACATCGGCCAAAGCTCTTGGGTGAGATGACGCCCTGTAAGCAATGTGCCCAATTCTCTGCTCAACAGGTATGCATTACTACCAGTGATGAATACTTTGTTGTGGTGGTTGTATAACCTGTCTGCGAAACGTTCCCATCCTGCAATTAACTGGACCTCGTCAAGATAGAATGTTTTTTGTATGCCGAAATCCTCGGCAAATACGTCGCACATCGTTTGGAAGTCCGAAACTTCGAAATGCAGGAGACGATCATCGTCAAAACATAGACAATAATCTTGCTCGATTTGCCCAGCTTTAATCTGCTGCATCAGAACCGATTTTCCACATCGTCTCACTCCAGATATCACAAGAACTTCTGGTGCTTCTATCTGTTCGTTATATATTTTTCTTTTAACCCCCAACGGCTCGTTGAGTTCCCGCTGCTCATAGATCACCTGTCTAAGCAAATCTTTTGTTACCATAATGCCAAATTCATTTTGCGTTACAAAAGTACGATATTTCGATTAACAACCAAAACTTTTCAAAAAAAATCCATGTTATAGATCGAAACATCACCAAAAAAATGTAAATTTGCGACTGATATGGAAAAAGAAAAACTTATTAAGGCCATCCAACAAAAAGGGTTAAGCAATAGCTTGATTTCACTCTATTATAACATAGGGAGGGCGTTGCCCTTTACGGCTCAAAGATTCCCAGACGGAAGAGTGTCAAACTGGTATTATTCACAGCATGTTGAAGTGCATCAAGTAAAACCCGGTGGAAGAGGTGGAAGGTATGGCTCTGCCTATGGATTCTATTTCAGGAATGGAGAAAGAGCGAATGCGTGGGAAGACAGTGAAGCAAGCTGGTGCAAAATTGATGACGAAACACCACGGGAGATACCCTGCGCCGCATGTGGTTCGTGGGTGCTTCTGGATATACTTGGAGAGCCAACAGTTGAACCAGTCAAAATATATGGCATCAACGATATTTTAGAAAAGGGAAAACACCAAGGAGAGATGTTGGTTGATGTTATTCATAATGACTGGGGCTGGGTGAAATGGGCAAACGAACATTCTTCGCATTTTTTCTTTGATGTCGACGCAGTTGCCGAGGAACGGAAAAATGATATTAAAGTATTGAACCTTGACGATATTATAAACTTTGGTAAATACAAGGGAGAGACAATAAAGCAGATAGCGGGAAAGGATATGCGCTATCTTATGTGGTTGGCCGAAAACAGCGAGGACTTCATTGTTAGTTTGGAAGGATTGGAGATAAAGCCCTAAAAGCCTAAAGTATTCTTATGTCTTTTTCGTGATCACACAGGAACTCCAACGGATCGATGTCGGCGGTTTCCTTCATTCTTTCTTCAATGAAATCGTTAGATGATGGTGCTAAATTCAATTTTATGTTTTGAAAGATTGGTAGTGTCTTGAGTCTCTGTTGGTATTGTTTGAACTTGTTTGTCCTTGGCGTGAGCGCAAAATTCAAGGCGCTTGCATAAACATCTGCAAGCTGAATGCCAAATTCGTCATGGGATTTTGCTATTCCCATTTTTCCTACTGGAAGTGGATAAACGTGCCTGCTTTTCCCATATCCCACTTCTGTCTCTGGAACGTTCATATCCCGTAAGCTCTCCAAAAAGGCCTTGTTGGCATAGAAGGGCTCTGATGAATCAAATAGGACATCGTCTTTTTTACCAGTCTTTTTATACCACTCTTGTATCGAAATGGAAAACAAGGGTACGGTTAGATCGATATAGAATTTGTTATTTGACAAAGCTTCTTCGATATATTCAATTGTTGGTGGTATTTCGGACAACATTTCAAATAAACCCTCCGCTGTGTCTTTGTCCGCCCTAAGCCTATCGGTTGTTCTATAGAAATCGGCTATTGATTCGATTGAGGGCTCTCTTACCATTTTAACAAAGTTGTCTTCAAACTCGACAATTAAATTCTTGTTGGGGTGTAGCTCTGTAAAGTAAAACAGGCCATTGGCCAAGATGAGATTCGTAGCTCCAGCATAAAGATTGATGCCTTTATTATGATAAAATGTCTCAATTAAGATGTTTACGATGTTTGCGTAAATGCAATAACGTTTCAAGGCGAATGACGGTAACACATGCTCCGCATTCAAGAGAGGATGGGCAAATATTTGTTCAAGCATTATTCTTCCCTTCGGATCAGGATACATGCTTGAAAAATGGAGTTCTTTCCCCCATCCTTCATAGTTGATGTCTTTCTTTATCTTTTCTAATTCATCATCAGTCATTTTGATTGACGCCATGGTAAAATATGGTTGTGCCGCATTTCTTAAATCTGGGCCCGTATATCCTGCTTCGTCAAAGTAAATCATGTTTTTAATGTTTTAAGGTCTCAAAGTTAGGAAAAAGTAGAGATTTGTTAACTTTGCAAGTGACTTTCCAAGATGTGTTTTGATTATGTGCAAATTGTTTAAAAAGAAAAAGGAGAGAGAAACTATGGAAACTGAGATGACGGAGTTGAAGTCGGAGCAGGTGTATCATTCTGTTAAAGCGAAAGTTAGGGATTTTGTGATTTCTAAAGAGGATCCTTTTGCTAATGATAAATTAGATAGAAAAAAGAATGCCGAAGTGTTGACAAGTGCTGCTTTCGCATATCAAGATGGGGCGGTTCTTGCGTTGAACGGCACATGGGGAACTGGCAAGACCACATTTGTAAAAATGTGGTCGCAACACTTAAAAAACAACGGCTTCCCTGTTATCTATTACAACGCCTGGGAAGATGACATTAGCGAGGAGCCTTTATTCTCTCTTTTGCGGTGCTTGAAAACAGTTAACAAAGAAGAGGATAAAGAAGGTAAATTGAAAAAGGTTTTTTCTGTGGGCAGTAAGATTATTGTTGGAATTGGGATGGGCGCTGTAAAAGGTGCTTTGGGGAAATTCGGCGATGTTGCAGCAGAGGCTGGTAAAAGTGGCTTAGATGTAGTTGAAAAAGAGATTGTGAATTCTCTTGACAAAGAAGATGAAACGGCAATTGTATTGCAACAATTCAAAAATGACCTGGTTGAATATGTTGCTTTTGTTTGTGACAACAATCGGCCTTTGGTGTATTTTATTGATGAACTTGACCGATGTAATCCAACATTTGCCGTTAAGGTATTGGAGAGAATAAAGCATTTGTTTGATGTGCCCAATGTGGTGTTTGTGCTATCCATAGACAAACAACAGTTAGCCTACTCCATCAATGGCTTTTATGGTAGCGAGCAAATCAATTCGATGGAGTATCTGAGGAGATTTATAGATATTGACTATAACTTGCCCGAACCTGATTCCGATCATTATTGTGAATACCTATACGATTTCTATGGTTTTGCTGATTTCACAGAGAGCGAAGGCAGGAAAAGGATTGTTACGGGACGGTCTGTTGATGATAAGGGTGATTTACTTTCCATTGCCAAACTCATTGTGAAGTATAAGCATTTGAATTTGAGGCAAACGGAAAGAATATTTGCTTTGGCAAGGATAGTGCTGTGTGAGATGGCGACAAATAGCAAGTTGTTTGCAGATGTCTATTTTTTGATGACTTATTTGAAAGTGTGTGAGCCGGAGGTGTTTGATAATATCAGTTCGTTCAAATATAGTCTTCAAGATTTGATCAATACATTTGAAACAATGGCAAGTGATGAATTGATCCAGGAGGATAAGAAGAGGTATGGATATTTCTTGAAAGCGGTTTGTCAACTTGTTTTTTGTTACGCTGAAAGCATTGGGAACAAATATAGACGAGGTGATGGGAAATATGAGACAATCTATGATGAGCAAAGTAGCGACCATCACGCAAACATAACTTTTAACAAGTTTGATAAAGAAAGTGGGTTTAGAATGATGAAGTTTTACGAAGAAAGACGTCCAGATTTAGTATGCGAGGTGGAACATTTTACGAAGAAGCTGGCGCTGACAGAGCCGTTTCAAGTGGGTGTAGTTGTGTGATTTCCTTGTGGTTTGTTAATGTATGTTGCGGGGTGGGGCTGGGGGCATTGGCTGCGGGATGGAGCGGAGCAATGAAGCAGCGGATGCCTCCAGCTTGGGCTTGTGCGGCTGGTTGGGATAAACAAGATGTGGAGCCGCGTAAGAGGCCCTGTCTTGGGTCTGGTGTAGCGGAGACGGCTTTCATGGAGCATAGCGGAATGAAGCCGGCGTAGCGGAACCAGCTCCAAGACAGGGCTTCTGAAGTGGCGGAACACCAATAAAGGGTGGGAGATGGTTAAGAGAGAAGTGTTCGTGGTGTATGATTGGATAAATATAAATTGGCTATTTCAGCCACTTTTTATACTTTATCCAGATATGGAGTCAAATTAGAGCGATTGGGTTTGCGAAATCTTGGGAGTGTTTGTCGATGATTCGTGAAAACGATAGATTTTTGATTGAGTTTGATGGATTTTGAGTAATTTTGCGGGTGCAAATTTGATTGATTTTGAGATGAAAACACATAGGAATAATTGTGGGATTTGGATGGTGATATTAATGGTGGCTGCGCTAGTGGCGGCTTGCAATTCGACGGTGGTGGTGCCGGAGGATAGGCCATGCCGGGAGTTGGAAGAGATTGACAGTTTGATGTGGAAACAGCCTGATAGCGCATTTGCCAGGCTGAGGGAATTTGCGGCCAGTTCGATGGCGGATAGTTTGGACGTGTTTAATGGACATTACTGCCAGTTGTTGATTTCGGAATTGCTGTATAAAAATGATTATGGACAGAGCAATAGAGAAGAATTGTTGAAGGCGGTATGTTATTTTGATTCGTTGGTTTTGGCAGACAGACGTGGAGAATCTGAACAGGATCGGAATGTGTTTTTAGATGCTCGGGCACATTATATTAGTGGCGTGGGCTTATATGAAAAGCGAAATGAGGCTCAGGCATGTGCCGAATATCTATATGCATTGGAAGTTATGGAGAATTGTTATGAAGATCAGGCAATGTTTGAAAAGAGGGCGGTGTTCATGTCATATGTATATTATCGACTATTGGAGCTTTTCTCAGCGCAGTTTATGATGGATCCCGCTATTACTTGTGGAAAGCAGGCCATGACATACTGCCAAAGAGAACCGTCCCTATTCAAAGATATTCCTATTATTCATTACCATCTTGGGAAACAATACGATAAGAAGGGCGAAAAAGAGGTCGCAAACTTCTATTATGGCCAGGCGATGAAAGAGTTGTGCGATTTAAATAAAGCTGAATATCGGGACGTTGTGGCGACAAAAGCACTTAGTGATTATCAAGCAGGGCTTGAAGCCGATTCGTCATTGTCTGCGATACGGCAAGTGCTTGCTTATTCGAGCAGTGAAATGGAAAAGTTGACCAGATTTTTGTCAATGGGAGGCATATTCACTGTTGAACAATCCTATGATTCTGCCCTGTATTATCTTATTCCGGTATTTGAAGTCAAAGATAATATGCCTTTACAAATCCAAGCTGCGGAATTTCTTCTTGTCAACTATGATAGTCTTGGTGATAAGGACCATTTGGCAGAATGTATGCGGTTTCTGGCCAACCATAAGAAAACAGAGGGAGAAACGAAAGCTTTGGTTTCGAAACTTGAAGATCTGTTTAAGAATTACATGGACAAAAAACAGGAAAAAGAGGCTGAAGCGGAAAGAGAAAAGTCCATCAAAAAAACAATAAAAATAATCGTGCCCATTGCTGTTATGGTTGTATTAGTCATCATTCTTTTAGCAAAACTAAAGAGCAAGAAACTATTGAAGAAGCAGCAGGAGGAAGCGGACAGGAGGTTTGGAGAGACAAAGCAAGAGCATGAAAATGAATTGAGACGATTGCAGACGGAAGCCGAACAACGGTTAGCCGATGCAGAGCGTAAACATCAGCAGAAGGTAGAAGAAATGGTGAAAAGACATGAAGAGGAACTGAAATTACAGAAAGACCAATCGGAGCAAGAAATAGCGCGAACGAAGAAACGGCATGAGGCAGAATTGGAAGCGGAGCGTAATGCCTACCAGAAAGAACGAGAGGAATTGGAACGAAGCTTACAACAGAGCAAGGAGAATGTGAGCGCTTTGCAAGAGGAACTTGGTCGTAAACGGACGGATGCTGCCGAACATTATGCGGCGTTTTTAAAGGAACCCGTATGCACTAAAATCAACGCCTTGGTGCGCGATTTGCACATTACCACAAGGAAGCCTTATTCACATTATCATATTAATCTCGATAACGAGACGATTGCTCAACTTAGCGAGGTGGTGACGGCGCATTATGGTGAGCTGAAGCCAGCTTTACAATGTCATTATCCAGGCATTGGTCATGAGGATCTATTGTTGTGCTATCTTTATCTTTTGGGCTTGAGCAATAAGCAGATTGCCGTGCTGCGTCAAAGGGATTATTCCACGGTTCGGAAACAGGCAAAAGAACTGATGGGGAGGTTGAGAATTGATGAAACCGTGAGGGAGTATGTTTTCAGGGTGGGTGGAATAGAAGGTGTGGCTGAAGAATAGTGGGTGGTTTTTCTTGAAAGGATATGTTTTGTGTATTAGCGTGCTTTCGTGCTTGCGAAAGGTGCTATTTTTATTTCTTTTTGGTTTAATTCTTGAAAGAAGATAATTCCTTTTCCCCTTTTGGATATATCTTTTAGATGGAAATGTGTGGGAAATCTGCGGATGCGGGAGGGATTTTATAAAAATTTGTATATTTGTAAATTGCTGATAATCAGTGGTTTTACCACCTACCTAAGCTCAATTAATGTATAATTCCTTCGTAATCCCGCAAAATTCCTGCGCTAAAACTTGTGTGCTATACTGAGGTTGGAGTAAATTTGTTGCAGATTTTACAACAAATTATGTTCACTTAAAACAAACTAAAAATGAAAAAAGTAACAAAATTGATGCTGATGCTCTGCTTCATTCTTTCAGGGGTGTTTTGTTTCGTTCGTGGCGAAGATAGGTCAACAAAGGAAGGAGATGGAATTCCAATTGATTTACTAGAGGTGTCTAGCTATACAGGACTTAGCAAGGGTAATTCAATTAATCCTTCAATTAATGGTCATGTTCTCACGGTGGTATTCAATGAAAACATTGGGCAAGTATCTGTGGAAGTTGCTACGATGGCTGGCGCTTCCGTACAGTGTCTCTCGGTGCTGACGCCGAATGGTTTGCAGGTTTACATTCCCAATGCGGGAAATTACACTGTCACCTTTATGCTCTCCAACGGTGATGAGTATTATGGTGAATTTACAGTGACGGATTGATGAACGCGAAACGATAATGTTTATGAAGGAGAAGAACAGATTCATTCATTGAAGCCTCCTAGGAGAGGCTTTATATAAAACAAGGTGTTTGAGGAGAGATTGCTTTTGTGGAAGATTGCCTTACCCCCAAGTACCTGAAGCAAAACGAGAAGACCTGAACGTATAAGGCATAAGCTTTTGGCGTGTTTGTTATACCCGTTTCTTGCAGGAAAGTGATGTCAAGTAACGAGTCGTTTGAATTATAATTAACCGATTTGTAGACATATATCAATGAACAAATTAGAAAAACTATACAGAATACTCTCGTGGTTCTTTATGGCAGTGGCGGCTACGTCTTTGCTTCCCGCAGTTTATTTTATTAAGAACTCAACGCATTTATGGAATAGTGGAATTGATGGCGTGGATGCAGGTCTTGACTTATTGGTGTTTCTTGGCGTTCCAGTGCTGTTAAGCATTGTGTCGCTGTATTGGATGAAGCATCAAGCGGCGGACTCCATTACGTATGATATTGACGAGATATCCCCTGTGAACAATGATTATTTACCCGTTTATTTGGGGTACATTTTTGTCTCCATGGGTATTCCCGCAAGCGCATCGGGTGGTGTTGATTGGACCAATCTCATAGTTGTGTATTGTATGGTCTGTTTGTTTGTGGCTTTTTCGAAATCACTGTGTTTCAATCCGATATTCATCTTGTTTGGTTATGGGTATTATAGAGTGAAGACAAAGAACAATGTCAAAGTATTCGTGATAACAAAACGCAAGGTAAGGAAAAGTGAAAACAGACTCTCGTTCCCCAACCTGCGAAAAATAAACGAATTGGTGTATTTGGATGTGGATAAATATTAAAAAAAGTTATGGGTATTTTTGTTGCGAAAACCAAAGATGATAATGAACACTGGTACAAAATTATTGACCAGGTTATAAATGACGAACTTTCGGAAATCGTATTGGACGATGCCGTAGCATACGACCCGAACAATACCGAAGCAAACCAATGGTTCAAGATAGACGGTTTCGACCAAAAAGAGGGTTTCTTGCCATTGTTGGCCCAACAGATCAACGCTGCCGATTTGGATAATCTTGAAAGGGAACAGTATGATAATATTGAGTTCATCGCCTTTTTTGACCGAGGACGCTATTTCATGCAAAAAATTACCAGAGGTAATTATTTGAAGAAGAAATGGTTTTCCTGGGATGGGGACATCCTTAGGTATCAAGAGGACGAAGGCATCATCTACATCAATCCTATTCCAAACTGCATTTATGACACTAGCTCTAAAGTGATTTACTTTATGGACATTGCAAAAGCATACGGCATTTTCAGTAGTCTTAAAATGGATTATCAGGTGGCTACTGATGATGAGACCAATCGTTTTCTTCAGTCAGATATTGTGGATGCTAAAACGTTGCCAATGGACAAGGTTGGTGTGTCGAACAGAAAACGCATCACTTCTATTTTGACAAAATATGAGGCGTATTCTCTCAAAGAGAAAGCTACTTTAAAAGAATACATCAAAAAGAGCGTTGGCGGCAATTTGGATTTTGATGATAAAGCCGGGAAGTTCTTGGTAAACACCGACACCCAACTTCGCTTGTTACTTTATGGCATCCAGCAGCGGTTTTACATGCCTCCGTTGGAGGATGAAGTTCAAGTGGCCACGAGTTCCACTGGGATTTCGAAGGTGGTGTAGGATTATATATGTTGGAAAAATAAGAAATAAAAAAATTATAAGGAGATTAATCATGAATAATAATTTAGGCTTAATAATTACAGCATCCGACATGATCACACTTAATACTAGTTCGGATGATCAGGAAAGTTTAAAACGAGAATACCTTAGAAGAGAATCCAACAGGAAGATGGTGACGGGCATGTTCAATCGGAACAATATTTCCCCAGTGGTAGTTTCGAATGTTACTTATGAGACGTTGAGAGACACCATTGAAAAAGTATTCATGAGTGCCGATAATAGAAGCGTAAGTTACATCTATATCAATTGTCACGGAAACACGAGTGGCCTGGCGATGGTTTTGAGGGGACCAAAGACAGTTTTAATTACATATACTCAACTCAAATCGTTATTGGATACAATCCCTGGAATGAAAGTGTTGATGATAGAATCCTGCCAATCTGGTGAGAGCATTACTCGAGCTAGGAGTTTGTCAAAGAAAACCCCTGAGGACGTAAATAGGGCAATTATTAACACTTTTGTGCCAAACAAAGCCAATTTAAATCTTAAAACGGGAGAATTGCGTGCTAACAACTACCTTGTCATAACCGCATGTCATGGTGACGAAAGTGCTTGGGGTAATACCAGTGGGAATTATTTTACAAAATCTTGGTGCAAAGGTGCAGGTTGGGACTATGGGAAATCAATGGCCACAAGACGTTATGCTGATACTAACCATGATGGTTTCGTGTCGTTAAAAGATTTGTGTGACTACACAAGTCAGAAAACATACGATAACAAGCAACACCAGAACGATTTGTGCTACCCGGAAAACACTTCTTTCCCTGTTTTTGGTGATGTCCCTGTTTGCACGGGTCCAAGATTTGTTACATCAGAGAATCCAACCATAGATGCGTATTATAAGCAGCATGGCGGTGAGACAGGCATTTATGGTTTTGCGGTAGGTCCAGTGGAAACTGTAAGTGGAACAACTATAAAATATCAGAATTTTATGGGTGGTGTAATTGTTCAATATGCTGATGGAAGAGTGGCGGGACATACCACATTAAAATACATCCTTAATCACATCAGGCAAACAGGGAGGATCCGGGATGGTTATACAGATTATTCATTAGAGATGTATGTTGTCGTTAAAATGTGGCAGGATGACATGTGTATTGAGAATTCTAAGCGTTGGCCAGATTACAGTAAGCGCAAGCATGGAGGCAAAGAGTTTGATATTATTTACGAGGGGAAAGCTGTTGATGCTGGACATCCTCAAAACACAAATGTTTTCTATGATTCGTTCATCCTGAATGGAGAGAGCCATATCTATCTCAATGTTGAAGTGTGGGATTGGGATAAGACAAATCCCAATGATCATATCAGGACATATAGTTTTGACTTTAACATCGAAAACGGATGGGGTTTTGACGGCCCTATTCCTTTGTCGTATTCAAAAAGAATCATCAATGGTAATACTGTTGAATACAAGGATGTTTATGTGAAAAACAACAAGATAAAACTTGATTTTTCTATCAAGAGTTTTGGCTGATTGGTACGCATTGTGGATGAGGGCTGGACTATTCAGGCGATTGTATGCTTTTTGCAAAGGTTTTTGAAACGCAAAAAACGAAATAAAGAATAAACTTGCAACCAAAGTAATAGAAACGTAGGTATGGGAAACAGAAAACCCTTGCATTGGGAACAACTTGAAGAAGACTTCAAGCAAGAACGATCTATAGCTCTTTTTTTAGGTGCTGGCATTGATTTTGAGGCTCCTCACGGGGTGGATTATTCATGGGATGCCTTGCTGAACCATTTGCTATCGTATGCTGTTATGCAATTGTTACCAGCGGATGACATGGGGAAACAGATGGCGGATGAAATGTCATCTTCTGCAAAAAAGTTGATTAAGGAGATGCTTTGTGATGAGGATGAAAGCAACAAAGAGGTTTTGAAAAAAAGGCTGTTTGGATTGGAAGAACAAATTGATTTTGATTTCAGGTTTCCTCGTGATGTTAAGGCAACTATAGTGAAACAGACTTTGGGAAATGAAGTATATGTGAAATTGATTCAGGATTTTTTATATGGCAGGATGGAAAAGAAAGAGATAGAGGAAGCGGGTAAAAATTATGTTGATTATTTGAATAGTAAAACAGACATTAAGCCTAGTTTCTTTTCTTTATTTAGCATTGCGGATTTGATATTGCGTAATCGCAATATCAGAGCCGTTGTTACTCAAAACTATGATCAATTCTTGTGTGATGCTATTTGCTTTTTGAAAAGTTGTCCAGATTATAAAAACCGCGTTAATGAAGTTAGGGAAATAACCCCTAACATCATTTGCGATTGGAAAGGTAAAACTGATTTTACATATAATCATTTGAACATCTATCATGTTCATGGCTTTATTCCTCGTTACGATGACATACAGGCACCAAAAGACAACAGAATAGTGCTTTCAATGGATGAGTTCTACGAGGATTCACGAAATGTTTATTCATGGCAGATTGCTTCTCAACTTCATTTCCTGTCACAGTACACATGTCTTTTTTGTGGCCTTTCGCTTGATGATTACACCAACCAACGTTTGCTGCACTATGTAAAAGGAAAGCATCACGGAAATCTATATTATATTACGGCTGGTTGTGGTGATGCAAAAAAGAAAATAAAAGATAGTATTAAAAATAAATTTCATGAAAAAAACGGCCTCACGGTTCTATATGATGAACAAGGATATGGTCATATTTATAAAATGCTAGGAGAACTTAAAAATGGAGAACAATAACAACAAGAAAAAACTGAGTACGGGCATAGAAGGACTAGATGAGTTGTTCTATGGCGGCATACAATTGGAACATAATACTGAGAACTCTGATGGTTTACTTGTTTTGGCTCGAGGTGAGCATGGAGTAAATAAGATACATCTTGCTATGCAGATGTGTGAAGGACTATATATCTCCCAAAATGAAACAGATGAAGTTAATGCATTTGAAAGTTTTAGCCCATTGTCTTCTGCAATAAATAAGAGTTTTATATTTGATGATGTCTCGGTTTTAAAAATGCTTGTTGCGGACTCTGTAACAGAAATCATCAAAGAATATGTAAGAAAGCAGATGGAGAAGGATGAAAAGTTGAAGAAATTCCATAAGAAATATAGTGAGGATAATACGTTTGCTCGTAACTGTGCGATAAGATTTGTAGAAGAAACTTTAAATGATAATAAAGAGTTAATAGAAAGTTATTGGAATGAGCGTTATGGTTTGGATTACTATAGGAATAAAGGGGATGTTGAGAAAGCTTTGGAAGATGCAGTTAAAAATTACAGCACTTCGCTTTTACGAATGTATGTTGTTGAAGAAACAACATATAATATCATAAAAAGATTTACCAGTCGTGTAAAAGAATGGGTAAAAAGTCATGGTGAAGAAAATGATAGGAGGGAATTAAGGAGGTTTAATAAAGAAGTTGCTGTATATTATGGTGTTTTTGCAAGATTTATTGAGGAAGAATTGAAGAAAAAGGGTAATTTGGTTGATCAGTTTCTTAAATACGAGGAGAAAGAAGATGTTGAAAATGAAGTTTTAAAAAGTATTATAGAAGGAGATGAGTGTAATTATATTAAAAAGCTAGTTGAAATAAATCAGGAGGTTAAGGGTGTCGGTAAATCAAAAAGACATGCAGATGAAAAGATCCTTTTTATATCATTAAATAAAGACGGCGTTTCATTAAAAAGTAAATACTATGATTTTTATATGCAGCGTTTAATACGGAATATTAGGTCTGGGAATAAGTTCGCGGACTCCTCTGTGGAACTATTACAAAGAATGGTGTGGTATTTGGATAATTCGTGTTGTGAGAAGGATAAACCGAAAAATGGATATTTGGTAAAATACGGGCTGCCTTCAATAATGGGTAGTAAACCTTCAGAAAAACAAACTCGGACTTTTGCCAGTCATATTCGAAGCAGTTTTATTTATTATAATGGACGAACACATGGATTGCATTTGCGCCATCAAAAGGGAGCTCCTGATACAGGAGATATGTTGTTGTGTAAGTTATTTGTTCCAGAGGATTCGTTGGTGAAGATTGTTGGTAGAGATGAGTTGAATAAAGGAAATCGGATGGCTGATGGATTGACAACGTTTAATAATCTATTGGATATTATAGATAAGTATTTGCCAAAAGATAATGGAGGGAAGATACTTGATTATATTATGGTCGATGGCTTGTCTCGGTTGACAAAAGAGGAAATTGCTCAATGTCCATTTAATGCCCTGTCGGATAAATTAAGGAAGGCCTGTAAAATAGGTGTTATCACAGCGGATGAAAAAATACAATCTTCAGAAATAAGCACAGATATAGTAATAGATATGGCCATAAAAGAGAGACCGAACCCAGACCAACTTTATCACGCATTACGTATATCAAAGTGTTTGTATCAGAGAAATGCATATGGCTGGCATAGCTATAAGATGCGTATGGCGGGAATCGAGGTGATACCGAGCATACATTTTCAGTTGATAACACGCTATCTTATGGACGATATTGTTGCTGATGCTTTACTCCCCATAGACGAGGATCCTTATCCGTTTTGGCTAGATGAAAATGGTTTGTTTTCTGATGAGACTATAAAAAAAGGCGATTTCTATGAAAAATATGCTTATGCATCGGATAAACAGGTTAGATTTGATACAAACAAGAGCGCTTTGAAAGGAGTGCTGCATTCCGATAAGATAAATGCTATGAAAATGATTTTGGATGAATTAAAATCAAAAAAGTTTAATGAACATAATTTTCTCTTCGTTGATTTGAATTTCAACAGGACTGAATTCAAGCACAAATATTACAATTTAATTGAACAAGTTAATAAAAGTAATAAGGATAACATTCATCTTTTTACTTTTCAACCTGGATATCTTCATGCAGATGAGTTTATGTGGGCGTTGGATCAACAGGTGCACGCAATATCGAGAACTAACAAAAAGGAGGTCGCGCCTGATACTCACTATGAGCGAACGCATTTAATCATTGGCGATTTGAATTATATGAGTTTTGCTTATCCGTGCTTAAACAAGGAAGGTCTTGTGCTGCCGGCAATAGCTTCCTATACTAAGAAACATCACATGACCAATTATGTTTATGCCTCAGTTCCGAGCGGAACAAATATTAATATGCTTGATAAAGAAAACGAGATAATTAGGCAAATGTGGGCTGTTATAGGAACGGATAATATGATAGAGGGGCGTAAACCCAAAACAGATAATCGGAAGAATAAGAAGGCTAAAACGAAAGAGTCCTGAATTGCACCAGCCTGAATTCTTGTTTTGTTTATTATGTTACATAATGTAAAAATGAAAAAGATAAACACAGCATCATTTCCCGCATATTTCCTGCGGTTTTGTTTGGGGGGTATTGGGTGGTTGGAATAATTTTGCGGCTCAAGTTGAAGTAGCAGGAATATTAAAGAGAATGATTACGTCCGGGAAAGACATAAGGGCGATACTCAGGACACCGATCCAGAGGTATTATGATGCCGGCATGATTTCGTCGCGGGCTTACTTGGTGTGTGTGGGATGTGAAATGTACACTGTGGGCGAGTTGCTTCGGGTGTATCATGATGGGGATTTGCCGAAGTTGCGTAATTGTGGTAGGAAAACCATTGAGGAGCTAGAAAAGATAGTCGCTCCAATCAACAAGAGACAAGTCATCCAACTCGTAAACAAGGTGGATCTATATGAAGATTTGCCCGAAGAATTGAAATTCATCTTTGAAACAAACTACCGCAGGCCTTTGATGGACTTTTCGCTGGATGGCATAAAATGGTTTTACGCCACCTTCAATGGACCGCATTCGTTTTATGGCTTCTTCTGCCTCGACCAAAAGAATTTGGTCAACAGGTTCAACCAATTGGAGAACTGGGAGTTGAAGCATTATTGCTACCAACTGCTTTCGATCATTCATGCCGAGATTAGAAAGAAAAACCTGGACGGAACCTTGACTTATGAACTGGTTGTCATCGCAAGGAATGTTTTATGGTTTTGTGACGAACGGTTTGCGGAAGAGCTTGAAGCCGTTGACAAGGATTTAAATATCAGGCGAAAAGCTCTCCTGGATGACTTTGACATTAGGACTGGTTTGTTGCCGAGAGATGTGAAAAGACATCAGCGGTTGCTGATTCCCAACTATTCGAAGGCCGCTGGGATGCTTCTGCTCTCGGAAGAAGAGGTGAGAGGACTTTTACAAGAAATACGGCCTTGGGGAATGACCTACCGTGAACTGTTTCATTTGTTGGACGGGTTGAATGTTGTGCTGTTTGATTATGAAAACCTTGACAAGAAAGAGATACTTAAAGACTTCATTGCGAAAAAATATCATTATCTGACGGAGGAACAAATTGATTTTGTGGCGGAGTTTGTTGAGCAATACGAATATTATCCTATGTTTTTCCTGCTAAGAGAACGTTTGGCACACTCGAATGAACATTTGGATAGGATGTTTGCTATGGCAACGGGTTTGTGTGACGGGAGTCCCAAAAACATGGCTGAGATAGGAAAGGAGTTGGAATACAGCCGGGAGCGCATCAGACAGCTGTTGGAAACGGCACCGAGAGATTTGTTCAAAGACAAAGATTGGCGGGATTACCATTTTGACAGCATCCTTGTCACGACCGAAATTGATGATTTGTATTTGAATGTCGTTGAACGCGAGAAAGTGAATATTACCTTTGACGTGTTTACCCAGGTTTGTACCAGAGGGTTCCCGCTGAAAATGGTAAAGGTGAATGATGTGCGTTTTTTGGTGAACAATCGTTTCAGCAGTCAAATCATCGAGAGAATCTGCAAGGAAATCAACAGGGAAAACAGGCGAATTAAGTCGGTGATTGAAACCATCTGGCTTGGCGATTTGCTGAAGAATGTGCCCGATGACAAAATAGAAGATTATAAAATGGTTATGCCGGCAATCGTCACCAAGGCATACGGATTGGTTGTTGATGATAAAGGGAACATTATATTGCCTCCCAATGGGGTTGATGTGATATTTGAGTTGAGCGAAATCCTCCGAAGCAAGCGCAGACCTATGAGTTTGGCAGAACTGTTTGCTGAGCTGAAAGAGAGATGCCCGGAAGTCAGGTACAAGAAGCCGGAGGAGATGAGAGGGAAGATACTGCGTTCGGACATCATAAAGCCCATCGGGATAAGCGGGAGATATGCCTTGGCGGAATGGAATGATGTGTATCGGGGGAGCGTCAGGGATTTGGTGGCCGACATACTCAAGAAGGCCGGGACTCCTTTGCATATCGATGTCATCATGGAGAAAGTGTTGCGGGACTATCCTTACACGAATAAGAAAAGTGTTGCATCGAGCTTGGGAAGCGACAGGGAGAGGTTTGTGATGATGGGAGAGGGGTATTATGGATTGAGGGGCGGAGCGGGTGGTAACGGTTAATAAATATAGTCGTGCTTATTCTTAACTCCCAGCTATTCGATTTTTGTGTCACATGTGACAGTTTTATCGAGTGTAAAGACGGTGTTTTTATGATTTGCAGCAATGGATTTTTTTGAGATAAATTTCAGTGGCCTTTTTTGCTCGCAAGGGCGGAAGGATTGATATATAGGAGTTGTCGGGTTGTCAAAATAGAAAATCTTTAGCTTGATTCCTTCACATTTCCTTCTTGAACCCGCACAATTCCTGCGCTTTTGTTAGGGGCGATTTAAAAGACTGGGTATTTTTGCAACTTGAAACTAAGCTCTATAAAGCAGGATATCTGAGGAGGCATTTAAACCTTTTTAAAACTTATTATAACCATGAAAAAGTTAAAGTATTCAGCTATCTACGTGATAGCGGCATTAGCGATGACACTCGCCTTCAGTTCCTGTAAAAAGGAAGGTGATCAAAAAGCGATGTATTTGTATGATGAAAGCGACTTTGGAAAGTATTCTAAAGAGCTTGTTATTACAGATGCAAAGGGTGAAAACTCTGCTATTCTTAAAGTTGGTTCAAACGACAAGTCCTATTTGGATTTATGGACAGAAAAGAACTTCGAACTGATCCCTGTAAAGTTTGGTGAAGATACAAAAGAGGTGTTGGATGCCTTCTTTGCAGGAAGAACACGAGGGGAAATGGCGGATGAGGAAAACTTTGATGACACGGACACTGGTAAAGAGATTTTTACCATGTTTATTAGTAAGACGCTGAAAGACGATGTGGAAAAAGTATTATTGTATGAAAAGGCACCTGAAACGGGTGAAAAGGGGTGGAAGTATGCCACACATTACTCCTATGCGTTAGATAGCGGTGGTACTATTACATGTCATGTTTATGGTGCAAACTTTTGGTATTATGGATACTATGGATTACAATGGAGGAGTTCCGTGAATCAAAGCTGGTCAACTATTGTATCGGAATGGAAGCAGGTTGGTCGTCACGACACATTTACTCATACGAGAACAAATTGTTATCAAATGAAAGCACGGAGAAAATATGATGGTTCTCCGGAATCCGTTACTATAGAGTTTGATTTCTAATAAATCAATTGTTATTTCAAAAGAGAGTGGCCTTGCTATTAGGTCACTCTCTTTTGCTGTGTTTTATCATAATATGACATTCCTTTCTGAGAATAATAAATAACTGTATCATGAAAATAAGTGTATTAGTTATAGTGATAATGCTCCTCGCTTCCTGCAGCCGAATCGATGAAGTCGACATCAACAGTTTCGACCAGCCGGATGGCGGGGCCTTGAACGGCACCGTTGCCGTGTTCGGAAATGTGACTACTGAGATGCGGCAACATAGCGTCACCATTTCACCCGTCCATCAATGGGGTGACAACCAGGCTGTTTTGCCTGAAATCAACCGCGTTTTTGTGCTTTGCGGCAACGACACGATTCCTTATATTGAAAAGGAAGCCGACCGTAACAGCATGACTTTTGTCTCGGAACAACCTTTCAAGGGTGAGGCGGGCAAGACCTACAAACTCGTCATCGAGACGCCAACGGGCGACATCACCGCCGAGGACTATCTCACGCCTTTGGGCGATGCGGATTACCTCCCAATCATCAAGGACCATACAAAAGTGAGGAGTTATCAGATGCACTCGGGCAAGATGGCGCATGAATTCCAGTTTGACAAACACATCTATACCGTTGGGGAACAACCTGTTATTTGCGGCCTGACCTTTCGACAGCCAGAGGATTTCCCCATCGACAGCCTCGAAAGCGTTTCGTTCGTCCATAATGACATGTCGCTTTCGGCCCTGTTCACTGCCAGATTGTTCTGGTATTCCTATCATGTCACGGAAGATCATCTCGACCAAAGTGAGACTTTCATCGCTTGTTCGGTCTCGCCCGAATTCTACACCTTCCTGTTGGATGTCTTCAACGAAGACGACTGGAGCCTGGGCCTGTTCGCCACCATCTCGGGCAACGTGCGAGGCAATGTGAAAAACGGCTACGGCTACTTCTTCGCCTCCGATGTGCGGCGCAAACCTTTTACTTACCACGAAATCTACAATGCCATCACCCCCGAAAACGAATAAGCCATGAAACGTATCCTCATCACCATATTGTTCTTGGCCTCTTTTGTTGGCCTTTATGCACAAACCTATACCCTCAGCGGCCACATCACTGATGCCGCCACGGGCGAGACGCTTATCGGTGCCACCTTGTTTGAGGCTTCATCGCAAACGGGGACCTCGGCCAATGGCTACGGTTTCTATTCGCTGCGTTTGCCAGCGGGGAAACACAAGTTGCAATGCGCCTATTTGGGCTACAACACCAAAGAGATTGAAATTCAACTCCATGCCGACCAAACCTTGGAAATCAAGTTGGAGGAAAAATCCGTGGGATTGGGAGAAATCACTGTGGAGGCGGCAGCCGTGGAGCGTCCCCAGATGCAGAACGAGTTCCATGCCGAGATGCTGACCATCAACTCGATACGCAAACTGCCGAGTGTGTTCGGCGAGGCCGACATCATCAAGGCGGTGCAAATGCAGTCGGGCGTGAAGACCATCGGCGACGCCTCGTCAGGACTGCTCGTGCGCGGCGGCACCAACGACCAGAACCTCATCCTCATTGACGAGGCACCCATCTACAACCCCTCGCACCTCTTCGGCATGATCTCCATCTTCAACCCCGAAGCCGTGAACCAGGTGACGCTCTACAAGAGCAACATACCCTCTCAATATGGCGGTCGCGTCTCTGCCGTCCTCGACTGCAAAATGAAGGAAGGCAACATGAACCACCACGATTTCTCGGTGGCGTTGAGTCCCTTTGCCGCCACTTTGACCGCCAATGGTCCCATCGTCAAGGAAAAGGCTTCATACCTGGTTTCGGCACGCAGGAGTTTCATCGACTTTTTCGTGAAGCCTAACGAAAGCATGCCGCTTGTCCCGAAGTTTTATGACCTGAACGCGAAAATCAACACCAAAATCGGGAAGAACGACCGTATTTATCTCTCATTCTATCGAGGCCACGATGTCATTGAGTCCATGGGCGGCATCGACCAATCGCAAGGCATGTACAACACCTGGGGCAACACTTCCGGCACCTTGCGCTGGACGCACAACTTCGGCAGCCGCTGGTTCCTCAACACAGCCTTCATCGTCAGCGATTACAGCAACGACCTCGACTACCAATTCAAAAGACGCAAATTCAACTGGCGCACAGGCATTTCCGACCTCAACTTGAAGGCATCCTTGAGTTATTACATCGCTCCCGACTGCGAACTGCGCATTGGCGCAGGTGCCATCCGCCATGCCTTCACTCCTGGCGAGTCCGACAGCATCGGCATGAGTCTGCCGCATTATCAAGCGATGGAGTATTCCGCCTACGCGCTGAACGACTGGAAACCCTTGCCGTGGCTGGGCTTCAACTATGGTCTGCACCTATCGGCCTTCCAGCCCTTGAACAACGAAGAGAAACTGATGGTCTATCCCGAGCCTCGTGTGAGCATGAACGTCATGCTGAGCGAAAATACTTCGCTGAAGGCCGGCTACGCGCGGAATGTGCAATATATCCAAGTGCTGCAAAACACGGCTTTGGACTACCAATCGCTTGAAACTTGGTTCCCTGCGGTCAATGGTTTGAAGCCTGTCATCGCCGATGTGGTTTCGGGTGGCTGCTTCCTCGATTTCGGTGGGCAGTATTCCGCTTCGGCTGAACTCTATTACAAGAAAGGCCAAAACCAAATCGACTTCATCGACCATGCGCAGCTCATCAGCAACCCGAATGTCATCAACCAAGTGAGGAGCGGCAATTCCAAAGCCTACGGCCTGGAACTGAACCTTTCGAAAAATGCCGGAAAGTTCACGGGAGCCATGAGTTACACCTATTCGCGTGTCATCTATACCATCGACGGCATCAACGACGGCAATCCCTATTCGGCTTTGTCAGACATCCCGCATGACTTCCGCATCAATGGCTGCTA